>Ga0074044_10001886_pt1 | contig 18514 bp, 15 predicted proteins | sample BogForMeECP23OM1_FD_94443 | JGI IMG/M metagenome (GOLD analysis project Ga0074044, IMG submission 94443) | Bog forest soil microbial communities from Calvert Island, British Columbia, Canada - Bog Forest MetaG ECP23OM1 | ecosystem: Environmental > Terrestrial > Soil > Wetlands ...
AGCTCCTGCAGTTGGCTCCCTGGCTGCTGAGTTCGGCGAATGCGATTCGTTTTGAGTTCATCAGCCACAAGCTGTCGCGCCTGATTGTGCCCTTTGCGCTGCTCGGGTTGCTGATCGCATCGATAGTCCTGCGAGCACCCTTGTACCGGGCGGCTTTGGGGGCGCAGCTTGTGTTTTACGCGCTCAGCCTGGCGGCGCTGGGAGGAATGAAGGTGGGTCCGCTCTCGCGAGTGGCGGACGCGGCGCGCACATTTGTGGTGCTGAATTCGGCCGCCCTGATGGCGTTTGTGAACTTTGTCACCGGAAGGAAAACCGTCTGGGTTCGCTGAACCGTTATGAGAATCCTCTGGGTCAAAGCCGATAAACTCCTGCCGGTTGAGAACGGTGGCAACATCCGCTCGTATCACGTGTTGCGATATCTGGCATGCCGGCATGACCTGACGTTCTACTCCTACTATGCGGGAAAACCGGACCCGGCCTATGAGCAGGAGTTGCAGGGGCAGTTACCGGGGGCGGTGGCGATGTGTAGGGGCAAGAAGGAACTGGGGGGAGTGGGGCGGGGCCTCGACTACTTGTGGCATGTTGGAGCACCCGCACCGTACGCGGTCAGCCGATTCGCTGATGCAGCGGTGCAGCAGCGGCTGGGAAGCTGGTTTCTTGAGAACAGCTTTGACGTGACGGTATGCGACTTTCTGGATGCGGCCGTGAATTTCCCCGCTCGCCTGAACATCCCGAGCGTGTTGTTTCAGCATAACGTCGAGAGTGAAATCTGGCGGCGTCATGCCGAAACCGCGAGCAATCCATTCAGGAAAATGATGTACCAGATGGAGTTCCGCAAGATGCTGCGCTACGAGCAGAACGCGGTGCGGAGATTTCAACATGTGATCGCGGTATCAGAAAATGACCGCTCGATCATGACACGTTGGGTGGATGCCGATGACATTACAGTCGTGCCCACGGGAGTGGACCTCGCGCATTTCGCGCCGGACGCGCATACCTCGAATACGCGTGCGTCCGACCCCGCACCGCTCATCACGTTCATCGGCGCCATGGACTGGGAACCGAATGTGGACGGCGTGGAGTATTTTTGTGGCGAAGTGTGGGCAGCGATCAAAAGGGGAGTGCCGGAGGCACGCCTCCGCATCGTAGGGCGCAATCCCGTGCGGCGCGTCGAGAAGTGGGCGTCGGACTCGATCGAGGTGGCGGGACGCGTACCTTCTGTAACGGAACATCTGCGCCAATCGTCGGTGGTCATCGTTCCGTTACGGATTGGCGGGGGCACACGCCTTAAGATCTACGAAGCGATGGCGGCGGGCAAGGCTGTGGTCTCGACGACGGTGGGCGCGGAAGGATTGGACGTCCATCACGGCCGCGACATCATCCTAGCCGATGATGCCCAGACGTTTTCTCAGGCAGTGCTCATGCTGTTGCGAGACGGCGAGTTGCGGAACCGCTATGGAAAAGCGGCAGCCGAGACAGCCGCTCGTTATGACTGGCCAGCGATCGGCCAGCGATTCAGCGAAGTGCTGGAGGCAGCGGCGGAGAAGAGGTCCGACCGCGCCGCAGCATCTCCAGTGCGCGTGGCGTAAACGAAAGAAGGAACTGTGGGTATCGGCGAAAATGGCAAAGCGACAACGATGGAGCCAGGGCCGGAAAGGCGCGGCGCGTCCTTCCGGGTGGCCGACCCGACCACGAAGGCGTTCTTCTGGTTGAGCGCGTTCTTTGTGGTGTATTGTGCGCGTCCAGAAGATTGGGTGATTGGCTTAGCGTACATTCCGCTCGCCAAGATTACCGCTGTCCTCGCGATATGGGGTCTGTTCAGTAGCATCGGAAGCACCAAACGGACCATGAAGGATCTTCCCAAAGAGGCGCGGTTGCTTCTGGCCATGATTGTCCTGCTTTTCGTTGGCGGCTTTCTATCGCCTGTTTGGAGAGGCGCCGCGGTTTCCCGGACGATTGACTTTTCCAAGATTTACATCGCTTGGGTGCTGGTATTCCTACTGATCACAACGTTCGACCGGTTGCGCACGATCATTCTCATTCAGACCTGCTCCGTTACCGCGGTCTGCGCCATGGCGCTGATCAAAGGGCGCAATACGCCACGCCTCGAAGGCGTAATCAATGGTATCTATTCCAACCCGAATGATCTTGCCTTTGGCATCGTCTTGTCGCTACCGTTTGCCCTTGCCTTTATGGTGACGGCCAAGACCGGGGTCAAGAAGGTGTTGTGGCTTGCCGGAATGATGATCATGTTAGTTGCGATTTTTAGAACAGCATCGCGCGCGGGCTTCATTGACCTGGTAATTGCCGGGAGTGTGACTTTTTACTACTTCGCCATCAAGGGCAGACGCATGTACTTGCTGGTGGCGGCGGCCTTTCTGAGCCTCCTGATCGGCGTCACCGTTGGCGGCAAGCTCTATGATCGCTTTGAGGCTCTTTCCGGCGACAACGCGACGGAACAGTCAGCGTACGGATCCTACGAAGAAAGAAAATACCTGATGGTGCGGGCGCTCGGTGCCGTGGCGGAGTATCCACTTTTCGGTGTTGGAGTGCAAAACTTTGGGGCCTATTCGGGAGTATGGAAGGACGTTCATATGACTTACCTGCAGGTCTCCGCCGAAGGTGGCATTCCGGTTCTGATTATTTACCTGATGTTTTTCCGGCGCGGGTTTCAGAACCTGAAGCTCCTGCGGAAGAGAAGTGATCTCGATCCCGACATTGTCCTGTTTGTGGGAGCGCTCACCGGATCGCTGGTGGGGTTTGGTGTGGGAGCGTTGTTCGCCCCGGAGACATACCAGTACTTCCCCTATTTTGCGGTAGCCTTCACGGCAACGCTGATGCAGACAACCAAAGAACAAGATCAAGGTTCGGGTGTAGCGGTTCCGCCGCCGAAGCGGGGGCGTCATTTCCTGGAGGTTTATGCCGATCGAGGAAGAACGGGCGCAGTTACTCCTGTCCGCTGATCCAGCGTTGCTGCGACAAAGAGGTCAAAGTAATCTTGCACTTTCGATGCTCATTCTTGCGCGAAGTTTACATTTCCGGCGCGGGATTGGGCAGCAGTGGTTTGGCTCTTTATTGAAATTCGCAGTTACTTGACAGCGTTGCTAACGGTCGGGCATGATTCGCTGCGAGTGGTGCAGAGGGGACAGCATTGGAATTCGCCGAGCAGGAAAAAGATGAAATGGCGCGCAGCGCCGTTGAGGCGGCGCGCCGCACCGAGGCCATCGTCGCCGACCCGGCCATACTCCGACGTTATCGAAATCCACCGCGCGATACACCGTTTGGCCTGGAGTATGCGTTCCATCTCTTCAGCAAGATCGACAAAAAACCTCCGGTGACCATTCTCGATTATGGCTGTGGAGCAGGAGAAAATACCATTCCTCTCGCCGCCCACGGCGGCCGCGTCATTGGGATGGACATTTCCCCTGAGTTGGTTACGATCGCACGCAAGCGTGCCGAGGCTTACCAGCTTGATGCCGAGTTCATCGTCGGTTCCGCTTACGACACCGGCCTGGCATCGGCCTCCGTCGACATCGTTTTCGCCATCGCAATCTTCCACCATCTTGACCTTGAGGCGGCAAGGAAGGAACTCTGCCGCATTCTCAAACCCGATGGCGTGATCATCGTTACGGAACCGGTTCGGGACTCGAAGTGGTACGGTCGCTTGCGATCCCTTCTGCCGGAGCGGGAGGAAATCTCTGCTTTCGAGAGGCCCTTAACAAGAGGGGAACTGGACTTCCTTTCCGAGGGATTTCAGTGCGATTCCATCCGGCGCTTCCGCTTGCCTTTCGTGGCGATTGTGGACCGAGTTTCGCCCCGATTGGTTCGTCCCGCGTTTGTTGTGGATCGATGGCTGCTGAAGTCTTTCCCCTTTCTTGCGCATTTTGCCAGCAGCGAGGTTCGCAGATTGACCCGGCGGCCGGCACAGATCTGAAGAATCCATCGGGGAGTCATAACCGGTGGAGCGGGTACGGTCGCTGGTGAGGCTGGTGGGGACCGGTGGCCACGAGGCTGCCGACTCGGGAGTGCGACCCGGGAGGAGTTCGCTGGCCGGGTATGTTCACGGCGACGCTGATGCAAGCGGTGAAGGAACAAGAGCAAGGGCCCGGCCCGGCCGCTCCTCCGCCGAGGAAGGGCCATCATTTCCTGGAGGTCTATGCCGATCGCGGAAGAACAAGCACAGTCGCCCTTGTCCGCTGAATTGCAGGCCATACTGCGGTGCCTTAGCTGTTGCGGCTCGGGGCTGGAGCGCGATGGTAGCGGAGGTTACGTGTGCTTGGCGTGCAAGCGCGAGTACCCGAACGTCAATGGGATCGCACGATTTGTGGATGCGCAGCACTATGCGGCCAGCTTTGGCTTCCAGTGGCACCGCTATCAGAGGACGCAACTCGACTACGATGAAGTGCGCGAGTCCGATCTGAACTTCCGCTGGAAAACCGCGCTGCGGCCGGAAGAGCTCAAAGGCAAACTTGTGCTCGACGTGGGCTGCGGGATGGGCCGCTTTGCCGAGGTTGCGACCAGTTGGGGGGCGCGTGTGATTGGCATCGACCTTAGTGCGGCCGCAGAAGTGGCCGCTAAAAACCTCGCCTCCCGTGATTTTGTTGCCTTCCAGGCCGACGTATTTGCACTTCCCTTTGCGCCGGAAAGTTTCGACATTATCTACAGCGTGGGAGTGCTCCATCACACGCCGGACTGCGAAGCTGCGGTCAAGACGCTGGGCAAGTATCTGAAGCCCGGAGGAATCCTCGCGGTTTGGTTGTACAGCGGATACAACAAGTGGTACCGCTTCAGCGATTTCTGGCGGCACTACACGAGCCGAATGAAGCCGCAGACGCTGCATGGCATCCTGAAAGTTGCGGTGCCCGTCTTCTACAATACGCAAGTGTTGTTGAGGAAAGTGCCGGTCGTGGGACGCCCGGCGGCGGGCTTGGTGCATCACGTTTTTCCTGTGAACCGGCAAAAGGATCCGGAGGCGAGGATGCTCGATACCTTCGATTGGTACTCGCCAAGGTATCAGTCCAAGCACACCTACGAGCAGGTCTTCCGCTGGTACGAGGCGATGGGGATGGAAGACATGCGTATCGGTGATTTCTCAATCGCAGTGCGCGGGCGAAAGCCGGCGCGTCCCGCCTAGCGGCGAGTTTCGAATGGGTAAGTGCGAACTGCAAGAGTTAAGTTCACGATGAGTCTTAGAAACAAGATTTCTTATGCCAGAAAGGTGGGATGGGCAGCCACCTGGCGCGGGCTGCAGTCGCCGGCGCGGTCTCCTGTGCATTTGATTCTTGCTCTGGCAGACCATTTTGAACCGGCGATTGATCCTGTCGATGGCTACCAGCGCGTCCCGCGTTCGGAGCAGGAGCGCCGCGTGGAATGGTGGTGTCGCGAGTACCCAAGGGCCACCGAGCGATGGCGGGATGAGGAAGGCCGGCCTTTCGTTCACACGTATTTTTATCCTGCGGAACAATACGATGAGGGCTTACTGGCGGCTTTGGCCGATCACTGCCACCAGGGCTGGGGCGAAATTGAAATTCATCTCCATCATGGTGTTTTCGAGCCGGACACGGCGGAAAACACGCGCCGCCTGCTGACTGAGTTCCGGGATTGCATGGCTTATCGTCATCGTTGCCTGGCTGTCGAAGAGGGCTCGACCCAGGTGCGCTATGCGTTTGTCCACGGAAATTGGGCTCTGGCGAATTCTGCAGGCGGCTGGCTCTGCGGGGTTGACTCTGAGATGCAGATCCTAGCCGACACAGGGTGCTATGCGGACATGACGATGCCGGCTTCTCTGCTCCATCCCGCGCAAATCGCGAAACTGAATTCGGTGTACGAGTGCGCGCTGCCTTTGAAGGAAACTGCGCCTCACCGCCAGGGGCACGACCTGACCGTGGGACGTGCTCCCAAGACATTTCCGCTGATCATTCAAGGCCCGCTGCTGGTCGATGTGGGCGGGGCGCTACGCAGCCGGAAACGCGCGATTGAAAGTGGCGAAATCAGCGGAACGAAGCCGCTGACCCTTCACCGACTCACGCTATGGAAGCGGGCAAAGATTCGTGTCGCCGGCCGGCCCGATTGGCTTTTCATCAAGCTGCATTGCCATGGCATGAACCCGACGCAGAAAGACGCCGTTCTTGGCGATGCATTTCGCAAGTTTCTCGAGGATCTGGTCAGCGGAGCTGCGCAACGCAAGGAGAGCCTGCACTTCGTTACCGCACGCGAGATGACCAACATTCTTCTTGCTGCATGCGACGGGCGCGAAGGTAACCCCGGCGATTATCGCGATTATCGGTTCAAGCGTTTTGCGTCCGTGGCTTCTACTTCAGAAAGTTCCTGTACCGTTCCAGTGAGCCAGAAAGGATAAGGACTTACATGTGTGGAATTGCCGGAGTCGTCAGCGCCACGCGCGAGAGCGATATTACTGAAGCTTTCGTGCGCCACATGTGTAATCAGATCATCTATCGTGGGCCGGATGACGAAGGTCTGTATGTTGCGGATGGTGCTGGGTTGGGAATGCGCCGGCTCTCGATCATCGATCTTTCCGGCGGGCATCAGCCCGTTTTCAATGAAGACCGGAGCGCATGGATTGTCTTTAACGGCGAGATCTACAATTTTCCCGAGCTCCGTCCGGAACTTGAAAGCCGCGGGCATCGCTTTTACACCAAAACCGATACTGAAGTCATCATTCATCTCTACGAGGAGATGGGCGCCGATTGCGTCACAAAGCTGCGCGGGATGTTTGGGCTTGCCATCTACGACAAGGCCAAGCGCAAGCTGATTCTTGCCCGCGACCGCCTGGGAAAGAAGCCGCTGCACTACGCGCTGCACAAAGGGAAGCTGTACTTCGCGTCGGAGATCAAAAGCATTCTGGCGGTTGCTCCAGAACTTGCGGAGGTCAACGCGCAGGCACTGCTGGAATATCTCTATTACGGCTATGTACCGGAGCCGCTCACGGCGTTCAAGGGCATTCATAAACTCCCGTCCGGGCACTTGCTGGAATTCGAAAAGGGCGAGATACGAGTTCGCCAATACTGGGATCTGCCGGCGTACGGCACACATTCTCCGAAGAACGAAGAGGAGTGCCTGGAAGAGCTGGAGCATCGGCTGTTTGAAGCGACGAAGATCCGCCTGATTTCGGACGTGCCCCTCGGCGCATTTCTGAGCGGCGGTACAGATTCATCCACTGTGGTCGCGCTTATGGCTCGGGCGAGTTCAGGCCCGGTTAAGACGTTTTCCATCGGCTTTACTAAAGACGATTTCAACGAAGCGAGCTATGCGCGCATCGTGGCTAAGACATTTGGCACTGACCATCACGAGCTGATCCTTGAACCCGACGTCGTGCAGACGGTCGAACACCTTACGAGTTCGCTCGAAGAACCCTTTGGCGATTCTTCCATGCTGCCGACTTACTATGTGTCGCAGATGGCACGGCAGCATGTGACCGTCGCGCTTTCCGGCGATGGAGGAGATGAAATCTTTGCCGGCTATGATCGGTACCGCATTCACGCCGGACGGCAGATTTTCGAGCACATTCCGGAGTGGGCGCGGAAGTTTTATCGCGATAAGGTATTTCCCCGACTGCCGCATGGGCTGCAGGGCCGCAAATTGAGCTATAACGTTTGCCTGCCCTGGCAAGAGCGTTATGTGGACAGCCTATCATTCGTGCCCGCCTTCGAACGCGATACGCCGCTGCTTTCCGACGAGTTTCGGGGCATGATCGCGGATGGCGAGGATCCTGGCAATGTGCTGCGGCGGCGTTTTGCGGCTGCCCCAACGACGGATCCGGTCAGCCAGATTCTTTACGTCGACACGAAAACCTACATGGTCGACGACATTCTGGCCAAAGTTGACCGCATGAGCATGTTGAACTCGCTGGAAGTGCGTGTTCCGATTCTTGACCACGTGTTTATTGAGTGGGTAACTGGGCTTGGGCCCGAGTGGAAGTTGCGCGGCAGCAATCAGAAATACATTCTGCGCAAGCTGGCGGAACGACTGGGCGTGCCCCGAGAGGTCATCTACCGGGAGAAGCAGGGATTTTCACTGCCGCTGGTGCATTGGATGCGCCACGAACTCAGGGAAATGCTGATGATCCTGGTTGAGCCCCGGAGTTTGGAACGCGGCTATTTTCAGCCCGCGGGCGTGCGCGGGGTGATGGACGATTATCTTCTGCGCGGCAGAGCCTACACTGGCCGCATCTGGCGGTTGCTGATGTTTGAATTGTGGCACCGTAACTTCCTCGAAAAGTGTGCCCAGCCCACGGACTTGTTTTCGCGTGCGGTCGTGGTTGCCGATTCGCGGAGGAAAGAGCCGGCTGCTCCGAACCTCGCGTCTGCCCCGGCAGGAGAATGAAGAGGGTGGCCGCCGCGAACCCTGCCAGCATCACTACAACCCCGCTTTCCGAATTGCCGATTCGCCTGTTCTTGATGATCAATAATTTTGAAACTGGGGGATCGGAGCGCCAGTTTGCAGTGCTTGCGCAGAACCTCAGCCGGGCTCGATTCCAACTCCACTTGGGATGCGTGGCGCGACGCGGGCCGCTTGCAGGTGAATTTGATGGCGTTGCGCAATTTCCTCTTGGCCGAAGTCTTTTTGGATGGAAGGCACTCGGAACACGGGTCAAGCTGAACCATCACCTTCGCCAGAACAAGGTCGAGGTGGCGCAGGCCTTCGATTTTTACACCAATCTGACGCTGATTCCCTCCGCTCGCCTTGCGGGTGTGCCGGTTGTCATTGGGAGTCATCGCCAGCTTGGGGATTTAATGTCTTCCGCGCAGTTCCGGGCACAGGGCGTCGCGTTTCGGTTGTGCGACGCGGTGGTGTGTAACTCGCAAGCCGCCGCCGCCCGACTTGCCGGCACCGGTGTGCCGCGGGAAAAGCTCGTCGTCATTGGAAATGCTCTGCCTGGCACGGCGTTCGAGGGTGTATCACCTTTGCTGCCTCGGCCTCCCGGAGTGCTTCGTGTCGGGATGGTTGCGCGCATGAATGCGCGGTACAAAAATCATGCTGGATTTCTGCGAATTGCCGCCGAGATTCACAAGAACATGCCGAATGTGGAGTTTCTGCTTGTGGGCGATGGGCCATTGCGTGCTGAAATCGAGCAGCAAGCGGGAGCTCTCGGCCTTGGTGAGCAAGCTGTCTTCCTTGGCGACCGGCGGGATATTCCTGCGGTGCTCGCATCGATGGACGTGTCGGTTCTCACGTCCGATTCCGAGAGCTTATCGAATGTGATTCTAGAAGCCATGGCGGCGAGTTTGCCGGTGGTCGCTTATGACGTGGGAGGGAACGGCGAGCTGATTAATGAGCAGCGAGGCGCGCTGCTGGCTGCAGGTAAGGAAAACGAATTTGCGATGGCGGTTCTCCGCCTGCTCACCGATACCGATCTCCGCGGGCGGCTTGGCCGCAACGCTCGCCAGTTTGTGGAGGTAAGCTTCAGCCTCGATCGAGTGCGCAGTCAGTACGAGGATCTGTACACGCGGCTGCTCGCTCAGCAGGGACGGAGGAAGCCCTGCCTATGAGCGCGGCGGACATTTCTGAAAATCGCAGACGTTTGAGAGTTGCGATTGTCGCGCCCAGCCTGCGCTACGTCGGCGGCCAAGCCGTCCAGGCTGACCTATTGATGCGGCTGTGGCAGAACGATCCCGACGTGGAGGCTACATTCATTGCTGTCGACCCTCGGCTGCCTTGGTTTCTGGACTGGGCCGAGAGAGTTCCCGGACTGCGCACCGTCTTTCGCGAACCGATTTACTTTTGGCATCTTTGGCGTGGCCTCAAGGACATTGACATCGCGCATATTTTTTCCGCGTCCTATTGGTCTTTCCTGCTGGCGCCGGCGCCCGCCTTATTCTTCGCGAAGCTGCGCGGCAAGAAAAGCGTCATCAACTACCGCAGCGGTGAGGCTCGCGACCATTTGCAACGCTTTCGCTCGGGCAGATTCGTTCTCTCCCGGGTTGACCGGATCGTTGCGCCTTCCGGATATCTTGTCGATGTATTCCGCGAATTTGGGCTGATCGCCGTCATTGTGCCTAATCTTGTCGATCTTTCGCAGTTCCGCTATCGCGAGCGCAATCCACTGCGGCCGCACTTGCTGTGTACGCGCGGATTTCACGAATACTACTGCATCGACAAGGTGGTGCTGGCGTTCGCCGAGGTGAAGAAGGAATATCCCGAAGCGCGGCTTGACCTGGTCGGCGGCGGCTCGCTGGAAGGCGACATTCGCCGGTTGGTCGCGGAGCGGAAGATCGATGGAGTCAATTTTGTGGGCGTGGCTTCCCGCCAAGAGATTGGCAAATACTACGACGCGGCCGATATCTTCATTAATGCGTCCTGGCTCGACAACATGCCGGTTTCGGTGATCGAGGCGTTTGGGGCGGGAACGCCCGTTGTGACTACATCGCCCGAGTCCATGCCCTATCTGGTCGAACACGAGCGCACCGGGCTGCTTTCGCCAGTCGGAGATGAGAGGGCGCTGGCGGCTAGTGTTGTGCGCCTGCTGCACCAGCCGGAACTGGGTGTTCGGCTGGCGAAAAATGCTTACGAGGACTCGCGAAAATATAGTTGGGAAGTTGTACGCGGGCAGTGGGTGGAGGTTTACGGAAGACTGCTCGGAGTTCGGTGACCAAGTGGGCCGCGATTAGTGCGTCTATACCCCCAACCACGAGTTGCCGTTCTTCTCCACTGAACGTGGTTGCTTCCTAAGCAAGAATTACTTGATCGCGCGCACGCAGGCCAGCTGGTCGGAAGCAAGCCAATTCACTAAACTGTTGCGCGCAAACCTATCGCTGGCTCGGCAGAATGCTCCTTGAGGAAGCAAACGGTCGAGGTCATAGAGTCCCCAGGCGTGACAGACCCAGTCCTCGAGCTCTAATCCATGGGAGCGCAATAGTTTTCCCCAACTACCGCGGCGGTAGCGACGGTGTTGCACCTTGGGAAATGGCTGCGCCGGACGGCGTTTTCCGCCGAGAAGGGCACGTACTGCGCCGATTACGGGGCGAAGCAGAAAACGGGTTCGAACGAGACCGCGATCTGCGTAGAAGAACGGACAAATGCTGCTGGGGGTCGTGATAACGGCGTAGCCGCCGGGCTTCAGGACGCGCCACATTTCGCGCAAGGCCGCGTCATCGGTCGCAAGATACTCCACCACGCCCAGGCACACAATGCCATCGAAATTATTGTCCGGGAAAGGCATCTGCTCGATGTCGGCAACCTGGAAGCGCTCAGGATCATAGTGCTGGCGGGCATATTGGACCATTGCTTCGGCGAGATCGGTACCCCATGCCTGATAGCCGCGGCGGTTGAACTCGGCCGCCAGATGGCCGGTTCCGCACCCCACGTCGAGAATCTTGGAGCCCGGCGAGAGCCGTTTTTCGATCATCTCGATCGCGAAGCGCCGCCGGGAAACGAGGTTCTGTGCGCCGAGTTTGGCCGGCTTCGGATCTTCGTAGAAACGGGCCCAGTCGTCGACGGTTTGCGTAAACAGGTCGTTAACTTGTTCTTTGGAACTCACGTCGTCCTCGCGCTGACAGCTATAGATATAGGTGAATAAAAATGTGTAAGTTATTGATTAATATTAACTTGGTGTCCTGATTTGTGTGCCGACTTCTTGTTGAATCGTTGGCCGAGCCCCAAAACCGTATGCTATCATGAATATTCGCCGTGGCGGCCGCAGGAGAGCCGAGAGAGTGCTGGCATCTAAATCGAAGCGCTGGTTAAAGAAGGCGCTTGTCAGTAGTTCCATTCTCCGCCTCGCCAGCCGTTTAACCCCACCCAGTGCAGCAATCCTCGCCTACCATTCGGTCGAAGAAGCACCCCCATTTACCAATCACATCTTCGGCGCCTCGACGTCCCGGGCCCAGTTCGAGGAGCACATGAAGACCCTGGCGCGGAAGTTCCGCCCTGTCAGCGTCGAGGAAGTTGTCCAATTCGCCAAGTCCGGCTTGCAACTTCCACCCGGCGCCGTCGCCGTGACCTTTGACGACGGTTTTGCCGACAACTACGACCTGGCACTGCCGATTCTAAACCGCTACGGGATTCCTGCCAGCTTTTACATTATGGTGAACGCAGTGGAAAACGGAACGTTACCTTGGTACTGTCGCCTCCGTTTCGCCTTTCATGCGACAAACAAGATGGAGTGGAAGGAACCGGCGAATGGGCGGGCGTACCGGTTGGACGTACCCGAAGAGCGGAGAGCGGCTTTGAACTTAGCCTGGGACACCGGCGCCAAACTCACCGGGAGCGTGCAGGAACGATTTATAGGCGGAGTCGAGGTAGCGCTGGGAACCGAACCAGCGAATGCCCCGCATGGTTTCATGATGACATGGGAACAGGTTCGAAGCTTGCGGAAGGCGGGTCATACGGTTGGCGCGCATACCCTTTCCCATCCAAATGTTGCACAGGTGAGCGCGAGCGAAGCCCGATCCGAGATCGTTGAAAGCAAGAAGCGGCTCGAAGAGAAAATGGGCGAAGCGATCGAACATTTCTCTTACCCGCACCCGGCACTGAGTCCCTGCTGGTCGAGCCAAACGCTGGAGATCACGCGAGAAGCGGGATATAAGTCGGCTGTGCTGACAACCCCCGGGCAGGTGCGCGCCGGCGACGAACCACTGGCGCTCAAGCGCGTGAATACGCCGTCGGACTTGGTCCAGTTTACGTTGAACCTGCAGCGCACATTCGCAGGACGGTAGGACGGCCGAGCCGTTGGAGACCGATGAAGCTTCACCAGATTGATTTCAAAACGGCGAACTGGGGCCTGCTCGATAGTTTCGAAGATCGCACGGTCTTTCAGACCCGTGCCTGGCTCGAATTCGTAGAGGAAGCGCAGAGCGCGACGCCGGTTCTGGCGGAGGTGCGCGAAGGAAGTGATGTCCTCGGATATTTTACCGGGCTGACGTTCTCGAAATTCGGCATGAAGGTGCTGGGCAGTTCCTTCCCCGGCTGGACCACGCCCTACATCGGGTTTAATCTGAGGCCCGGCGTCTCGCGCCGCGCGGCGCTTGAAGCGGTGGAGAAATTTGCGTGGGACGAGTTGAAATGTCTCCACATGGAAGTCTCCGATCCGAACTTTACGTTTGAGGACGGGGATGCGCTGGGATTCAAAGCCGAGCACTACGCCTCCTACCGTACGGACCTTACCAAGTCCGAGGAAGATTTGTTTAACGGCATGGACAGCGCTTGCCGCCGCTGCGTTCGGAAGGCAGAGAAAAGCGGTGTGACGATTGAAGAGGCGCATGACATCGCCTTTGCCGATGAATATTACGAGCAACTCAAAGACGTTTTCGCCAAGCAAGGGCTGGTGCCAACCTATTCCGTAGAGCGGGTGCGTTCGTTGGTGAAACACGTTGGACCCAGCGGCAACGTGTTGCTGATTCGGGCGCGTGATCCGGAAGGGAGGTGCATTGCGACGGGAATTTATCCGGGGTTCAACAGGATTGCCGAGTTCTGGGGCAATGCAAGTTTCCGCTCGCATCAAAACCTGCGGCCCAATGAAGCGTGCCATTGGTATGCCCTCCGTTACTGGAAGCGGCGCGGAGTGACCGTCTATGATTGGGGAGGCGAGGGGACGTACAAAGAGAAGTACGGTTGTGTTCCGCATCGCGTGCCCTGGTTCACGAAATCCCGCTACCAGATTGTTGGCGCGATGCGCAATGAAGCGCGAAATATGTTCGCGCGCAAACAGAAGTTTCTCGGATGGCTGCAAGGTGAGCATAAACGGCGGGAGGATTCGGCGGCTGAGTAAGGAGAAAGTATGTTGATCAAGAGGGGCATGAAGCATTTGTCGCGCGTGAACGACGTGATGTTCCGGCGGCTACGCATCGAGCGCGACATCACGATTTTTCCGGACGACATCTTTTTGACTTCTTACCCGCGCTCGGGCAATACGTGGACACGGTTTCTGGTCGGGAATCTGGTGCACATCGAAGAGGCAGTCACGTTCCTGAACGTGGAGCGGCTGGTTGCCGACATGTACAAACACGGAGACTACTATTTGCGGCATTTGCCTAGGCCGCGGATCCTCAAGAGCCATGAGGTGTTCGACCCGCGGTATAAGAGAGTGATTTACGTTGTTCGGGACCCTAGAGATGTTGCAGTCTCGAATTTTCATTGGGAAATGAAACAGCGGTCGTTCGGCGACCAGCTACCCATTCAGGAGTTTTTGCCACGCTGGATTGAAGGAAAAGTCTGGGACCGCCTGGGAAACTGGGGTGACCACGTTACCAGCTGGTTAAGCACGCGAAGCGGGCGGGATGGTTTTATCGTGCTGCGGTATGAGGACATGATTGAAGACCCAGCGCGCGGACTGGTGAAGGTCGCCAATTTGCTTGGCATTGAGCCGACTAAAGAGCGGCTCGCACGGGCCGCCGAGTTAAGTTCGGCCGACCGCATGCGTCAGTTAGAGGAGAAGCAAGGCAGCAAGTGGGTGCAAACTCGCTACACACGCCAAGATAAGCCGTTCGTACGCAAGGCTTCTTCCGGTGGCTGGAAAGCCGTGCTTCCGCCCCAATCGGTGGCGCAGATTGAAGGGGCTTGGGGCCATGTGATGATTTCTTTAGGCTATCAACTGTCCTCGGAAGCGCCTGACAAAGCGACGTTAGTGCATCAGGAGAACTAATCGTCGTCAGAAGTTAGCGGGTAGCCCGTCGCCGTCCGCGCGGGTGATGTGAAGCGAGGGCCGAGTTTCTTCCAGCGGCTCCAGTAGTTCCGTCAGTTTCCTGGAGGCCGCGAAGACGAAGGTCGAGGGACCTTTCAGGAACCCACCCGTTTCAAAAGCTCGATACCACACCTGATGGCTCTGATTGGAAACGATCAGATCGACGCCTTCTTTCTCGAGAGCTTGAGTTGCGGCCTGAGCGACCGCCGCGGCATTTTCTGGCGCGGCCCAGCAGTCCACGATCGAACCCACTCTCATTTGTCCGTACTTGGGGTCCTTGCGCCGCTGTCCGATGATCGCCCAACCGACGTGAGCGTTATTCCGGCAGACCCGCAAGCGCTTGATGCTGGTTACATCGGCCCGGTACAAAAGCCGCAGCGTCTTCGCGTCCCGCACTGCAGCCATGCTGACGATGCCCTGGGCGTGATTCCATAGCTCATCAGCCCAGTCTGAAAATTCGGGGATCTCCTCAGCAACAAAATCTGGAGTACGATTTCGTAGCTTCGACGCAGCCTGAGCCGACTTGATGGCGAGCCATCCCGTGCCAGTGGCGGCAGCTATGTTCATCGCCATTGCGCGCCAACGCGCCTGACGCAGGGCCTGCATTTCCAAGAGAAACCTGTAGGGATGCACGACGCGAAAATAAAACGGAATGGGGGTCAAGGTGAAACCGAGAACTTTAAGCATCTTGGCGATGGGACGGTCTGAGCCACCCATGCCGAGAGCGTAAAGAAATGGCTGGCGAGCCAAAGCGTCGCGTGCGAGGAGCGCGCCAACGGTCGCATACTTCCGATCAATAATTCCCTCAGAAAGCGGATGATGGTAGCATGCCACCCGGTGCAGGCCCTTTCCGCGGACGAGAACCATTTCCTGCTTCAGGCCGTAAGCTCCCCGAACTGCGGAACCCTCGACTGCGACGAAGAACTCGTTCCAAACCGGGTGGTTGTTGGCGGGCGGCAGCCAACGCGGAATGGCGGACTGGGAAAAAACCAGATCGGGGTCGCCTGACGATTGCTGAAGCCGCCGATTGAATTCCTGGACGGCCGACTCGTGCTCCTGGCGATAAGGTTCGATGACGATGGCCAAGAACTACCTCGGAGTGGACCGGAGTTTGGTCTCGATGAGTTTGGCAGTGTCGCCGACGGACTTCATCTGCTCGATCTCTTCGGGAGACAGTTGCAGTCCGAACTTTTCCTCCAGGGCGAGTACCAGGTTGAGATGCTGGACGGAGTCCCAGTTTTCGAGGGTCTCGGGCGAAGAAGACGCACGGATACGCTCTGCGGGTACGCCGAAGAGATCGGATGCCATCATCCGAATCTGATCGAAAACTGCAGGGTTCACGTGGCCTCCGTCCGGTGTGACTGCGATTCGCGTGATTCGTTTAACACGGCTAGTTTAGCGTGACTAGTTTAACCCACTTCGGAAAGGCCACTTCCTGCCGGGTCAGATCGAAGGACCAGAGCGAACCGTCGCGATTCTGCTCGACGAGTTCGAATTGGTGCTGAGGGTAGAAGTCGCGTGCCGGCGCATTTTTCTTGGTCGGGAGGAACCATCCTACAAGCCGCTTGCAGCCGCGTTCGGCGGCAGATTTAGCGATATGCGCGAGGAGTGCGGTTTCGACCGTACGCCCGATGACGCGGCAGCTCAGAAGAAACGTATCCACTTCGCATTGCTCGCCCTGGTCGTGCGCGATGGCAACGCCAACCACGCCGTGATCGCCAAAACGGTCGCGCACTCGAATCGAAAATATGTTCCAACCGGGCTGCTTCGCCATTTCCGCAATTTGTGCCTCGCTATAGCGGCGCGTGGTCAGGTTGAACTGATTGGTTTTTTGCGTTAGTTGCGCGATACGCGCGAGCGTGAGGTCCGATACAGGGCTGAGTTCGGCTTCCTGCTCCAGAAAGCGAAAGAAGTCTTCCTTCGATTGGAAGGTGTGCTCGGCATCAGCACGCTGGCGCTGCCCGGCGTACATAGCGGTACGCTGTTGGTCTTCAGCGGAAAGGACGAGGCGCTCGAAAACGGGGCAATCGCGGACGATGGCCGCGTACTCGGTTGGATTCTGGGGAAGGTCGATCAAGGTGACTTCCGGCAGGGCTGCGCGCACCTGCTCACGCTCGAAGGGATTGTCGTCCAGAAAGGCAAGTGAATCGGTCCCGATGTTGAGTTCCTGGGCGATCTCGCGGATGTTTTGGGATTTGTCGCCCCAATTAATACGCACGGAGGCAAAGTCCTTAGAGCGCAGGAGCATGCCAGGATGCTTGTCGAGCGCTTCCATGGCGTCGTCCAGGTTGTTCTTGCTGCAAATGGCGAGCAAAATCCCTCTGCGCGAGAGATCGAGCAGGGCGCGCTGCAGAGACTGAAAAGCCGCACCGGGATGCTCGGGACCGATCTTGATGCCGGTCATTCCGTCTTCGCCGATGATGCCGCCCCATAGCGTGTTATCGAGATCGACAACCAGAGCTTTGGCCGTGCGGCCACTGAGAGGCACAAGAAAGCGCATCCACTCGCGGGCCATGGGAAGCAAATGGTCCGCGGAGATGGGGAGGCGCGCCATCAACCACTTGCGCTCGTCATGCCAGTGCTCGCTGCCATAACGCGCGACCAGCGCGTCATAGTCGAGCATGTAGACGCCACGGTGAATTCCGGCTACGCGGCGCAGTTCGGAGTTGATGTGGCGAATCAGTCCCGATTGCCCAGTGTCCGATTGGCTATCGAGAACGCCGAAGCTCGGACGGCTCGGACGCTCAAGCGAGTGCACAATGAGCGCAGCCTGACTGTACTGGCGAAACGAGTCAACCCACTGTACGTAACTATTGACGACCCGATCTGCGGCGTGCCGAGCGACCTCAGGCGCGAAATCGGCGAACCGGTGCGTGAGTTCAGGTGCAACATCCTCGGTGCGAACCGCGAGCACGACGGCGTTGGGTGCGAACCGGTAAAGTGAACTGCTGGCGTCGACGATATCCTGCACGTAGGTGTTGAAGTCGCCCACGTAGACTTCCAGATCGATGCGGTAGGTGAAGGCCTCGGCGCGAAGAAGAGCCATGATCGGTTCGACAGTAAAAGAGCGGAGAATGGCCACCTTGCACTTGGTCAGCGGGAGTTGGTCGCGGATTTTCTCGACCCGCGACACAAGGAAGCTGGCGGTAGCTGAACCCGTTTCCCGGCGCCAGAGTTCGGAGAGGCGGCGGGAAGCGGCGTCCAGCGCGCCATCGGCAATAAAGCGATCGACGGCAGCGCGCAGGTCTGACGAGTGGGAGGCTGACGCATTTTTGTCGGCGGACATCGCTCAAAGCTCCAGGTACGCGATCAGGGACTTCCTAGTATAGAAGGGGCCTGCAGATTCTAACGCCATGATTAAACGTAACCTGCGGCAGCGCTCCAAGAGAAATCTCGTATTTTTCGAAAGAGTTGCCGGACTCATGACAATTTCAGGAGTGGACTGACTCGACCATTGGCGCGGGTTCTTCGTCAAGTTCGAGAGCTGAAATATCGGCGAGACGGCCAAGTGGTGTGTTTACCTTTACCCAAAGCTTACTGCTCAGGAACGTGGGATATACCAATCGCATGCAGGCAGAACGCATACCGATGCGTCGCTCGGCCGGTGGAAGAGAAAGTTCGTACCCATTCTCCTCCAGACATGCACCGACGGCGCCTTCGATGGCAGCGATGTTTGCTTTTGAGAGGCGCTCCTTCCAGCGGCCCAGGGGATTTATCTTCTCATTTTCCGATTCATCGCGGAACGATGAGTTGGTTGCGGACAAACTGCCGAGGCTGGCGCGCTGAATGCGATCGAAGTCGAGATCGTGGTCAATGAAAGTGCCGACCTTTTTCAGGGCATCGCGGGGATTCGTGATCAAGTCTTCGTAACGAACC
>Ga0074044_10001887_pt1 | contig 18507 bp, 18 predicted proteins | sample BogForMeECP23OM1_FD_94443 | JGI IMG/M metagenome (GOLD analysis project Ga0074044, IMG submission 94443) | Bog forest soil microbial communities from Calvert Island, British Columbia, Canada - Bog Forest MetaG ECP23OM1 | ecosystem: Environmental > Terrestrial > Soil > Wetlands ...
AGCATGAATGACGGCAGGATGACGAAATCGGCTCTGACTCTCCGCGCCTCGGCGAGAACAATTTCAGCCGCGCCGATGCGGTCGTAGGACGTGGAAAACGGATAACGCTTGCCCGGAAGCCCGAGCGCGCCCCGCACCAGGAAATCAACCTTGTGCCGGATCAGTGAAGCGGTGGAGAAATCGCTATGCGGGAATCTGAGGCCACCGTGACGAACTTCATCGCAGATCTGCGCCAGCGGAGTGGACTCGAGCGGCGCGGGTTCGCGCCCCTCAGTCGAGAAGTAGAGTAGCGCGCTAAAACAGCCGAGCCGATGGACGAGTTCCAAGTTGCTCACCATCCTGAGGTGCAGACCGGTCGTGGGCGGAAAGGGAAAGTCGGGAAGGACAGTGAGCACGCGTGGGGCGCTGCGGCCTGGCGATGTGCTGGGCTTTTCGGTTACAAGCATGGAACTATTTCTTGAGGTCACAGCAATATCCGCATAAATCGCAAGACGTGAAGCGTTCGATATAGGCATGTTCGAGCCACAGCTCGACAACTACTTCTAACAGTCCGCCGCGCCCTGGGGGATGAGAGATACGCGTGCCCTCCCAAAGCGCCACTTCATCGCACGGCTTGGCGCCGCGCATCCGCTGGACCAGGGTTCGGCCATTGCGAAAATGCAGCATCAGCGAAGCCATCTGGAGAACGCTTTTCAGATACATATTTCAGATACATATTTCAAACTAAAGAGACGCGTGGGGATGAGCCTGGGGGGGGGCGATCATCCGCTGATAGACAGCAATCATTTTATCAACCACCGGGCGCGGCGAGTAGCGCTCGTCGATCAAGCGTCGTGCTGCGTCGCGCATCTGCCGTCGTTCCGCGGAGTTTTCCAGCAAACGGCAGACCTTGCCGGCCAGCTCATCGTCGCTCTCGGCAACCCAACATTCGCGTCCATTCTGATGGTCGATGCCCTCGACGCCTTCCCAGGTAGTAACTACGGGCACGCCGTAGGCCATCGCTTCCATCACTTTGACTTTCATTCCGCTGCCCCGCGAAGGAGCATAGACCATGACCGCGGCTTTGGCGAAAAAGTCGGATGGATTGGCCAGGTTTTCCGCCAGTGTGAGATCTTGCCGCGACGAATATTTCTGCAAGTATTTGGCGGCGTTCCAGCCCGCGATATAAAGTTTCGCCTGCGGGAAACCCTGTTTCACCAAAGGCCAAATACGAGTGATGAGCCGCTCCGCCGCGGAACGCGATGGCTCCCAGTGCATGGAACCGATCAAGCCGACCACAGGTTCCGCGGCGGGCGGCTGCATGTTATACAACGCGGTGTCCAAGGCGAGAGGCACGACCCAATAATGGCCCTTTGGATTGATCGATTCCGCCATCTCCTTCAACCGCGGCGTAAGGAGACGAACGTGGTGAATGCCGTGGAGAAGATGGCGCGTCGCGCGCCGCGCCTGCCAAAGAGCCTTGTGCTCGCCGAGGCCCATATTTTCTTTCGCGGCCCAATCGATGACGTCGAAGGAATGCACGTTGAGCAGCGCCCGTGGCACTCCCAAGCCGAGCCAGCCGGTGGACATCTGTTCGAGGTGCAGCACATCGTAGCCTTTCGCCAGTTCGCGCTGAAGAAGTCCAGTCAAGTCCGAGTCTTGAAGCAGTTCGCTGCATGGACGAACCAGGTTCTGCCACTTGCGTCGAAGCGCGATGGAATCGACCTTGAGGCGGTGACAGTGCAGCGTCAATTGCCCGCCGTGCTTCGACAGCCCTGGTTTCGACAACCATTGTTTTGTTTCGGAAATCCGTGCATCTGACTCCTCCGTCGCGGCCAGGGCCACGACTTCATGACCGCGCGCCAGCAATTCCGTAATCAAGACGTAGAACCAGCGCGCGGCGGTGTCGCCGAACGGGTGAGGCACGGCAGGAGTAACGACGATGATCCTCACGGGTGCCGCTCCGAGATTGCGGCTGCAACGTGATTGTGGTTCTGAAAAATCTCATCGCTCCGGTTCAGCAATTCCATGTACACGTGAAGAGTCTGTTCCGCGGCTTTGTGCCAGGAAAAAAAACTGGCCCGCTGGCGGCTTTTTTCGGCGAGGGCACTCCGCAAAGTGGGATCGCCAGCAATTCGCGCCATCTGCCGAGCGATTGAGTCTCGATCTTCTGGATCGAAGAGCAGACCGCTGCCGTCGAGAACTTCCGGCAGACTAGTGGTTGCAGAGGCAAGGACGGGCACTCGCGAAGCCATCGCTTCGACGAGCTGAAGCCCAAAACCTTCGTAGCGCGAGGGATGCACAAACGCAAGCGCACCCTGATACATCGCGGGCAAGTCTTCGTCGGCAATCTTGCCGGGACAGAGCACCCGTTGCGCTAGACCTAGCGCGCTAATTCTCTCGGCGACAACCGCAAAGTCCCATTTGTGCTCACCCGCCAGAACCAGCGGCGGAGAGCCATTCGGCAGCCGGGCAAAAGCTTCCACCAACGAGCCGACATTTTTTTTCTTATCGAACCCGCCCAGAAAAAGAAAATATTGCGGCGGCAGGCGATATTTGTTTCGGACGCGCGAAACTTGTTCCGCGGGCAACATCTCATAGAAGCGCCGGTTGGCGGCGTTGTAGATCACCACGACGCGGTCTGGGGACAAACGATAAAACCGGCAAATGTCCTGCTTCGAGAAGTCAGAAACGGTGATGTATTTGTCTGCGCTGTGCCGGGAGACAAAATCCGCGTACTTTTTCCGCCAACGGCCGCGCCAGTGCTCACGGCCGCAATACTCCGGCAGGCGATCGATAATGTCATGGCAGGTAACGACGTACTTGCAGGCACGCTGGTACGGCAGCCCGCGGTTCGCAGTGGCGTGGAAAACATCGATGTGCGTCTGCCGCAAGTGCTTCGGGAGTGCGACGTGCTCCCACAGAATCTCTCTCCGCGCCTGAAAGACCACCGGCTTAATTTCCAACTCGGCGAGAAATTCCGGAGCAATCGGACCCGGCGAGAACGAATACAGCTCAATGTTATCGCCCGCGATCTCCTTCATCGCGTGAAACAGTTCCAAGGTATGGCGCGCGAAACCGCGCATCTCGTAGTGCATCAAGATGCGGCCGTCGATGCCGACGCGAATTGGCGTGGGCGCTGATCTTGGCAACTTCAAACGGCTGACTCAGAATCTGAAAGCAGTTTTGTTCCATCCATAGAGGATTCAGCAATCGAAAAATGTGCGGGATGAGGCGACGATCCAGATGCATTTTACCATATCAGCCGCGGCTCAGTTCGGGGTCCGGCTGCGCTGGTCCTGCTATCTGGTGCGACCAAGCTCCCGGATGAATCGTTCAGCATCAAGAGCTTCAACCGCACAAGCGATTGCCGCGGTCGGCAATTGCGAGCGGGACCTTCGGTGGACTGCGATCAGCCGCCCGGACCGTCTGGCCAAGGCTCGACGCAATGAGAATAGCGGGGCGGCCACAAATCACGCATTGCGGACCTTGCCCAATGCAATTATCACATGATCACTACGGGTATTACGCGGTGATACAACCACCTTGAGCCGCTTGCTTGCGATATGAGGTATGATAAGCAAAACGTGCGTGCCGTTCGTAACCTCATGGATAGGCGCTGGAGATGAGTCTCTGTCAACAGTTGCGCACGGAAAATCGCCAGCGGCAGACACGGCCATAATCCTAAGCGGCACCGCGTCATCCGCCCGGCAAGCACATCGCGCAAGCGTTTTAATTCCATCTGTCTGTGAGGCGATCTCGACCGTGCTAATCAAGGTCCAAGTTATCTCTAGGGTCAGGAGGCCGCGAACTCGTGTCAACTGTGCGTAATTGGCGACCTTTCAAGTACGTGCGACTGAAGTGGTTTGCTCTACAGGATCTGTTATTATACGTGCGGTGTTTCCAGAATTGGCATGCGGTCTGGGAAGCGACACACGAACGTAGTTCCATGCCACCCCTGCACTTGCGGTCCGGTCTGGTAATCTACAACGGCACTAAAGACGACCCGTTATTTCTGTACCGTGAGATTTTCCTTCAGCACTGTTATGATCCGGCGGATTTCTACGTTCCGCGTTCGGGAGATAACGTGCTGGACATCGGCGCAAATATTGGAGTCTTCATGTTGTACTTGCAACAAAGGGCACGCGGAATTCGAGTGCATTGTTTTGAGCCCGCTGCTGACACGCGAGCGCAACTCATGCGGAACGTTGTGGAAAACGGACTGGAGCAGTCTGTCACTGTTTACAGTTCCGCGGTTACGGATCGCATCACAACAGTCCAGCTCAAACAGGCCAGTCTCACGGGCCATCGCTCTTTATTCCCCAGCGCGTACGTTAGCTCGACAGAGTCAGAGTCAGTTCCGAGTGTCGCCTTACATGAGGCGATCAACCAATGCGGCGCCCGGAAAATCGATTTGCTCAAGATCGACGTCGAAGGCGCGGAGATTGAGGTTCTTGAGGGCGCTCATGCGGGCGTGTGGGAGCGTATTGATCGGGTCGCAATTGAATTTCATGATCGAACTCGTCCCGGCTGCCGCGAGCGTTGTCTGGAAGTGTTGCAGCGAGCGGGATATAGCAAGATAAACGTGCTAACGTTTGGGCCAGATCACTTGAATGGAGCAATATGGGCAAGTCGCGAGGAAACGGTCCGTGTCGATTCGTGATTTGCTGATGGTGTCGCATGCACCGGGAGTTGCAATTCGCACACGCTGCGGGGAGCTTGCCGCGGCTGCCGCCACACGGGGCCGGACGGTTGACCTCTATGACCGTCCGCATCAGCCTCCCGGATTGCGGCCGACACAGCGTCTGCGATGGCACCTGCAGCAGTTGACTTGCGCTGCCTACACCGAGCCGATTGCGCCTGGGCTCAGCGTTGTTTATGGCCCGACTGCGTTTCGCTTCTCTCCTCTGGTTCGTTTCTGCGAAAGACGGACGTCCTCGGCGCTGTTGGATCGCTGCTACAGAACCGTCGTTACTGCCGCTTACAAAGGTCTGTTTTTCCCTCGTCACCGGGGGACCGCGATCGTCTACGATTTGGTGGATAACCATACCGACGGCTTGCAAAGGGCAGGACATCGACGCCTTGCCCAAGATGCCGAGCAGTTCGTCGTCCGTCAAATTGAAGAAGCTAACCTGGTTATTGCGAGTAGCTTAGTGCTGTTGGATCTGGCCCAAGAAGTTTACGGACGCAAGGCACTGCTCATCTCGAACGGCGCAAGCGTGGCAGCGATCCGTAACCTCGCGGCGCATGCCGCGAGCTCACGTCGTAAATATCGCATTGGCTACATTGGCGCGATGGACAAGTTCGTGCGCATCGATATTGTTGTGCGGGCAGTGAAGCGCATCCGGCAAGGGGGTACGCCTGCCGAACTTGTCATCGTGGGAGATGGACCAGCAGTCGACTCTTCGTGGCAAAACATTCCTTGGATTCACTTGCTAGGGTTTCGTCCGCCCGACGAAATTCCAGGTCTCTTGGCGACTATGCAGGTCGGCGTTGTTCCCTTCGAATTGTCGCCGTTTACGAACGCGGCGCTGCCGCTCAAGGTAATCGAATACGGCGCTGCCCGCATTGCGGTGGTCAGCTCTCCTTTACAGGAACTACGCCGACGTAGTTTCCCCTGGGTGAGTCTGGTTGAGCTCGACGAAGAAGCTTGGACGGAGGCCTTAACCAAGGCCCTCGATGTGGATTGGAAGTCTGAGTGGGACGCCGCCGTTGATCCCTATGAGTGGTCGGAATTGGCCAATCGGCTTTTGCTCGCCATCGATAGTTTGTGCGATGGGAGCGCTTGTGCATAAGATCGCGGTCGTATTTGGAACGCGTCCCGAGGCGATCAAGCTGGCTCCGGTGATTCTCGCCTTCCGACACCAACCCGATTTTCGCGTTATTGTCTGCACGACGGCACAGCAACGACACATGCCGGACCAGGTGCTTCACCTCTTCGGAATAAGGCCCGATTATGATCTCGACCTGATGCAAGAGAATCAAACACTTGCGCAATTCTCCTCGCGCGCTATAGATGCACTTGACGAATTCTTGCGCACCGAAGACCCAGACATGGTACTGGCACAAGGAGATACCACAACGTTGCTTTGCGCCTCGCTGGTCGCGTTCTACCATCGCAAGCCCGTTGGCTATATAGAGGCCGGACTCCGCACCGGGAATTTATTTGCGCCGTGGCCGGAAGAGGCGAATCGTGTCCTAGCAACGCGCTTGGCCACTCTACACTTCGCCCCGACGCCCAGGGCTGCCGCGAACCTAGCTCAGGAAGGAGTTCCTCAGGATGCAGTGTTCATCACTGGTAACACCGGGATCGACGCGTTGCTGCTGGCGCGTGACCGGATCAGCGGCCATGATCGCCAGCAAGCCTACTCGCTCATACCCGCGACAGTTGCCGGCGGCAAGATGGTTCTGATCACAGCACACCGCCGGGAAAGTTTCGGTTCAGCCTTCGATTCCATCTGCCATGCCATCACGGAACTGGCCACCCGCCGCGGCGATGTTGCCTTTCTTTATCCAGCCCACTTGAACCCCAATGTCCTAGGGCCGGTGGAGCGAATCCTGCGTCCAGCCGCAGCTCGGCTGCCCAATCTGCAGATTTTGCCTCCTTTGGCCTACCGCCAGTTCATCGCCCTAATGGATCACGCAACGATAATCCTGACCGACTCGGGCGGGATTCAAGAAGAGGCGCCTAGCTTGGGCAAGCCGGTGCTGGTCATGCGTGAAAGCACGGAGCGTCCGGAAGCAATCGAATGCGGCAGTGCCAGGTTGGTCGGCACAGATCCATCCCGCATTGTGAGTTGCACTCTTGAGCTATTAGAGAACGATGAAAGTTACCAAGCGATGACAGGGGTTAAGAATCCTTTTGGAGACGGTCACGCCTCGGAACGAATAGTCGAGCGCTGCCGCGAGTATCTCGAGCTGCATGCGCCTCTCCGCAAAACAGACAAGCTGTACGTCAGCGAAGGCTAGAACATCGTTGACTTCTGAGACGAGAGAACTCCCCACGTACGATCGCTCACGCCGGAGTCACTTCCGCGGTAATGGGCGGTCCCCAGGTCCTCCAGCTTAGGAGAATACGTACCAAAAGCACAGCGCACACCAAAGCCTCAACCGCAAGTATGAGGGCCAACCGATAAATTGACGACACCACCGCTGAATGCACTAGCAACAAATTCGCCGCCACTAGAGTGGCGCTGACAATCAGGGGCTCGCGCAATGGTGCGAAGACGCGTAGTCCTTCCAGCTGACGGGCATGAAAGAAAGCCAGCAACCAGGTGCTCTGAAGCGCCGCCTGAAAAATGGCAAAGCCGAATAGTCCATAGTGATATACCGCATAGGTGCCGAGCGTCCAGGTCGGTATTGTCCACAACAGGCAGAGGCGAAGGTTGAACCACGCGTCTCCCTGGGCAAAAAACAGCTCCGACAAGGGCATGCCGACCGCCGCAAAAACGGCGGTAACACAATAGGCGCAGAGCAGCGGCTGCGCCGGAAACCACTTTTCGGTGAATACAAGGGCGATGATGGGTGTGCTCAAACTGACCAGCACGGCACAAGCCGGCCATGCAATGCTAGCGTTGATCCGCAAAGATTTCTCCACCCGGGAACGGAGCAGGGTGGGATCGCTGGCGGCGCTGCTGAACGCAGGCAAGTAAATGCGGGCCATGGCGTTGCAAATCACCATTGGATAAAGCGACAGCGTGGATGCCCAGGAGACATATCCGACAGCGTTCTTGCCGAGCAGTCGCGCGATCATGATCGGCGGGAACGCCAAGGCAGCCATATTCAGCAGCGACCCGCCCTGATACACCAAGCTGAAGCCAACGTGGGGGCGGATCGAAGCCCAAGAAAATCGCCGAAAGGGCGGACGCGCGATCAGGTTGAACGCGAGACTGCCGAAAAGGTCGCGGCATCCCATGGCGACGACGTAGCACCAGATGCCCTGGTGAAGAAATGCAAGCGTGACCAGCAGAACCGTGTAGATGAGGCTCTCGGCGGCTTCCACCGCGCTCACGACATTAAATCGCATGGCGCGCTCGAGCAGCGCGAGCGGCACCATGCGCTGGTTGCGCACGATCAGCAGCACCAGGAAAACGGCAGCGGGAAAGTAATTCTCGGGACCAAGTTTCACCAGCCGTAGCGCCACCGGCAAAAGGGCGCCAATCACTACCGCGAAGGTGATGGAAATCCCTAGAATCACCTTCTGGGCGCTCGCCAGTTCGGTTGGCTCCAGATCGCCACGCTTGCGAATCAGCGCCGCTTTCAGCCCCAGGTCGCCAAAATAACCGAGAATTCCCTGGGTTACGAAGATCAGAATGGCGAAGCGGCCGACGATCTCAGGACCAAGCCAGCGTGATACAGCCACACTGCTGCCAACGCTGAGTCCCATGACGACCACCTGGCGGATGACCAGGGCGATGGCGGCGCCGCTCATCTTGCCGCGAAACAGCGTCTGCAACATGGCGCGGTAGCCGGACGACGGAGGAACCGAAGCGCATGCATCGGCGATGTCGCCGGCTTCGCGTGGCAAGTCCTCATCGAGAAGCAGCGGACGTTCCGTCATCATTGGCCAATTGTAGGTTGCATGTTGCGCTGCATGGATCGAAGAACGCGCCGGGTGAGGCCACGATCCAGATGAAATTGTACCCCATTGTGCACCGCCCACTTCCTCTGTGTGCCACCATCCAAAGCACGACGGCTTGCTGCCCCTACGGCGCACTGCGTCTGGCCTACCCAAGGATTCAACGCTTCACGAAAACTGCCTGTCGGAAGCCAAGGCCCAGTTGTAAATAGCTGCGAAACCTCTTAACCCGAATGTACGGCGGCGTGGCATGCCGTACACCGCGTGATCAAGTTCTCCTCGGAATCGGCTACCGACTGGCTACGGAAACCTTGTAGTGCACCTCAAGATTCGACATCGTGCCACAGGATTGACACTTCCAGCACCTACTTCCCGATTCAAACTTCATGGACAATTTATTGCGCTATCAGGGTGCAGCAGAGCGGCGGTTTTATCGCTCCATCGCCGAACTCGAGCGCCTGCAGCGCCGGCGCCTTGGAGGGGTTGTGCCGGCACTTGCCACGGTGAATGTTAACGTTCATTCTGCAGATTAATGGACTCGGGGGACGCAGCATTGCGGCAGCGAAAGCGCTGCCCGGCGGATTGCGAAACGAACTCAATACCCCTTGTTTTCAGTCTGAGGGTACACAAAGGGGTTCGGGAGAAGATCGGCCGTAGAGACCGATGCGAATTGGTGTTTCCGTGCTCACATGAACCAAGCAGCTTGACCAGCGCTCCGGGCCCTCAATTCAGTTCTCTCCCTGATTACGCACGGCGGCTGTCGTCTTCAGGCGTCCGACCTCGAATAGATTCGTGTCCGTAAATCGCTTGATAAGTTCGGGCGACCGGAGGCCGTTTCCGACTGGCTCGCCAATCTCGTTCAAAACACTTTCCGGGGCTTGGCCGGTTTGTGATACGACGAACAATTCATCCGAGAATTTTGGATCACAGAACAAGAAATCGGTCGGCACCATGTGTTTATCGAAATAGTACTCAAGGGGTACGTCGTAGGGTGTTTCGGCGATCACCCGGTCTCCGGTCTTCAAGCGGCCCTTAAGCAACTCCGCGATAGCCTCACTATCCTTGCCTTCGTTGGTGGCGTAAATCACGTTCGCGTGAATCAGTGATGCGGATAAACCCATTGAGACCAAGATTGCAGCAATCGCGATGACATTTGAGTCTCGCAACCCCACGCCTTGTGGCAAGGCACGTGCAGTCATAACAATCCCCATAGAGGCAACTCCGAAGTAGAGCGGTATAAGAAAGAGCCAGACTCTCTCGAATGGCACAACGCGCTGCACAACGAGAAGCAATGAGATTGGGATAAGCCCCACTAGAAGAGAAGCTGGTGCTCTCAGCGTACGGCGTTCGAGAATCGCGCCGCCGATGAACGCAAGGAGAAGAGTAATGGCGAGAGGTTGCGGAATTGCCGCATTCCAGCTCTTCCAGGTAGAGGCAAACGATTGCAGAATGTTTGAGAGAAAATATGGCCACGAGCGACTCTGGACAAAACGATTGGAAAACAGTGCACTCCGCCCTGAAACGACAAGGACAGGAAGGTAAAGAATTGCTGCTGAAAGCACCGCAGCAACAAAAGCGGACGCCAGGTGGAGAAAGAATCCGGTTCGAAGCCGCAAGCGCCACGCACAGATTATTAACCACACAACCACCATCGCGAATGGGTATAACATGATTGGAATTGTGTAGAAGCCAACAGCCGCTACACCCACGAAGCACGTCCACCGGGAGAGGCTCTCTGTAAGCAGCCGTTCCTTCCCGAGCCAAACCAGGATGACGAAACAGAGACAGATGCCCGAATATCCCCGTGCATTTGTGGAGTACTCTACTAGGGGTGCCGAAGTCGCAAGAAAGGCAACCGTCAACAGCGCGGCCTCGCGGCCATACAGCCTTCGAAAAGTCCCGTAGGAACAGGGAAGCAGAAGAATTCCAGATATTAATGCTGGCAGTCGGAATGCCCACGGGTGGTTGCCAAAGAGGAGGACGGCGAAATGAACAAGCACGGTATAGAACACGTGATTGTTTGGAGCGGAGTAGAAGGACATGCCGACCACTGCGGGTTTCCTGGCGTAGTAGAGGTATGTAAATGCCTCATCGTAGCGTACCGGCTGAAAAAGGTACCACAGCCTTAAAGCAACGCCATCGACGCATAAGAAAAGCAATACTGATGCGTCTAAGACGTCTCCATGGACGAACTGCATTGCACGCCGATACAGCTCGGCTCCAAACCGTAGGAAATCCTCAAAGGTTGAGTGGATGAAATTCTCGGTGTTCTTGCGCAAACGAAATATTAATGCTGCGGCGAGGAACGCGCCAAAAGCCGAACAGCGCAAGTTGAAAATGATTCGCTCGTACGCGGTGCGAGAGAAAAGGCCTGCTTTATGCGTGGACGACAGCCGGAGCGACTCCACCGCGCTGTTCACGACAGCGTAGCTCGCAAATGTGTTCTGCCTCAGTTGGAAATGGAGAACGCGTTCCTCCGTTAAGATAGCGGAGCGAACGTATGAGGAAGGAACGGAAGCATTACACCGCAGAAGAGAAGGTTGCCATTCTGAGGCGGCACCTATTGGACAAGGTTCCCGTCTCGGACCTGTGTGAGGAACTGGGCCTGCGGCCAACGGTGTTTTACCGCTGGCAAAAGGAGTTCTTCGAGAACGGAGCGGCTGCCTTTCAGGCTCAGGAGCGTCCCCACCGCCAAGTGGAGGAGAAGCAGAAGCGCATTGAGTTCTTGGAGAAGAAGGTGCAGACCAAGGACGAAGTCCTGGCCGAGCTGATGGCAGAGCACGTCGCGCTAAAAAAAACACTTGGGGAACTCTAACCGGCAGCTGGGTGCCGCATGACGTGCGGGACCAACTTGTGGATTTCGTCCGGCGCTGGTCGGAGAAGACCGAGATCGGCGTCGGGCGATTCATTCATTGGCTGGGCGTGACCGCCAGCAAGTTCTACGACTGGCGCCAGCGCTACGGGTGTGTCAACGAGCATAACGGCTGGGTTCCCCGCGATTTCTGGTTGGAAGTGTGGGAGAAGGAAGCGATCATCGATTTCCATCTGAAGAATCCGCTAGAAGGCTATCGGCGGTTGACGTTCATGATGCTCGACACTGACGTTGTGGCGGTCAGTCCTGCGAGCGTTTGGCGGGTGTTGAAGCAAGCAGGACTACTATCCCGGTGGAAAGGCAAGCCGTCGCGCAAGGGGACCGGCTTTGTGCAGCCGCTCCAGCCGCATCAACACTGGCATATAGACATCGCCTATATCAACGTGTGCGGGACCTTCTATTACTTGTGCAGCATTCTGGATGGATACAGTCGTTCTATCGTGCACTGGGACCTGCGTGAGTCGATGAGGGAGACCGACATCGAAGTTATTCTCGAATGCGCCAAGGAAAAGTACCCGGAGGCAAAACCGCGTATCATCTCGGACAATGGGCCACAGTTCATCGCACGCGACTTCAAAGAGTTCATTCGAATCTCCGGCATGACGCATGTACGAACTTCACCCTACTATCCCCAATCGAACGGGAAAATCGAGCGCTGGCACAGGTCGCTGAAGAGCGAGTGCATCCGGCCGGGGACACCGCTTTCGCTGGACGATGCGCGACGCCTCGTGCAGGGCTACGTCGAGCATTACAATAACACCCGCTTGAACAGTGCCATCGGCTATGTCACGCCGAAGGACATGCTCGCCGGTCGCCAGCATGAGATTCACGCCGAACGGGACCGGAAGTTAGCAGAAGCCAGGCAGCAACGGCAGATCCACCGACAACGGGCTGCATTGACTGGCGAGACAAAGATTCTGGCGCCGTGTGAAGCTGAACCGGCGTGCGGGAAGCAGGGGATGCACTCGAGTCAGGAGGTCAGGCTCATTTGAAACAGAATGTTGAGGGTTCGCGACAATTAGGGAACGACTTGTCTCCTAAGACGTTGGTGCTCCTTCCTGGACTGGATGGCACCGGGAACCTGTTCGCGGACTTCGTTTCGGCGCTGCCCCCAACTCTGAGTACCAGAATCGTCCGCTATCCTACAGACCGGTTTCTCAACTACACAGAACTCCTTTCTTGTGTGGAGGACGTCATTCCCACGACCGATTCATTTGTTGTGCTAGCAGAATCCTTCTCGACCCCATTGGCCGTGAAGTTGGCCGCCACACGCCCGACCAATCTGGCAGGGTTGGTCATTTGCGCGGGTTTCATCACGAATCCGGTCCGCAGCTGGCTGCTGCGCATGAAGGCACTGGTGCGGCCCTCTTTCTTCCGAGTCCCTCCGCCTGGCTTCGTTATCGATCATTTCCTGATTGGAGCGAATGCACCCCACGAACTGAGAGACGCGGTCCGTCGCACTCTGCGCTGTGTATCTCCAGAAGTGATGGCTCTGCGGGTGCGAGCCGTTATGGCCTGCGATGCCAGAGAGGAAATCGTTCAGGTCCAAGTTCCCACCCTCTACTTGCAGGCCAAGCATGACCGATTGGTGAAGGAACGGTGCTTTAAGGAAATTCAACGACTAAAGCAAGACACGATTCTGGCATCCATTCCAGCGCCGCATTTTGTTTTGCAGCGGGAGCCAGACAGAGCTGTTGACTTGATCGTGCATTTTGTTCAGGGGTTGTCCCGAGAGCAACCTACTCAAGTCTGAAAAAATACCGGCGATGAGAGCTAAAATGATTTCGCCAGGCGAAACGGAAGCGGGCAATGCAGGGATGCAACCATGCTGAGGGATAACCTGGCGGGCTCATCGAGCCGATGCTTGGCAGCGCGGGAGTTTATCCTCTCGCGCTGTGTACTCAGTAGAAAGCAGTCATCGGACGATAGACCCCCATGCCTTGAAAATCCCCGCCCCGAATGGGGCGGAATCTACACTAACGGAGAACGTCGCTTCTCCATTTCAGGCTGAGCCAAGACAAATGAAATTGCGACCAGGGCAAGGGCGGTTATCGATATGCTGAGGAGGACAGCGACGAAAACCACCTTCGTGACAGAACGACTCATGGTTATTCCCAAAAATCGGTCGATTTGAAAATAGTTGTTAAGTGAATGATTCTAAAATATCTTAAAGGAAATAATTTTAAATCTCTAGGGGAAGGAGTCCCTGACACAAGGATTCCACGCAGCCGCGTCTGGTTCGCCGCAAAGTCTCCGATTTCGACCGCCGCGGAAGCCGACGGCAGCAGCCACTCGTCGGTCTTTCTGATGTCAAGTCCGCGCAACTCGGCGCGCACCAGATCCCGCAGACGCACCGCATCGAATATCGACAGGACCGAGTCGGGATGGCTGAATCCTTCCTTGGCGGTTTCGATGTCGTCTTTGGACCAAGGGGCGTTTGCGCCAGAAGGGTACACACGAGGGTATAAATAAAACTGTGTAAACGGCCATGGGAAGAAGAAAATAGGAGACCCCATGGCAATCGACAAGAAGTTGATCGACCAACTGCTGACCAACTACAAGAAGCCCGAGGATATCATCGGGGAGAACGGTCTGCTCAAGGAGTTGACCAAAGCCATTCTGGAGCGGGCCTTAAATGCCGAGATGACCGATCATCTGGGCTACGAGAAGCACGATCCGGCCGGGCACCACCGGGGCAACACACGCAACGGGAAAAGCCAAAAAACCTTGAAGGGCGACTTCGGTGAGTTGGAGCTAGAAACGCCGCGGGATCGCCAGGCGACGTTCGCGCCCAAGATCGTGGCCAAGGGGCAGACGCGGTGGACCGGCTTCGACGACAAGATCATCTCGATGTATGCGCGGGGCATGACGACACGCGAGATCCAGGGCCACCTGGAGGAGATGTACGGTATTGACGTTTCCCCGGGGTTGATCTCCAACGTGACCGATGCGGTGGTTGAAGAAGTGAAACTGTGGCAAGGGCGGCCGCTGGAGGAGTTATATCCCATCGTGTATCTGGATGCGCTGATGGTGAAGGTGCGCGATGAAGGACACATCCAGAACAAGGCGATTTACGTGGTGCTGGGCGTGAACCTGGAGGGGCAGAAGGAAGTGCTGGGGCTGTGGGTGGCGCAGACGGAAGGAGCAAAGTTCTGGCTGCAAGTGCTGACCGAGTTACAGAATCGCGGAGTGAAAGATATTTTCATCGCTTGCGTGGATGGGTTGAAGGGATTTCCGGAAGCCATCGAAGCGGTGTATCCCCGGACCGAGGTGCAGCTCTGCATCGTGCATCTGGTGCGGGCCTCGCTGAACTACCTGCCCTGGAAACTGCGCAAGCCAGCAGCGGTGGACTTGCAGTTGATTTATCGCGCGGCCACAGTGGCGGAGGCTGAACAGCATCTGGCGGAGTTAGAGAGTAAGTGGAAAGCCTATCCCAGCGTCAGCCAGGTGTGGCGGCGGAACTGGGCGCGCGTCACGCCGTTTTTCCATTATCCGCCGGACATCCGCAAAGCAATCTATACCACCAACAGCGTGGAGTCGCTGAACCGGTCGCTGCGCAAGATCATCAAAACCCGCGGCGGATTTCCCAACCAAGAAGCGGCACTGAAATTGTTGTTTCTCGCGCTCCGCCAGGCGGCGAAGAAGTGGACGATGCCGATCCATCACTGGCGCGAAGCCTTGAACCACTTTACGATTCTCTGGCCAGAGCGCATGCCGGCCCTGGAGAGAATTGCCCAATGAAACCGCGGATGGCTTCTATAGCGCTGGGCCAGGGAAGGGGAACTACCCCCTTCCCCGGCACCCCATCCCCAAAAACAAAACCTGGCCGTTTACACAAAAGAATTGACACACCTGTACACCACTAGATAGAATCTTCGACGGGAAAAAACTACCGCGAGCTAGTGGATTGACCGGGCGCCGGAGCTGACTTGACCGAAGCAGCCTTGGCCCTTGCTTCTTTCAAGGAATACTTGAACAGGCAATACAAAGCGCGGAATCCGTCTTTCCAACCGATCTTCTTGCCTTCTTCGTAAGTGTGGCCCGAGTAACTGATCCCCACCTCATAAATCCGCAGATTTCGACGCGCCACCTTCACCGTGATTTCCGGCTCGAATCCAAACCGGTTCTCTTCGATCGGGATTGCCTGAATCACCTCGCGGCGAAATACCTTGTAGCAAGTCTCCATGTCCGACAGGTTGATGTTGGTGAAGCAATTGGAAATCAGCGTGAGCAGCCAGTTGCCGACCGAGTGCCAGAGATACAGAACTCGGTGCGGACCGCCTCCCATTAAGCGCGAGCCGTAGACAACGTCCGCCTTGCCTGCGAGCAGGGGATCAAGCAGCTGAGGATAATCCGCGGGATCGTATTCCAGGTCCGCATCCTGGATAGTGACAAAATCGCCCGTCGCCTCCTGAATGCCGCGGCGCAGTGCCGCTCCCTTGCCCATGTTGTGCGGTTGCAGGAATACGCGAATCTGCGCATGCTGTTTCTCGAGTTCGCCGAGGATTTCGCGTGACCCGTCGCGCGAACCGTCATCCACACGAAGCAGCTCAATCTCCATCGGCACGCCGCGAACTCTCTCACTCATTGCGCGCAGCGTCGAACACCCGTTGTAGACGGGCATAACAACCGATAACGTCATGCAGGAAATCGTAACAACCCGTGTGCGGTCAGCACAATTGATCATTACCACGGATTTCCTTTTTTACTTTCGAAAACGCCCAGCATGGTACCTCCGTTTTGCCTCGTTCATGCGCTATTGGGCATTCGCACGCAGGAAGAACTGCTCGGGCATCCCATCGTTGGCCCAAGCTGGGAGGGCATGATCGTTGAGAACATTCTCAGCAGCTTACCTGCTGCAGTTCGTTCATGGTTCTATCGAACATCCGCTGGCGCGGAATTGGCCTCGTGATCGAATTGGGCCCCAAAAACATTTGGTCGATAGAAGTCAAACGCTCGATCAGCAACCCCGTGCCTAGTAAAGGCTTTTACGTCGGCTGCGCTGACCTAAAAGCCGCTCGCCAAATCGTTCTCTACCCGGGAAAAGAATCCTACCAGACCAATCCGAGGGTGGAAGTCATGCCATGGGATCAGCTTGTCGAAGAGCTTCCGACGCCGGCACGTTCTAAGAAGTAGTAACGTGCATTGGTTTGCGAACTGCCTGCAATCGATTCATGACTTCACGACTGACGTTTCGTGGCTGCTGTGAGGTGGACCGGCGATTTTGTACCAGGCGGAATGAGAGAATCCACCAAGGAGGAGGCCGGTCATGGCCATGAAGAGGTACAAGCCGGAACAGATCGTGATCTTGCTGCGGCGGATCGAAGTGGGAATCGTGAACGGCAAGACGACACCGCAAGCCTGCAAGGAAGCAGAAATCACGGTTCAGACCTTGGCTTCGCGTGGCAAGTCCTCCTCGAAAAGCAGCGGACGTTCCGTTATCACTTGCCAGTTGTGGGTTGCATGTTTCGTTACATGGTGCGCTGAATTTCAGACTACGGGGAAAGCACGGTAGGGGCCGCCGTGATCTCGTCGCCCGCGCTGCGTGAGTAAAGGTTCAGGTCGGAAAAAACCATCTCGCGCACCAGTTCGCTAAACGTGGTCTGTGCTGACCAACCCAGGCGCTGGTGCGCCTTGCTCGCATCTCCCAGCAGAACGTCCACTTCGGCCGGCCGCAGAAAGCGTTCGTCCAGCACCAGATATTTGTAAGGATCGAGTCCGAGCAGGCCGAATGCACATTCGAGAAATTCCCGCACCGAGTGGGTTTCCCCGGTGGCGATCACATAGTCATCTGGTTGTTCCTGCTGCAGCATCCGCCACATGGCTTCCACGTATTCTCGCGCGTGTCCCCAATCGCGCTTGGCATCGGGGTTGCCCATGCGGATTTCAGTGGCCAGCCCGAGCTTGATCTGCGCCGCCAAGGAAGAAATCTTGCGGGTGACAAACTCCATGCCGCGCCGGGGCGACTCATGGTTGTACAAAATGCCGCAGGATGCATGCAGACGGTAGGCTTCCCGATAGTTCCGGGTGAGATGATAGCCGGCAACTTTCGAGATCCCATACGCCGAACGCGGACGAAACGCGGTAAGCTCGTTTTGCGGAGCCGGCGCGGAACCAAACATTTCGCTCGATCCCGCGAAATAAAATTTCGCCTTGGGCACAACGTCGCGGCAGGTAGATAGCAAATAGTGAGTGCCGTTGACGTTGACCTCGAACGTCGAGAACTCGTCTTCGAAGGAATAGCTGACGTAGCTTTGAGCCGCCAGATGGTAAACCTCGTCCGGCTGCACGGCAGCAACGACTTTCATCAGACTGGGATAGCTCTCCAGGGACGCGGCGTGCAGGTGAATCCTGTCCCGGAGGTGCTGGATCCGCGACAGCCGGTGCTGGGGGTCTTCAATCGCCACGCGGCGGACGATGCCGTGAACCTCATAGCCTTTTTCCAAGAGCAATTCCGACAGATAGCTTCCGTCCTGCCCTGAGATCCCAGTAATGAGCGCACGTTGTTGATTAGCCACGGTTAATCTCTATGATTGGAGTGGGACGGAAGAGCCCACAGCCTTAAATTGAGGACATTAAAACTGCTGCCTTCCCCGAAAACCCGCTCATACGGCCTCGGCCACGCGTTCGCAATGGGGTACCGCGAGTAATCCAAGGCGCTCCGGGAGACTTCGGACAGTGTAGCACAGCACAAAGATTCCTAATGCCTCCACGGCGCTCCACGGCGCTGGTGCTGGTACAACGTTAAAGCCCAAAGGCTTGGGCCATCAGTTTTGGAAATCTCTCCCCCACTCTACCCGGCGTCCCGCCAGGGCTTCAAAAATGTCCTTCAAGAAAGTATTCATAAAAGATCTTTCTGGCCGCTCCGAACGTTGTACAATTATTCCACTTTTTGATCGCGTGTCGCCCGGATGAGCTTCTGGGGTTTAGTGTGCCTCCTCGCGCGAAACCATCGGTTTGCATGGAGTGGTGAATGGAACCTGAAAACAACTTTCGGACGTTGATGCCTCGCAAAAACGAACTGCAGGCCTCGCGTCCCACCGAGGGCGGCGCTTTGCCCGCAGCGTACAACCTAACC
>Ga0074044_10001888_pt1 | contig 18505 bp, 19 predicted proteins | sample BogForMeECP23OM1_FD_94443 | JGI IMG/M metagenome (GOLD analysis project Ga0074044, IMG submission 94443) | Bog forest soil microbial communities from Calvert Island, British Columbia, Canada - Bog Forest MetaG ECP23OM1 | ecosystem: Environmental > Terrestrial > Soil > Wetlands ...
CGTAAAATATCCTACCGCGCCTCCGGCTGCCCAGGTAACATTATAGATTCCGATCAGCTTCGGCAGCGACGCGCCTGCCCTTTCACTGATAAGCGCTTCCAGAGACGGCCAGATAAAACAAATTCCCGCTGTCCACAAGCTATACACCATTACCTGGGCCGTTGGAGTATGTAATACCGTGCCTAAGGCTAGCGACAAAATGATGCCGCAGGCGCCAATATAGAGCATTCTGATGCATCCATAGCGATCCGCTAATTTGCCGCTCTGCCAGGCCGCGATAATATAGACAAAGCCGCCGATTGCTGCAGTCAACAGATTCTCGACCTCCCCGAAGCCGAATGTGTGCCGCAGGTAAAAAAAGAGAAAATTGGAATAGTAAACGGCAGCGTAGATATTAATGAATTCGATGAGATAAAATAAAACTTTTGCGGGACTTATCATTGCAACCTTTTAAAATAGAAAATAGGACAGCAGATTTTGAACACGCAGAGTAAATATGGTCAGGTCTTGAATATAAGTTTTCAACTCCGGTTGATATTACGTAATTGCTTTTATAAGAATGTTTGTATTTTCTATATGTATTAGAAAAATCCGCAATATTTATTTAATCTTTTGCAGCATTTCACCCATCATTTTATGGATCAGGTTGATGGCTTTAAGCGGGCGAATCATAACCTTGAAGTCGGTAATCCTGCCATCCGCACCCCAGGTGATCATATCCACGCCATTAACGGTGATTCCATCTATTGTTGTAGTAAATTCCAGAACGGCATTATTGCCCGAAATGATCTTTCTTAAATATTTAAAGCTGCCATTATTAAAAACATAAAGCGCCGCGGTAAGATAAAGTTTAGTAATTGGTTTTCCCTCTTGCGGTGTATGAACAATGGGGGAATGGAAGACAACATTATCAGCCAGAATATCGTCTAAACCGGCTGCGTCCTTCGTCTCAAGCAATTTGTTCCATGCGGCTACAGTATTTTCAATCATAGACAAAACTCACAAAGAAATGTGTATTTAGTTTTTGAACTTTGAGTGACATTTATGCAAATTATTAAAAGTAATGCAAGAGGAAATAGTTAAAGGTGTGAATGAGCAGGGAGGATCAAACGGTGCCGTCTAAAAACATTTTTCTTCTGGCCGGTGTATATTTTTCTATAGCGTAACGCAACATGGTTCTGGGCATTACCCTGCAACGCTTTTTTAAAAACGATTCCAAAAGTTCAATATCACGTTTGCCTAATTCGCGCAGCATCCAACCGACTGCCTTGTGAATCAGATCTTCTTTATCATGGAGTAAAATTCCGGCGATCTTGATTGAATCCTCGAATTGGTTGTTTTTGATAAAATAGAAAGTGGCTAGTATAGCGATACGCCGCTCCCAGAGGCTCTTCGATCTTGCCAGTTGATAAAGCTGCGTTTTGCTTTTTTCCATTAAAAACGCTCCCACAATATTAGGCGCGGATAAATCCACCAGATCCCAATTGTTGATGTAACGGGTATTTGCCAGATACAGGTCATAGATTTTCTGTTGAATGGTTTCATCACCATGGGTAAAGACGTTGACAAGTAAAATGAGCGCGAACAGCCTTTCTTCATGATAATGAGATCGCAGTAAAGGTAATGCTTTTTCATGCGGCAGGTTATTGTATTCTTTGGCCAGTTTTCTCAGCGCCGGAACACGAATGCCTAAAAAAATATCTCCTTCGCCGTACTGTCCTGCGCCGGTTTTGAAAAATCCCTGTAGAAACCGGGCGTCTTCCTTATTACCCATTTTTCGGACGCGTTTGCTGATTTCTTTTGCGTTCATACTATTTAACCTTCTGGGGAATATATTCATCGCGCACGGGCGAAAATACCTCAATGGCGACAGAATCTTTTAATATTTCGGCACTGTGTTCCATGTTGCTCGGAATAGACCAGCAGTCCCCTTTCTCAACTTCAAATGCTTGCCCGCCAATTGTCAGCCGAATTTTCCCCTCTATCAGATAACCTGTTTGTTCATGAATGTGAGCGTGTTGGGGCAATACAGAACCGGCATCCATTCTGAATTCTGTAAAAAGTGTTTTTTCACCGTATACAAGAGTTTTAAGCTTTATTCCCGGCAACACTATTTTATATTCACCCTGATTCGCCTTGTAAAACAATTGTCATCTCCTTCATCTTTTTAATTCGTCAGTTAAAATTTACCATCATGTCACAATAGCATATTCCTCTAAAATCAAAGATGATATTGAGGCGGCAAGGAGCAGGCGATGAGGCGTATATACTGATACGTTGAGAAAGCCTGCGACAATGCCAACAAAGATAGCGCTTTGATTTTAGAGGAATCAGGGGTAGTTCTGCCCTGTCGCCCGTATCATAATTTCGCTCACGTGCACATGAGGCGGCTGCGTAAGCAGCCAGCAAATTCCGTCAGCTATAGCCTGCGGCTCCAACAGTTTGCCCATATGAGCAATTCCTTTATAAAAATTATCTTCGTCGTAGCCGGCAACTTTTTGAAATCCGCTGGTTACAATACCGGGCATAACCAGAGATACTCGGACGCCATGCGCACAAACTTCCTGGCGCAGGCCTTCCGTGATAGCGCCGATGGCAAATTTGCTGGAGCCGTAAAACGCGCTGAAGGGAGAAATGTTTCGCCCTACGACAGAACCTACAGCGACGATATCGCCTTTTTTGCGTCCGATGAAATATTTGGCTGCACAACGCATCAGATAAGCCGCGCCAAGTACATTGGTGTGATAAACATCTTCCCACTGGGAATTATCGCTCAGAAGGGTACTGCCTGCCAACCCGCGTCCCGCGTTGACCACAACAATATCATATTTTCGGCCGCCTTCTTTCCATTTCAATGTTTGCTCCAGCAGCTTGTCTATATCGGAGCGCAGACTCGCGTCACCGGCAACAACTAAAGCTTTGCCGCCTTTTTTCTGAATATCAAGAGCAACTTTCGTGAGCCTGTCTTTGCGCCGGGAATGAATGACGACTGCGGCGCCCGCCTGTGCCAGTGTCAGGGCGGTCGCTCGTCCGATGCCGGAACTCGCTCCGGTAACAATCGCTGTCTTTCCGGAAAGAGGTTTCATTATAGTTTTTTTATTATTCTTTTGTATAGTCATTTCATTCCTCCTTTTAAATTGCCGGATTTTGTAATTCGGTAAGCAAACATTCAAAACGCTTTTTTAACCTTCAACGAGTCTTTGTTTCCACTGTGATTTTTGGCGGCGAGTCAAGATGCTTTTTCACTGTACAGGTATCAGCAGCTTTAATCACGACGGCTTTATACTTTTCCGGAAAATCAGGCGGCAGCATAATATCAAGCGTGATTTTATCCACCATGTGCGTTTCATCATTACGAAAGATCGTTTGAATAATACTTAAATTGCCGGTAGGGATGGATCGTGATTGACAGAAGGATGCCACGTAAAATCCGGCGCAGGTGCCGATGGAGGCCAAAAAGAGTTCAAAAGGCGACGGCGCGGTATTCTCTCCGCCGTGCACATCCGTCTGATCCGTATGAACCGTAAATTCCCGGAAATGCGCGGATACTTTTTTGTTCCCGTCAAATGTAATGTTGAGTTTTGATTCCATAAAGTATGCCCCCTTGAAAGTTGATGAAAACTTTATCTGAAAGCTTGTTTTTAAGGAAAGAGTATATCAATATCTTGTCTAACAGCGTCAAGCCAATTCTTGCGCTGGGTCATTGTGCTTGTAACAACCACATGGAACATCCGGCGGTGGAAATTAGTGACGCCGCAGAGGCCGAAGATGCAATTTTTCCAGATCGTTTCCAGTGGATCGCCAAAAACATCCTTTTCTCTTTGGGATTGAGTGTTGGATGTGTTGAAAACAATCGCTGCCCCTGCTTTGAGCAAGCCCCTTGGAATCCCTTCTCCTGAATCATTATCCAGAAACTCGTAGGCGACGCCTGGCTGCATCACGCGATCCACCCAGCCTTTTAGGATGGCTGGAGGTTGTCCCCACCAATTGGCATGAACAATAACGATGCCGTCCGCAGCCGCGATTTCTTCACAATGCTGTTTGATGGTAGAAGGCAACATGGCATCTTTGGATATTTCTTCGGAGTTCAAAAGCGGATCGAATTTTTCCTGATAGAGGTCATGAAAAAAAACAGAATGCCCGTTTGCTTTTAGCGCCTCAACCACCGTTTGCGCGATGGCGTAGTTGAAGCTTGCGGGATCAGGATGGGCAAGAATTACAGATATAAGCATATTGATTACATCGTACTTAATTGCATGTTTATTTACAAATTCGATAGCCAAAGTAGAACACGGAAGAAAAGCACTGGATTTCCGATCACCAGATCTTCGTCCGGCTTTTAATCAGGCATGATAAAAGGAATATTCGTATTTGTTCTACTTCGTTATCAATTTTTCCAAATAAGCAATCGCTTCGCTCAAATTCTCCGGCTGAGTGCCTCCGGCCTGTGCCATGTCGGGACGGCCGCCTCCGCTTCCGCCAATAAGAGGAGCGAGTTCCTTGATAATGTTTCCGGCATGATATTTTCCTGCCTGGTCTTTGGTTACCATACAAAGAAGCAGTGCTTTTTCACCGGCTTTGCTGCCTAGAAGGATAATGCCGGATTCAAGCTTATCGCGCAGTTTGTCGCCGAAATCGCGCAGTGTTTTGACATCGGCAATGCTCACTTGAGCCGCAAGCACTTTCACTCCGCCAATTACGCGCGCCTGATTCATCAGGTCGCCGGAATCCCTGGCCGCGAGCCTCCCTTTGAGAATTTCGATTTCTTTTTCCAGATCTCTGGTGTGTTTGAGCAGTTTCTCTGCGCGGTCATAAACTTCTGTCTGTCCGGCCTTGAACAATCCCGCCGTGCGTTTTAATTCTTCCTCTGCTTTTTGGACGTGCGCGAATGCTTCTTTTCCGGTGACTGCCTCCATTCTGCGCACACCCGCGGCAATTGCCGATTCATGGAGAACCTTTAAAAGTCCGATATCGCCGGTGTGCGTCACATGGGTTCCACCGCAGAGTTCCATGCTCAACTCGCCATCTACTCCCATTCTTACTATGCGTACAGTGTCACCATACTTTTCATCAAATACAGCCGTAGCACCAGTTTTAAGGGCTTCTTCCAAGGAGCATACTTCTGTTTGCACCGGACGATTAGAGCGAATCATATTGTTGACGATAGTTTCGACACGTATTATTTCATCGTCAGTAATTTTGGAGAAATGGGTAAAATCGAAACGCAGGCGCTCTGAATTTACCAGTGATCCTGACTGTTTAATATGATCGCCAAGCACTGCCTTGAGCGCTGCCTGTAAAAGATGAGTTCCGGAATGATTGGCTGCAATCGCCTTCCTTCTTTCTGCATCTATAATAAATTGAGTCTTTGCACCAATTTTGATCTCACCTTTTAATACGATACCTTTATGGACAATGAAATTGTCGAGAGGTTTTTTTGTATCCTCAACAATAAATGTGAAATTGTCGCCATCCAAGTAACCTGTATCGCCGGTCTGTCCGCCGGATTCGCCGTAAAATGGCGTAGTATCCAGAACGATTTCCGCCTTTTGCCCTTCGCGTACACTGTCTACCGGATTGCCATCCACAAAGATTGCCAGGACTTTCGCGTCGCTTTTGTTTGAGCCTTCATAACCGCAAAATTCGCTGATAATGCCCGAACTCGAAGCTTTGAGGTAACATTCAGCAATTGCTTCTTCACCGCTGCCTTTCCATGCGCCGCGAGCTCTTTCGCGCTGTTGCTTCATCTCGGCTTCAAAACCATCGTTGTCCAGAGTAAAGCCGTCATGCCGGACAATATCCGCCGTCAGATCGACGGGGAATCCGTAGGTATCGTAGAGTTTAAAAACAAGCGCTCCGGGAAGGATTGATATTTTCGCTTTTTTCAAAGCCGCCGTTTCTTCATTCAGAATGCGCAGTCCGGCATCGAGCGTTTCCATAAAACGCCGTTCTTCATTTAAAATCATTTTGGTAATGAAAGAGGCCTTTTCTGCCAGATCGGGATAAACACCCTTCATCATATCAATCACGACTTGAGCGATCTGATTTAAAAACGGTTTGTTAATGCCGAGTAATTTCCCGTGGCGTGCGGCGCGGCGCAGAATACGCCGCAGCACGTAGCCCCGTCCTTCATTGCTGGGCGTTATGCCGTCGCCGATTAAAAAAGTTATCGCGCGGCTATGATCGGCAATCACTCTGACGGAAATATCGTTATCCGCGTTTTTGCCGTAGGCAATGCCTGCTGTTTTTTCCACGAAGCGGATAATAGGAGTGAACAGGTCGGTATCGTAATTGCTTTTTTTGCTCTGGATAACGGCAGTGAGACGTTCCAGCCCCATACCGGTATCAATGTTGGGCTTGGGAAGCGGTGTTAATTTGCCGCTTTCGTCGCGATCAAATTGAGTAAAAACAAGATTCCAGATTTCCAAATGGCGGTCACAGTCGCAATGAACGTCACATTCGGGACGGCCGCAGCCGGTGTCTTTGCCCTGATCGTAAAGGATTTCGGAGCAGGGGCCGCAGGGGCCGGTTTCTCCCATCATCCAGAAATTGCTTTTTTCTCCCATGCGGACAATTCGGTCATGGGGCACTTTCATTTTTTTATTCCATATCTCAAAAGCCTCATTGTCGTCTTGAAAAATGGTGATCCACAGTTTTTCTTTGGGAAGTTTTGCCACGTCAATTAAATATTCCCATGCCCAGGCGATGGCTTCCTCTTTGAAATAATCACCGAAGGAAAAATTACCGAGCATTTCGAAAAAAGTATGATGTCGGGCGGTAACGCCAACATTTTCCAGATCGTTGTGCTTGCCGCCGGCTCGCGCGCATTTCTGGCATGATGCCGCCCGCGTATAGCCTCTGTTTTCCAGACCGAGAAACGAGTTTTTGAATTGCACCATACCCGCGTTGGTGAAAAGCAGGGTAGGGTCATCTTTGGGAATGAGTGATGAACTCGTCACAAGTGTGTGTCCCTTACCCGCGAAATATTTTAAAAAGCTTTCCCTTATTTCATTCCCGGTCTTCACCATTCCTATTTTCCTCTACCGCCTTTCCAAGTTTATTTAAAATTAATCCCGCAGGGAAACCTCTTCCTGTCAGGCTTTGAAATATTCTCCGTTTTTCTTTGATATCAAAAGCGGGCAGCTTTTTGGGGGCAGCCTTTTTTTTGATTAAAAACTCAATCGCCTCTTCTTCCGACAATTCCTCGCGCGCCTGCTCTATGGATAAATCAATTAATTCCGCCGCGATACCCTTCTCCCGCAAGCTGGCGATTATCTTTCTATTTCCCCAAAGTTTATTAACAACAAGATTACGCGCCCATTGACCGGCAAAAGACGCGTCATTGAGATACTTTAAATCGTAAAGTTTTTCCAGTGTTTCTTTAATGACTACCGAGGAAAAACCTTTTTCCCGCAGTTTCTTTTCCAGTTCTTTTTCCGAATGCGGCCGCATGGACAAAAGCCGAAATGCCTTTTGCTTGGCAGCCGCCAGATCTAAGACCTTCAAATTATGCTTCCTGTTCTTTTGCCGCGATACCCAGCTTGGCGCGGACATCGTTTTCGATCTGTGCCATAACATCAGGATTTTCTTTAAGAAAAACTCTGGAATTATCTCTGCCTTGTCCTATACGGTCGCCTTTATAAGAATACCACGCTCCGCTTTTTTCAATAATGCCGCTTCCCGCCGCCAGATCAAGCACGTCGCCTTCGCGTGAAATTCCCTCGCCGAAGATAATATCAAATTCTGCCTCCCGGAAAGGAGGGGCCAGTTTATTTTTAACCACTTTTACTTTAGTTCGGAAACCGATGACATCCTGACCGTTTTTGATGGAGGTCATCTTGCGAATATCGAGGCGTTGGGATGAATAGAATTTCAGCGCGTTACCGCCGGTAGTCGTTTCGGGATTGCCGAAGAAGACGCCGATTTTCATGCGCAATTGATTGATAAAAATTACGGTTGTTTTGGATTTGCTGATGCTGCCGGTGAGCTTGCGCAGCGCCTGCGACATAAGACGCGCCTGAAGCCCCATCTGAGCATCGCCCATTTCGCCTTCGAGTTCCGCCTTGGGTACCAGAGCGGCAACCGAATCAACCACCAGAACATCAAGCGCACCGCTGCGCACGAGCGTTTCCGCGATTTCAAGGGCCTGTTCTCCCGTATCAGGCTGGGAAATAAGAAGATCATCAGTATTCACGCCTATTCTTTTCGCGTAGGTTACGTCCAAAGCATGTTCTGCATCAATATAAGCCGCGATGCCGTTTTTCTTTTGCGCTTCGGCAACGATATGCAGAGCCAGCGTGGTTTTACCGCCGGATTCCGGCCCGTATATTTCCACTACTCTGCCGCGCGGAACGCCAAAAGTTCCCAGCGCTATATCCAGACTAAGCGATCCTGTGGAAATTGCCGGGACATCAGCCACTGGCTCCGAGCCGCCCAGTCTCATAATCGATCCCTTGCCAAACTGCCTTTCTATCTGCGTAATCGCCAAATCAACGGCCTTTGATCTATCCATATCAGCACACATTTATCAATTACCTCCTCATTAGATGTAAATTGTTTGTTATTTTTAAACCACCTTTGTTGCATATCTTATTAACCGGAAAAAGAAAACATTTCCAATTTTGTGTAAACCGCGCCTTGAGGAGAGAGGTTGCTCTGGAATAATACCAAGTTCCTGCAGACAAATTCTCCGGCTGTAAACAAGCTATATTTCGTGAGGGCTTCGCTGATTCCCGTCAATTCGCGCGGATCTTTAATACGCGCCAGAGTCAGATGCGCCCGAAAAGGCCGGTCTTCCGCCGGGAAACCGATTTTCGCGAAATCGCCATCCATTTTTTTCTGAAGCACGGATAACCTTTCCACATCACCTGTCGTGCCGCACCAGAGAACGCGTGGCCTGCTGGCATCCGGGAAAACGCCCAGCTTTTCAAATTTCAGATTCAAAGATGCTTCCGAAGCTGTGTGTTTTTGCACGGCGGCGCAAATATTTTTTACATCTTCCGTTGAAATATCGCCGAAAAATTTTAATGTCAGGTGCTGACCGTGTGGCCTGGTCCAACTGATTCGACCGCTGATTTCACGCTTTAATTTTTCCTGCAGGCCGGATATTTTCCGCAAGATATCTTCCGGCGGTTCAATAGCCAAAAAGGCGCGGATATTTTTTTCGGAATTTGCCATGAATTAAACTTTTCCCTGTAAATAATTTTTCAGCAAAAACAGCGCCGCCTCGGAGAAAATGTCTTTATTTCTTTGGCGATCCCATCTGAAGGTATGATGGCGGCAAATTGTCCTGCTGGAATCACTTAAAGCCAGATAAACGGTGCCAACAGGTTTTTCATTACTTCCACCGGAGGGACCCGCGATTCCGGTAGAGGAAAGTCCTAAATCAGTGCGGGCTAATTTACGTACACCTTCGGCCATTAACAGCGCCGTTTCCTCGCTTACCGCTCCGTGTTTTTCGATTATTTCCGCCGGGACGCCCAGCATGCTTATTTTAGCCGCGTTGCTGTAAGTCACTAAGCCCCGCTCGAGATAATCCGAACTGCCGGACACATTAGTAAGGCGATTCGTAATCAACCCGCCGGTACAGGATTCCGCTATCGCGATGGTTAGTTTTTTCTTTGTTAAAAGACCGGCAATAACTTCTTCCAGCGTTTTTTCTTCGCAGGTAAAAATATAATCATGCAGGCGGGTCGAAACCTTATCCTGCGCTTTTTGCAGATTTTTTTGAGCTTCTTCCAGCGTTTTGCGGCGCGATATCAAAACGATATGGTTCTCAGGGAATACAGGGTAAAATCCGACACTCACGCCCAGAGAATCAAAGTCAATATCTTTCAGCCTGTCATCAACAGCGGCTTCTGAAAGTCCGAATGTTTTAATGGTTTGCTTGGAGGTGTATAGCTCATTATACGGGAAATACCTCCGCAAGATGGGGATGACTCCCAGTGTCAGCATCATTCTTGCTTCGGCAGGAACTCCTGGAATGACAAAAATCGGTTTTTCATTAATGAGCAGAGAAAAGCCCGGCGCAGTGCCTCTGGAGTTGGGGATTATTTCCGCACCCCGCGGGAACATAGCCTGTTTGGCGTTATTTTCCACCCAGCGCAAATTGAATTTGGTAAATATATCTCTAATAAAATTTAAGACATTTTCATCAGTATATAAAGGAAGTCCGAAAGCCTCGGCGATGGCAGCGGTGGTAATATCGTCGGCAGTGGGTCCCAGTCCTCCTGTGCAGATTATGGCATCAGTCAAAGATAAAAGATAATCCAGACGGTTTTTAATGGATGCGAAGTCGTCTCCCACAGATATTATTGTTTCTATCTGCCAGCCCTGTTGATTAATTTCGCGCGCAATAAACGAAGCGTTTAAGTCAGTTATGCGTCCGTTCATTAATTCATTTCCGATTGTAAGGATACCAATTTTCATAGCACATTCCAAAATGTTAGCAAAAATAGTATCAAAGAAGCGTAAATTCCGGCAACAACGTCATCGGCCACAATGCCCCATCCGCCGGGCAGTCTCTGTAGATTTTTGATGGGGAAAGGTTTTAAAATATCAAAGATTCTAAACAGAACAAAACCTGCGCAAATATTAAGGATGCTTATTTCCGCGGGCAGCATCGTTATCTGAAATCCTATAATTTCATCAATAACAATGCGTTGGTCATCTTTTTTCTGATAAATATTTTCCGCCTGCTGCGCGACGTAAACAGAAAGAGCCAATAAAGCAAGCACGGCAGGTAAACGGATAATCCAGGGGAAGGGCAGAAAAAGCAGGCAAATCAAAACACCGACCAGCGTGCCAGCCGTTCCGGGAGCGAAAGGAGCAAGTCCTGCGCCGAATCCTGTTGCCAGAAATGTTATCATTTTTTCGTTCAAAATTCCTCCGAAACTAAAATAAAAAAATGGGAACCGGAGTCGCATAAATAAAATGCCTTGACAATAGAACGATCGTTCTATATCATGTCTTTCATGAAAGTCAAGCGAACTTTACAGGATGTAGAAAAAAAAATCACCGCTTTTTTCCGAGATCAAGGAAGAATGCCGACATATTCTGAAATTGCTGAAATTATTGGAGTACGTTCCAAGAGTGTTGTTCATTTTTGGGTGGCTAAATTACTATCCGCCGGAATTTTGCAAAAAGATGCCAAGGGATTTTTATTCCTGAGGCGCAATCCGCGGGCGTTAAAGCTTGCCGGAGAAGTTTGCGCCGGATTCCCTTCCCCCGCGGAAGAAGAACTTCGGGATATTATCTCTTTCGACGAATATCTGATCAGGAATCCGGAAACATCTTTTTTGCTTTCCGTTACCGGCGATTCTATGATTGAAGCGGGGATCAGAGAAAAAGATCTGGTAATTGTTGAAAAAAACAAGGAACCCCAAAATGGCGATATAATTTTAGCCGAAGTGGATGGCAACTGGACGATGAAGTATTTCCGCAGAAGAGGGAAAATGGTGACTCTCGAGGCGGCCAATACCAAATATTCCCCGATCATCCCGCGGGCGGATTTGCGCATTGCCGGCGTGATCACCGCGGTTGTAAGAAAATATTATAAGTGAGGCGTTATATAAGGAAATTAAGCATTGCCGATCAGGACAAACATGACTCAATTTCAGAGCCCTATAATTTTAGCAACTTCTTATGTCGTTTGGCGTGACAATTCATGAATATCCGCCACAACGGCAGCCTTTATAATAGCATAAATAAATTATTCGCCCGGCGGCAAAGACCGCAGGGCGAATAAACAACGTTTTTGAAAAACGAACGTGAACAAATAATAAAAACAGCTTTTTTTACATATTAATTACCCTTTATTTTAAATTCAACCAGATAGATATTTTTATCTCTAGTAGCAAGGTAATGGATGTTATCAAATGAGTCAAAAATTACATTTTCTTTCCCAATTGCAAGAACTTCATCATAATGTTTTTCCTCTTTTCCATCAACGACTACAAACTGTTTTTTGCCTGATTGAGCTGCATACACCAAATGCATACTGTCCGGACTGAAAGTAAGAGAAAATCCGATACTGTCATAGTGCTTCCCCTCTCGTCCATCAATTACTGCAAATCGCTCCTTTCCTGATTGGGCTCCATATGCTACATGCTTGCTGTCCGGACTGAAAATAAGAGTGCTCTTTCCGATATCATCATAAAGCTTTCCTTCTCTTCCATCAATGACGACAAACCACTTTTCCCCCAATTGAGCCACATACGCCACACGTTTACTGTCCGGACTGAAAACAAGAGGATACCCGAGTCCATTATAATGCTTCCCCTCTTTTCCATCAACTACTATGAAACGATCATTTCCTGATTGAGCTCCATATGCGATACGCTTGCCATCCGGGCTAAAAATAATAGAGCTTATCCCAATACCATCATAATGTACTCCTTCTTTTCCATCAACGACTATAAACAGTTTATTCCCTGATTGGGCCTGATATACCACGTGATTGCTGTCCGGGCTGAAAATAAGCTCAGACCCGATATGATCATATTGTTTTTCCTCTTTTCCATCAACGACTACAAACAGCTTTTCCCCTGATTTGGCCACATACGCCACATGATCGCTGTCTGGACTGAAAATAAGATTAGACGCAATACCATCGTATTGTTTTTCTTCCTTTCCATCAATGACTACAAAACCCTTGTTTTTTATCTGGGCATCATAAACGAATCGCTTGCTGTCCGGACTAAAAGTAAGAATAGACCCAATAACATCATAATGTTTTTCTTCTTTTCCATCAATGACTACAAAACCCTTGTTTTTTATCTCGGCACCATAAGCGAATCGCTTGCTGTCGGGACTGAAAGTAAGATTAGACCCAATACCGTCACAATGCATTCCTTCTTTCCCATCAATGACTACAAACTGCTTATTGCCCGATTGAGCCGGATATGCCACATGCCTGCTGTCGGGGCTGAAAATAATATTAGACCCAAGGTTATCGTATTTTTTTTCCTCTTTTCCATCAACGACTACAGCCCCCTTTTTTCCTATAATGGCAATATAAGCGACTCGCCTGCTGTCAGGACTGAAAACAATGGCGCGCCCTATACCATCATAATGATTTCCTTTTTTTCCATCAATGACTACAAATTGCTTATCTTCTGCCTGCGCCACATATGCCACGTGCCTGCCGTCTGGGCTTGCCACGAATAACATTGGAGCCACATCAATGTTAGCAATACTCTTTTCAGAATTGTCCCTGCCGGAAGGTTTTTCCTCTGCAAAAGATATTATGCTATTAATAATAAAAAAAACTGCTATGAATAAGCACACAAATTTTTTAGACATCTAATAAACACCTCCCACTAAAAGGTAATTGAAATAAACATTTATCCGACAATTTAAACATGAATTTTATAGAGCCGCATAAAAGACATAAGCATCTTTTCGCTTGTAACATTAAAAATGTCCCCAGCTTCTGCCGGGGGAGGCTTGCTTTACCAATTATTTCATGAAGAATATAACTTAGTAAATTTTATTATTCAAGCTTTTCTTCTAACAGTAAAACAGGCATATGGTTTATCAAGGTTTTGTAATTGTTGGCTTCTTTTTTTAAAAAAGCATAAATACGGTGCTGCAGAATAAATTATATGTACCTGACTGTAGGTTATAAAAGCTCTGATTATGGGATGACAGAATAAAGATATCTGCATGTTTACAAGAATAAAGAAATCAGGACAATACGAGTATCTTCAGAATGAAACCTCACATCTTTCAAAATCAGAATGGCCATTTCAGTATTCTTTAACTTTAGCAGCTTCTGATGTCTTTTGGAGCGACAGTTCATCGTTTTACAAATGAAAACCTGGAGTGTCCGAAATAACTGATGATCGCAGTGACCGGGATTAACAGCGCACCGGAGATTTTGGGGTCTATCTTCATGACCTCGACAAAAAAAGGAAGTAACGCGAGGCCGAGAATATTTGTCACGGTATACATCGAATAAAATTTAAAAAACTCGATAATGACGGCCTTTCCCGTCACAGTTGATTTAAATGTAATGTATTTATGAAAGATAAACGCGCTGATCGTGGCTATAATATTCGCCACAACCGCGGCTGTCATGTAGGCTAAATAGCGTTTTTGAAAAACGAACGTAAAAAGGTAATCAAGACCAACATACGCTAAATAACCGAAGATTGTGTTCCATACGCCAATAAAGAAAAAACGAATTTTTATCTGATGCATCTGCCATAGATGCTTCCATGATATTTTCAAATGTTTACTCCATTATCAAAACTTCTAAATCAAAGATAATACCGCGGCGGAAAGGGGATGCGTATTATCCCTGCGTTGAGACGCCGATGACAAAGCCAATAAAGATAGCTTCTTGATTTATAAGTTTTACAAGATTAATCAAAATTAATTCTCTCTTTTTCGATAACCAGCGGACGTTTTTTTACCTGCGTGAAAATAGCTCCAATGTATTCGCCGATAATACCCAGAAAAAACAACTGCACGCCGCCAAAGAAAAATATGCCGATTACCAAAGGAGCGATACCCAACTGGAAATTATTCCAGTAAATCAATTTATAAATAAAATAACCCGTAGCCACCAATAAATTTATTGTGGCGACAGAGAAGCCGATGAAGCTGGCAAGCCTCAAGGGAATTATTGAATCTCTTGTTATACCCAGCATTGCCTGATCATATAAATTGTAAAAATCGTTTTTTGTTTTGCCCCTTTTTCTTTTCGGTTGAACATAAGTTAGCATCGCTTTTTCAAAACCTATTTCACCTATAAGACTTCGAATATCAGGGTAGGGATCATCCAGCTTTCTTAATATGTCAAGTATCGTCTTGTCGTAAAGCCCGAACCCGCAATAATTGGTCACTATTTGAATATTAGAAACTTTATTGTACAGATTATAATAGAGCTGTCTTATCGAAAACATAACAGAAGATTCTTCGCTTTTTTCCTTTATGGCAAAAACGATTTTATATCCCTCTTCCCATTTTTTAACCAAATCCTTAATAATAGGCGGCGGATCCTGAAGATCGGCCATGACAACTATTGCCGCGTCGCCCCGGGATTGCATAAGAGCGTGATAGGGAGAGCGGGCAACACCAAAATTTCTGGAATTGATAATTACCTTGACATTAAAATCGTTTTTCGCAATTTCCCTTAATATAGATACGGTTTTATCAGTAGAGGAATTGTCAATGAAGATATGTTCATAACGGTAATCCGGAATTAATGCGAAGACATCTTTAACCTGCTGATAAACTTCCCTTACGTTTTCCTCTTCATTGAAGCATGGCGTGACGATACTGATAAGCTTTTGCATTTATTGTCATCCCTGTGAAAGTTTAAATTAAATTAACCGTAGAAATCATCTTTGGCAAAAACTTCCGTATAAGGAACAGGCAGTTTTTTGCCATAAAATTTAGTCATATAGTTTTCGATAAAGTTTCTGTCTTCTCCGGATAAACATTTGGGATTGTAGTTATTGAAATGCTTTATACTCATACCTCTATCAATAATATTCTTTAGGCTTTCCTCAAAAATGTTTCCGATTCCAATATGGACATAAACGCAGGGCAAAACATCGCCATATTGAGTTATATGAAGACAAGCGTTAACACAGCCGCAGCCCTTATCCATTCCGTAGGAGGGGAAGGTATCGCGATGTAAAACAGGATATTTCTCATGTGCCCGGCGCAGGAATTCCGCGTCTTCTTCATTGATTAATACCTCGTGTTTTCCTTCCCATTCCCCCGTACATCTGGCTATCAGAACATCAATCGTAAAGTCATGTTCTTTGGCGAATTCAGCCATTTGTATTAGTCGGTCTGACTGACAATTCTGTCTTGTAACCACAGTCTGAATAACTACGCTTAATCCCGTTTCCTTGGCGTTTTGCATGGCATCAATAGCTTTACGGTATGCGCCTTCACTATTGCGGTTACTGTCATGTTTTTTTTCATCAAAATCATCAAGGCTTATTTTTACCTTGTCGAGGCCGAGTTCTTTCAAGTGCCTCGCTTTTTCCAGTGTCATAAAATGGCCGTTGGTGCTCATGGTTAGATGAAATTTGTCCGGCTGCAGAGCCATGATGACCTCATCGATATCTTTAAAAATCAATGGTTCGCCGCCGGAAATACAGAATTGGCAGAGACCGAGGGCATGTGCCTGGTTGCTGATGTTCAGCAGATCACTCGGTGTAAGTATTCTTCCTTTTTTTTTAAATCTCGAAGCCGTACAATGCTGACATTTAAGATTACAGGCATAACTGTAAGCAATATCGATAATCGGCGTCGGGATGCCCTGCTTGAATCGTTCCTCGATTTTTATGACTTTCTCAAATACCTGAGGTTTTTCCCTTTTGAGTTTTGCTCTTTTTTGTTGTTCTATTTCATTCTCTGTTGTCATAATAATCGTATCCCTATTTATCATTATTATGGTTAAATTACGGCATAGCAAACTGTCTCATACTCCAATGGAGTATGATGTCTTATATATATTTTATATTCCGGCACTATATTTTTCAGGTATAAAGGAACTTCCCATAAATGTTCCGGTTTATGATAAACGCAAATGGCAAGTTTAGGTTTCTGTTTTTGTATTATTTCTTCAGCCCCTGATAACGCTTTAGGTTCTGAACCTTCAATATCCATTTTTATGAATGTAACTTTTTTATTTTTCAAAATATCAGTTAACCTGACAGTTTTTCCGCAGTCGCTGGCGGTGTTAATAACATTTATGAAGGTGCTCTGCATTCCGGAACCGCCCGTTTCATAATAAACATCTTTTTCTTCATCCAGAAGGCCTGAATTATATAATTTAATTTTTCTCTTTAAATTTATATCCAGTTTATCGACCGCCAGTTCCATTTCCTTGAAATTCTTATTATCCAGTTCAAAAGCGAAAATGGAGTCGAATTTATTATTTGTCCTTCTAAGAAAATCAAACAGTGTGTCGCCGTTGTATGCTCCTACATCGACAAATGACTCATTATCGCTTAATTTAATTATATCTGTGGGATAATATTGATCATTGGTGAAAATCTTCTCATATCCTACCGTATCTACATCAAAATCAAACCAGTTTTTTATCAGCGTGACCATTATCTCTTTGGAGCGTTCATCTTCCAATATATCCATTACTTTTAACACGTTCTCTTTTGTCTTCTGAAGATTTTGTTTATTCTTGAAATAATTGTCATTGAGGAGCCTGTATTCTGTGACCGCGAATATCTTCCGGAACCCCTTTTTTAAAAGCTGCTGATATATTTTCTTATAATGCTGAGTTGTTATCAGAATGGCTATATCGTCTTTATACTTTTCCAGTTCATCGGGGGAAATACATTTTAAATCATCGTGATATATTTTCTCCCACTTGGTCTGATCATTATCAGATAAAAAATCTATCTTGATGTCTGTAAAATTTTTTATTGATGAAATAATCGGATAGGAAATAGCGCCTATTCCGAAGACGCACACATGTTTTGAGCTTTTAATCTCCTTTTTTATCCTGTCGATATTAAATTCCTTTCTTTTAAGCACTTCATCCAAATAGTTAGAAATTTCTTTTTTATAATCCATCACAAAATATCAGTCCTTTGAGGTTATCAAAATCCTATTCGCTCTTTAATTCTAAGAGATATTTCCAAAACGTCTATGCCTTCCTGAAGAGGAACAGGAACATCTCTCTCATCGTTTAACGCGGAGATAAAATCTTTTATTTCATCAATAAACATATCGTTTCTATCAAAGTTGTCTGGTACAGAGTATACAATTGGAGACGTGTTATTCTCTCTTGAAACTAATGTTAAGCCTTTCGCGTAATAATCCCATATTATTTTGCCTTTGGTACCGATAATCTCAAAAAAACGCCGGGGAGGCCTTTGCCAGTAATCAAGATGCAGAGAGACAATTAAATTATTTTTATATTCCAACAATGCCTTTATCATATCCTCGGCATCGCCGCCTAGAGGAGTTATTTTACCACCGACCGCTTGAATCTTTTCAGGCATACCGAAGAACCAGTAAAGATAATCAATGTCATGGCTGAAGCACAACACTACTCCTCCTCCGCCATTTTTATACGCGGCATATGCCTGACGATAATCTTCCCACGGATGCCAGTCTTCAATATTTTCCCCCATTTCGATGTTCGCGGAGATAGGCTGACCAATGTCTCCATTTGTGACCATTAACTTCATTTTTTTCAACAGTGGATGCCAGCGGAGATTGTATCCAATCATTATTTTAAGCTTTTTCTTCCTGGCCAGCTCTTTTAATTCGTCCAAGCCATTCCTGTGATGCGCTAATGGTTTTTCAATAAACAGATTCTGTCCTGATTTTGCCGCGAGCAACGCTGTTTCAAGATGTTTGCTGTTGGGATTTGTTATAAAAACAGCATTGGGTTTGAAATCTTCAACCGCTTCATTGAAATTGTAATAAATTTTTACCGGTCTTCCTGACGATTGTTCTTCAGATAAAAATTTATCAATGAAAGGAGCATTCGCTCCGCCGCCTGAGCGAAACA
>Ga0074044_10001889_pt1 | contig 18503 bp, 16 predicted proteins | sample BogForMeECP23OM1_FD_94443 | JGI IMG/M metagenome (GOLD analysis project Ga0074044, IMG submission 94443) | Bog forest soil microbial communities from Calvert Island, British Columbia, Canada - Bog Forest MetaG ECP23OM1 | ecosystem: Environmental > Terrestrial > Soil > Wetlands ...
CATCTTGGAGTGGAACTGGATGCAGGCCACGCCATCGCCCAAGTCAACCAGCGACGCGCCCGAATTTTTCTTCACCACGTAGTTGGATTTCTTCGCCACTTCCACCGACCAGACGCCCGCCGGTATTTCAACCGGTTTGAAGCTGCCATGATCTAGGTCGAAGTAGGCTCGTCCGGATGCGGTCTTCGGATCGTCCTCATACCAGGACTTCGCATCGGAAGCGAGCAGCTTTTCCACATTGGCCGCGACCGGACGCTCCTCCTTCTTCATGCGAGCGACAGTCGCCTCCACCCCCGCCGCGTCCCAGAGTTCAAACGGCCCCATTTCCCAGGCAAAGCCCAGCCGCATCGCCTGATCAATCTCCACCACAGAATCGGAAATCTCCGGAATTCGATTGGCGGCATAGGTCCACAAATCCGCGAGTGCCGTCCAAAGAAAAGCGCTGGCCTTGTCGCCTTTCTGCGGCGCGCCGCCGTCCAATCCGAGCAGCATGCGAATTCGCGTTCGCGTGTCGTCGACGTTTTTCGCCATCTCCAGCGCCGCGAATTTTGCCTTCTGCCGCGGATGATATTCCAGCGTCTTCCAGTCGAGCGCCATGCGCTCATCTTCTTTGTGTTTACCGTCCGCGTCTTTGCCGTGGCTTTTAACCTTTTTGTAGAAACCGCCCTTGGTCTTGTCGCCCAGCCACTTGCGTTCCACCATCTGGTGAAAGAAAGCGGGAACCTGCAATTCACTACGCTCGTCATGCACGTTTTGTGTCATGTTCGAAACCACATGCCCCAATACGTCGAGCCCCACCAGATCGATCGTTCGAAATGTGGCCGAGCGCGGCCAGCCCACGGCTTGTCCGGTAAGCGCGTCGACCTCTTCCACGGTCAGATCCATTTCCTGCATCAGCCGCATCACGTTGAGCACGGAAAATGTGCCAATACGATTGCCGATAAAGTTAGGAGTATCCTTCGCCAGCACCACTCCTTTGCCCAGTTGCGTATCGCAGAAGTGGCTGACGGAGTCAATCAGGGCGCGATCGGCATCGGGTGTTGGAATCAGCTCCAGCAGTCGCATGTAGCGCGGCGGATTAAAAAAATGCGTGCCGAACCAGGACCGCCGGAAGTCTTCAGAAAATCCCTCAGCGATTTTCGCCACAGGAAGCCCGCTGGTGTTGGTGGTAACGATCGTGCCCGGCTTACGAATGGCTTCTACTTTCCTCAGCAGCGACCGTTTGATGTCGAGGTTCTCGACGATGGCCTCGATAATCCAATCGACATCGGCCAGGCGTTTCAGGTCGTCGTCGAAATTTCCCACCGTAACCAACCGCGAAAGCGATGGTTCGAAAAACGCCGCGGGCTTTGATTTCCTGGCGCCGTCAAGTCCGGCCGCCGCGATTTGGTTACGTGCTGCGCCGTCCGCATTCGGAGGCGCGTTCGGAGGAACGATGTCGAGCAGCAACGAAGGCACTCCCGCGTTCGCGAAGTGTGCCGCGATGCGGGCGCCCATCGTACCCGCGCCGAGAACAGCAACTTTGTGAATCCGTTTCATAAAGGCGACTCCTGCAATAAAGAATTAGTAACCACCCGGAGCGGGTGGGTGAGCCACAATTTCGACGCGATCAGGCAAGTCGAACGAAACCTTAGGCGGAGACTGCTGATCCTCTCTCCCGCCTTCCAGCCGGTAAACATAGACCACCTTTTGCCTGAACCCTTCCGCGGAGGGATAAAAGATCCACTGTCGAACGTTTTCCTCGGCCGCCTGATTGAGCAGGTTGTGGGCGCCCGAGCCGACTGCGGAGCGGACGCTTCCGTCTGCAGCGACTGCGACATCTACGTTGACTGTCCCTGTAAGTTGCGCCTGCCACGCCAGCCTCGGGTAGCCGGGAGCAAGAATGTGCTTTACGCAAACCCCGTCGCCCGCAGGCAATGCCTTTGCCTGCAACATGGCGAAACCAAGCAGCACGCCAAGAAACATCAATATCGTGTTTTGTTTCTTCATCGGACGCTCTACGGAAGTTTATCCACCACCCAGTCGTTCTTGCCAGCGTCCGACAAGGTGATTTCGGAAAATCTGCGCGCGACGTGCGATCCTCGGCGCGTGACCAGAGGCGTGACCAGAACTACCGGGAAACTGTAACGCCCAGGACGCCCATGCCCGCGCGTGATCTCAAAGGCGCGGTCCGTCGCATTGGAAAAAAACTGTTCCAGTTTGTCGGCGCTCTGCGCGAGGCGAACACTATCTCCGACGAGGACCATTCCGTTCTCGACATCTCCGTCTTGCCACGCCTGCAAGAAGTGGTCAGCCGCCGCCAGGGCGAAGGCATAGCCCGGGTCAGAGGTTGCCGGATCGGCTGAACGTCCGGCTGAACGCCCGTGCGAGCGACCCCAGGCCGCCGTTGGCAGGGCCATTAAAAGGCCCGCCAGAAAGCCTATTAAAAGGAAAAGACGCGCTGCGAACCTGGTCCCCACGCTCAGTCTGTTTCTCATTCTTGCCAGCAATGATGGAACTCATTACTCTACTGCAAAGCGACGTTTAGTGTCGTCGCCTCCGTCGTTTTTGTGCACATTCTGTGCAAACTTTTGGTCTGCATTCAGTCTGAAAATTAGAGGGCCGACGGCCCGAATTTTGCTTGTCTTTCGCCGCCTTGCAGCATACACTACCTTGCGACTAGACTTTCCTTCGCCATCCCTCAGCGAAGGACCCAGGTTCAATCCAGCATGTTAACCATAAGCACAGGGGTGTGCCGCCGGTGCCGTGCCACGGACAGAACGATCTTCCATGTAGTTGACACTTATCAGTACCAGGAGAAACCATGATTCGAAGACTCAGTGTGTTCTTGCTCGCTCTCGTTGCCATGATGACTGCCGTGAATCTCGTTTCCCAGGCGGAGTCATTCTCCATCTTGAAGCCCAATGTGCAAGAAGCGGTTCTCAATGGGGAAGCCAAGCTGTTGGGCCGACTTCCCTCAACCCAAACCCTCCACTTCGATATCGAACTGGCATTGCCCCATCAGCCAGAGTTAGAAAACTTCCTGAAAGAAGTTTACGATCCTTCCAGTCCCTCCTACCGGCACTTCGTTACGGTCCCAGAATTTACCGAGAGGTTTGGGCCCAGCCAGGAGGATTTTGATGCCGTGGTCGCATTCGCCAAGGCCAGCGGCTTTACCGTGGTTGGCGGCTCTCGCGACAGTTTTGATATCCAGCTTACCGGCTCCGTGGCGAACATTGAGAAGGCTTTCAATGTGAGCATGGGCCAATACCAGCATCCCACCGAAAACCGCACTTTCTACTCGCCCGACCGTGAGCCCACTTTCAACCTGTCGGTCCCGCTCCAGCACATCTCGGGCTTGGACAACTATTACATCCCGCGTCCGCTGTTCCAGCATAGGGATAAAAAGGCAAAATCCGATGCGACTACGGGCTCCTGTCCTGGCCAATCCTTCTGCGGCAGCGATATGCGCGCGGCCTATTACGGATCCAACGCTCTGAACGGCGCTGGCCAGCTCATCGGGCTGTTGGAGTTTGCCGGATTTGACATCACGGACGTCAACACCTACTACCAGGGTGCCGGACAATCCTACAGCTTCGCGGTCACTGGTATTTCCGTGGATGGCACCTCCATCAACTGCCTTGCTAAAAGTGGTTGTGACGATACGGAACAGACCCTTGACATCACACAAGCCGGAGGCATGGCCCCAGGCGTAGACGTAATTTACATCTACGTCGGTTCCAGCGACACCGCTTTATTGGCTGGTATGTCTTCGGACGTCCCCTTGCCTTTGAACTTGAGTTCCTCGTGGTATTGGGGTACGAACATCAACGGCGACGACCCCTACTTCCAGAAGATGGCGGCGCAGGGTCAGACCTATTTTGAAGCCTCCGGCGACAGCGGCGGGTATACAGAAAACTCTCCCTGGCCGATGAATTCTATATATGTCGATACCGTCGGCGGCACCAGCTTAACCACAACCGGTCCCGGCGGCGCCTGGTCTTCGGAAACCTACTGGTCTTACGAAGGTAGCTCCTACGGTGGCGGCGGCTGGGGAAACAACGTTGACATTCCATCCTGGCAGACGGTCGCGGCTGAGCAATGCGCGAGCGAGGGAGGACAATGTTCCACAACTTATCGGGACGTCCCGGACGTCGCGGCCAACGCGCAGTTCAGCTTCTACGTTTGTGCCGATCAATCTGGCCTGAGCGGCTGTACTGAAAACGAATACGGCGGTACCAGTTTTGCCTCGCCCATGTGGGCTGGCTACATAGCTCTCCTCAATCAACAGGCGGCTTTGAATGGTGCTACTCCTCCTGGCTTTCTTGACCCCACCATTTATGCCTTGAATGAGTCGAACGGTAACGTCGATTTCCACGACATCACCGCCAACGGCGGTGCGAGCACGTTCCCGTGCGTAGCCGGCTACAATATGTGCGCTGGCTGGGGCAGTCCGAATGGGTCGCTCCTGATCAATTCATTGGCCGGACCTCCGGGCCCAGGTTTCACGCTTTCGGCGAATCCGACCTCCCTGAGCGTCACTCAGGGCAGCAGCGTCCAAAGCACCATCACCGTGAACGACATTGACGGTTTCAATGGCAGCGTAACCCTTACTGCCTCGAACCTGCCCAGCGGCGTTACGGCGCAATTCAATCCCAATCCCACTTCCACCACCAGCACGGTCACCTTCACCGCCAGTGGCTCAGCTGCTACCGGAACTTTCACGGTGATCATCACGGGCACGTCGGGCAGTAAGACGAGTTCCGCCGCGATCAGCCTTACCGTGAATCAGTTAGTGACGAGCTTCTCTCTCACCGCTTCCCCGAACTCAGTCAGCGCAGCGATCGGCGGAGCCGGTGTTCAAAGCACCATCACCATCAATCCCGTCAACGGATTTGACAGCAATGTGCAGTTTGGCGTAGAGAACCTTCCGACAGGCGTAACCGCTGCATTCAATCCCAACCCGGCATTCCCCTCCACCACTCTGACCTTGACGGCGGGCAGTACCGCCAAGGCGGGGACCACAGTACTAACCATCCAGGGAGTCTCCGGCAAACTGAGCGCAACCACAACCATCACACTGACGGTAACGAAGCTGGGTAAGTTCACCCTGTCGGCCTCGCCGAGCAGTTTGAAGGTGGCACAAGGCGCCAGCGGAAACAGTACGATCAGCGTCAATTCAACCGATGGCTTTGATCAGGCCGTTACTCTGAGCGCAAGCGGCCTGCCCAGCGGAGTGACTGCGACGTTCAATCCCAACCCCACCACTACCACCAGCACTTTGACGCTGACGGTTAGTGACGGGGCAGCTACCGGAAAGTCGACCATCACCATTACCGGCACATATGGATCCTTGAGCAAGAGCACCAAGGTAAAGCTCACGGTCACTGCTCCGTAAGCTTGTCATAAATTGCTGGGAACCAACCGCAAGAGGGCCGAGAAATCGGCCCTCTTCATTTTTCCTGTTTATTTTCCTGTAGCCGCGACGGGACGGCAATTTTCCAACTGCACCACGACCAGGGTCTGGAAGATGAGGCTCCGGTTCTGCAATTCGTGTAAGATTCTAGAGGCGAGTACAGTGCACCGCTCCAAAGTGGGTCGATCCAGCAACCACGATCGCCCAACGACGATACTCCCCAATTACCAGGTAGAACCACAGCTCTCGGGCTGGCGGCACATTCCTGTCAGGAGAGATTGCATGGCAAAAATTGCGAAAACGGCCGACCGTAAAAAGGTCATGGATACCACGAAATCGACCGCATGTCCCAAGTGCGGCAAGGAAACCCGCATCGTCAAACGCATGAAAGACCGCGAGCGCGGCGTCCCCGGCGGAATCTATATTTCCTGCTCCGCCTGCGAATTTTTCGAAAAACTGTAGGAAGTCAGGTGTCAGTTCTCAGCGCAGGCTGGTGGCCGGTTGCGGCAAGCGCTGCCTTACGAGTGAATGAATTTATCCGGGATTTCATCCGGATGACCAGACCTGAGAGTCTTCTATACGCGACGAGGGTTAACGCCTTAGCTTTTCCTGAGACCTGAGACCTGACACCGGTTCTACCCCATCTGCCCCAGAATCGCCCGCGCCTCCGCTGCCGGGTCCGCCGCTTCCGTGATCGGGCGCCCGACCACAATGTGCGACGCTCCCGCTGCAATCGCTTCCGCGGGAGTGACGACCCGCGCCTGATCATGCGGTCCGCTGCCGGCCAGACGCACTCCAGGCGTGACAATCGTGAAGTCGTGGCCAAACTCCTCGCGCAGTGCGGCGGCTTCTAGCGCCGAGGCAACTATCCCCTGGCATCCGTTCGAATGGGCGAGCGCTGTAAGTCGCAGCACTTGTTCCAGCACTCCTCCGCGCAGACCGATCTTGCCCAGTTCCACGTCATCCAGACTGGTGAGCACAGTGACGGCCAGAACCAGCGCGTCGGGGTTGACCGCGTGCGCGGCCTCGACCGCCGCGCGCAGCATCTTTCCGCCTCCGGAGGCATGCACGGTCAGCATGCTGACCCCCAGTTGAGCGGCTTCGCGCACCGCCGCACCCACGGTGTTTGGAATGTCGTGATATTTAAGGTCGAGAAAAACCCGGCGTCCCGACCCCACCAGTTCGCGCACCACCGCCGGACCTTCGGCCGTGTAGAGCTGCATCCCCACTTTATAGGCATGGGCAGAGTCGCCGACGGCCGCGATGATCTTCCGGGCGGCTGCGGCCGTAGACACATCTAAAGCAACAATCAGACGCTGGCGCGGATCCATACTTCTCGCACCCTTAGCTACAGTGGTGGCGACTTCCACCGCCATATCGTGTCTCCCGACGCTACTCGCCTTGTCTCCTTATATCAAATGCCAAGACAAGAAAAAAGACAAGAAAACCACCAGCAACTTTCGGTAATGGGTCAGTCTGATCAATCAGTCCGATCAAACCGACCCATTACCTGACTTCAGGCTCTCATTTCCGAATGTATGGAATCTATTTGAGCTTGGCTACTGGTTGTAGCAGCGCCATCGTCGTCCTGCTGGAATCGGGACGGGAATCCCGGGGTTGGTAGAGTTCCAGCCGGACCGTCTGCACTCCGCGCTCTTTGAAGCCCAGCGCCTGTGCGGCGGTGTAGGAAACGTCAATGATCCGGCCTTCCACCACCGGACCGCGGTCGTTGATTCGCACTACCACGGCCTTGCCATTCCTCAGGTTGGTGACTTTGACCAACGAACCCAGCGGAAGCCTGGGATGAGCGGCCGTGAAATCGTGCATGTCGAAGGGTTCTCCGCTGGCGGTTTGCTTGCCCTGGAACTGTTCTCCATACCAGGATGCGGTCCCCACTTGATAGGGCTTCGACTTGTGGCTGCTTGACTTGTTTATTTTTTGCCCGCTGGTCGATCTTCCAACCAGTGGCGTTGTGACCTTGGCGGCTTCCAGGCTGCTTGGCCCGGATGCGGCTCCGGCCCCCAGACTGGCAACAGATAAAACCACCGCCAGGCCTTCGGCTAAACGTCGCATTCGATTACCTCTCAATCGTGGAAAGTCGTTTTCTGGTCGTATGCTCCTTTGGTCAAACGATTCGACGATGCTACGGGCTGGGAAACGAAGTGTCAATGGGAAAAACTCTGTAGATCATTAACTAAATGGTAATTAATCAATCACTTAGCCCCATGAAAAACATGGGTTTTCATCGCATGTCGTTGAAAGTAGGAAGAGCTCAATATTATACAACTGGTTACTATGGAAAACGAACCCCGGCAAGATTCTCGCAACCCATATGGAATGTTAGACTTACATGAACATTATGATAATGCGTTTATAATCAGTATGATACGGCGAGGCTTGATGCCGGATTGGTAACCTCGAACCGTCGCAAACCCGACGGCGCCAAGGCAAGTCTGGGTCCACGCTACGCCGACCAAATCCCCGGAAGTACTGTTCCCCTGAGTGAACTTTGGGTTTACAGTGACGCCATGCCCGTGACCCCACCCGTAGTCCTGACGATTGCCGGCTTCGATCCCTCCTCCGGCGCCGGCATCACTGCCGACATTAAGACCATCGCCGCGCATGAATGCTATGGCGTCGCCTGCATCACCGCGCTGACCGTCCAGTCGACCCAGGGAGTGCGCCGGGTCGAAGGCGTTAATCCGAAGATCGTTGCCGAAACTTTGCAGGAACTGGTTGCAGACCTGACCGTGGAAGCCGTCCACATAGGCATGTTGGGAAACGCGCAGGTGGTCGAGGTGGTTGCGGACTTTCTGGCGCAGGCTTTTCCGGACCCAGCTTCTCCTGACCCAGCTTTTCCGGGCCAAAGCAGGCCGCCTCATGTAGTCCTCGATCCCATTCTGAAGTCGAGTTCCGGGGCGGATTTACTGGACGCAGCCGGAACTCGGCTACTAGTCGAGAAGCTACTTCCACTGGCTGAGGTCATCACGCCGAACCTGGACGAAGCCGCCGTCCTGACCGGCTTGGAGGTCGCCGATCTGGACCAAATGCGCGTCGCCGCCGCTCGCCTGCACGATATGGGAGCCGCGAATGTGGTAATCACCGGAGGCCATCTGGAAAAGGCGACTGACCTCCTCAGTTTCACGACCGCGCGCGGCAGAGAAACGGAGATCTTCAAGGCGGACCGTCAGCGTTCGAATTCTACCCACGGAACAGGATGTGCGTTTGCGACCGCGCTCGCCTGCCACCTGGCGCTCGGGCGGGGGCTACCCGAGGCGGTTCTGCTCTCCAAAGTGTACGTCTCCGCCGCGATCGCCGCTGCCCATCCACTGGGTAAGGGGGTAGGTCCGTTGCACCACCTCTATCGCATGGGCCAGCAGAGGAGGTCCGCAACCGCGTCCTCCGAAGCAGAACATGCCTACCCAAGAAGCTGAGCCAACTTTTCCTGTAGAGACGCGGCTTGCCGTGTCTTAGGGTGCGGAGATGTGATTGGGGAGATGAGCGCTACCTTGTCTGGTGAAAAACTGACAGCTGACAGCTATTTCTTCAGCAGCAACCCCACCACGAACGCAGCAATCGCGGCCAATAGCCACTCGATGCGCCACAATTGGATTGCCTGCCAGTCGAGCAGGGTTCGGGCGCTGAAAAACACGCCCACCGTCAAGGCGGCTAGCCCGCAGAGCAGGCCCACCAGAAAGGCGACAGTGGCAGCCGTCGTAAGCCCCAGCCGCGCCCCAACCGCCGCCATTTCAGCCTGGCCCGGGATTTCCAGCGGCCGCCGAGCGCTACCCCCAACCTCGGGACGCCGCACGCCACAGACGTGGCAGTACACGGAACCAACGATAAACTCACTTCCGCAGCGGCAGGTCGATCGCCGTTCCGCAGAGGCGACCGTCCCCGACGCCGCCATCGGCGCCCGCCAAAACTCGTGTTGAGCCTGATCGGTTGCTTCTGCCATAAACGGATGACTTAGGAGCTCTTCTACCGACTCTTTTCAGATCGCAAGCAAATCACCAAAGCAACTTAGTGCAAAGACGCCAGTTAAGAGCTGGCCAGGGGGAGGATGGCCATTCCGGAGAGCAAGAATTACGCGATTCAACCCGGAATTTCACATTGTGCACAAATTCACTGCCTTGCGTACGTACCCGCTTTGGTTCCTGCCCGGCGGGTCCGTCGAACGGAGAAACTGAAGTTTCGTATCAGGTGCCGTATGCCGAAAGAGACTGCTGAAAACTCGATTTCGTCTTTGTTTTTTGGGTGGCGCAGCGGTTTACCGCTGCGATAAACGCCTTATTTCAGTGCCGGCTTTTAGCCGCTTGATCACCCGATGGCCCGATCTCGATCCTTATCCTCTGGCCTCGGCCAGCGCCTGCCGCAATTGGTCCACATCCGCGGAATTCGGATTCATTCTCAGCAGGCGGTCGAGCTGCTGCCGCGCCAGCGCAACCTGACCGTTCTTGGCGTACGCGAGTCCCAGATGAAGGTTGAAGAGGGGGTTGTCCGGCTCCTTTTTCACCGCTTCCCGGAAAAGCGTAATCGCCGAGCCGTAGACGTGTTTGTGATAGAAGGCCCAGCCCAGCGTGTCGGCCGAACTCGGATTATCGGGCATCTGTCGCCGTGCCGTCTGCGCCATGGCGAAAGCGACGTCCACATTGCCGCCCTGCTGCAGAATCACGTACGCCAGGTTATTCGACGCCACCGGATTGTCCGGCTGAATGTCGAGCGCTTTCTGGTACTGCTCCTTGGCATGATCCCAATCCCTCTTGTTTTCGTAGATGCCGCCCGCCAGCAGGTAATAAGGGATCACTTTGGGATTGATCTTGGCGCCCTCGAGATAGGTTTGCAGCGCCTCCTCGACGGCGCCACGCTGGTTCTGCACGATGCCGAGTTTCACCCTGGCCTCGCTGCTGTTCTTATCCAGCTCCAGGGCTTGTCTGAATTGCTCTTCGCCCCCCGCCAGATCCTTTTTCTGCTCCACCAGTAGCGCTCCCAGCATGATGTGAAACCCAACGTTCTTGGGGTATTTCGAGAGTTGCGTTCTGGCCGTGGCGATGGCTCGGTCCGGCTGATGTTCCGCCAGATCCACGTTGAGTACGCCCCCCAGCGCGTCGGTAAAATTCGGACTTTGATCGAGCGCCTGCTGGAACGCTTTTTGCGCTTCTTCCAACTTGTTCTCGGCCATCCGCAAATTGCCCAGCTGCACATAGGCGTCGGGATTGTCGGGCTGTACCGCGATCGACCGATGTAAGTACTCATCGGCCCGCACGAAATCCTTGCGATCGATCTCGGCCAGTCCGCGCAGCAGGTATCCGTCCGGAGCCCCCGGCTGCAGTGCTATGATCTGGTCCGCTTCCTGCGCCAGTCCGGCGGGATCGTGCCGCTGGATGGCAACTCCCGCCAAGGCGCGATGCGCATCCACCATTTCATTACGCAGTCGAACCGCATCCCGCCACTCCGCTTCCGCCCGGTTGCCATTCCCCAGGTGGTCGAAGGCCAGACCCAGCTGATAATGCGCAATCGCATTGTCCGGATTATTCTTCAACACCCCTTGTAGCGTATTCACCGCATCGCTACCCTTGTCGCTGTCCATCTCGATCATGCCCTTGTGGATCAGCGCGTCCTCGTCATCCGCTTTCTCTTTCAGGATTTCGTCGTTCAACTTGCGGGCATCGTCCAGCCGGTTTTTCAGAATCAGCAGGTGAATGTAATTCCTCTTGACCGTGCTGTCCTTGGGATGATCCCGATACAGTTCCGCATAATCGTCCGTGGCTTTGTCGATCTGGTTATTCCCGTAGTAAAAATCTCCCAGCATGGTGTAGCCGGCCGGATTGTCCGCAAAATCCTTCTTCGATTGCCGCAGCACATCTTCCGCTTGTCCCGGCTTGTTCTCCGCCATGTACAACCCCGCCAGTGACAGCCTGGGGTGGGGATCGTTTGCCGCCGCCGCAATCGCCCGCCGAAACGTTTGCTCCGCCTCCGGAAATCGTCCCCGAGTCTGATAAAAGTTTCCCAGCAAAACCAATGCACTCGCCGACTTGGGATTCAGCTCCACTGCTTTCTTGAAATTCCCCTCGGCGGCGTCAAACTGCTCCCCGCGCATTTCGAGCACCGCTAGATTCATGTACAAGTCGTACCGCGTGGGATCGAGTTGTATCGCCTTCTGCGCGTCCGCCACCGCTGCCGTCGGGTTGCTCACACCCGAGTCGTAGCTGGAAAGTGCCAGGTAAACATCCGGATTGCTGGGTTGGTTTTTCGCCAGTACGTCGAGATTCTGCTTGGCCTCGCCATAATGTCGCCCCACGATCAGCAGATTGGCGAGATCCAGTTGCGCGGCATAACGATCGGGCTGGATTTCGATGGTCTTCGAAAACTCCTGATAGGCGCTGTTCCACTGCTCCAGCTTCATCGCCGTCTGGGCCAGCTTGTAGTGCGCATCGGCGAAACGGTCATCGACCTGGATCGCATTCTCAAACTGAATCGCTGCTTCCTGGTACTGCCCCTTGTCGAAGTACCGCTGCCCACTTTCCAGCAGCTTTCGTTTTTTCACGTTCGGATCCTGCGAGCATCCTGCCAAAAGCGCTAGCCCCAGGCAAATCCCCGCCACTGCATACTGCCGTCTCCACACTTTTGCCATCCCCATATTCCTGACCGCCTTTACATCGCGCAAACTTCGTCGTATCAGCGTCCTACTGCACCAAGGTACTCCACCCACGCCAGTACGAAAAGTTACTGCCGTTATTATCGCAAACTTGGAGGGTGCCCATATCGATCAAGCCCCGCTGGTAGTGCATACGCTCGTGCATAGGCCCTTTTGTCGATGCGCCGGTGCTTTCGTAATCTCCCCCACCGCCCCAGAGCATGGCATAGTTCTTTTGGCTATGACACACTTCCCCCAATCCAATGCCAACCGCCGTTCCCCCCGAGTAAACCTGAACGGCTCCGTAACCGCCGCCGTCCTGGCCGAAGGTGGCCAGCGAGCGCGGGCAAAACTACAAACCATTTCCATCAACGGCGGATTGCTGCAGTTGCAGCACGAACTTTCCACCGGAGATTTCGTGGAAATCGCCTTCCACACCCGCTCCGGCGCCATCTGCGGCATGGCCGAAATGCTGAACCCGACGCGCAAGTTCCAGAGCGCCTGCCTGCAACCCTTCCGCTTCATTGCGCTCGGCGACGACGACCACCGTAAGCTGCGCATGGCCCTCGATTCCGCCCTCGACCGCAGTTTCCTGGACCCCGCCAGCGCGCAACTGCAGACCCCGACCGGTTTCTGAAATCAGGTCTCAGGTGCCGTGCTTTCCTGACACCTGAGACCTGCCACCTGCCTTCTCGCTATACTGTCGCTCGTGATGACCACCGAAACCATCACTCATTCTGCCGAGGAAACAATTGCCTTCGGGCGCACCTTGGCCGCCGAACTTAAGCCGCCGCTGATCGTGCTCCTCCGCGGCGACCTCGGCGCCGGCAAAACCACCCTGGTCAAGGGAATTGCCGAAGGCTTCGCTGCCGCTCGTGCCGAAGACGTCACCAGCCCCACCTTCACTCTTGTCCACGAGTATCGCGGACCCCGCGCCACCCTCTACCATATCGACCTCTACCGCGTCGATACCCAGCGCGAACTGGACACCTTGGCCCTCGACGACTTGCTCGCGCCAAACTGCATCTTACTGATAGAGTGGGGAGAGAAGTTCCCCCGTTTCCAACGCGACAAGAACGTCGAAATTACCCTGGAGAGAGTGGGAGAAACCGACCGCAGAATCTGCCGGACCACGAGTGGAATTTAGCAGGCTGCGAAAAAAGTCGATCTGGCGCTTGTTTTTTGGGTGGCGCAGCGCTTCAGCGCTGCGATAAGCGCATTGTTTAGTGCGGCTTTAGCCGCTGAGGTAACGCTTCCTGCCTGGAAACTAGTTTTTTCGCAGTCGGCTAGAGATTCTCGGCGCATGGCAATCAACTGAAGGTAGAGCCACAGTCAACTTGAAGCTACGCGATTCCATACTTACGGGCCTGCTGTGCGTGTCGATCGTCTCCTCCGCGACTTTTTGCCCAGCTCAAAGCGTCCCACCGGCCCCAACGTCCGACCCTGTCCAATCCGCCCCATCGCCCGCGACCACTCCTCCTAAGCCAGACAAGCCCGCGGACCAAACGTCTCCCCAGCCTGACTCTCAGGATCAAAACAGCCCCGCGCAGCAGGATCCAAAGAAGAACAACGAAGATCCAAAGGAAAAAGAAGATACAAAGAAGAAAGACGACCGGATGTTTTACGTCATGCCAAACTACCTGACGGTCGATAGTGAGTCGCAAGCGGAGCCGGTCTCCTGGAAAGAGAAGTTCGCCATGGCTGCAAAAGGATCCTTCGACCCCTATGAGTTCACCATCGTGGGCATTGTGGCGGGCATCCGCCAGGCGGAAAATTCTTCTCCCGGGTTCGGACAGGGATTCAAAGGATATTCCAAGCGCTATGGCGCCGCTTTCGCCGATCAGGTGGATGGCAACATCATGGTGGGCGGCCTTTTCCCCACCATCCTAAAAGTAGATCCTCGTTATTTTCAATTGGGCAGAGGCTCGTTCCTGCACCGCTTTGGCTATGCCTTCAGCCGTGTTTTCGTTGCCCGAACAGATTCCGGCAAGAACACGTTCAACATCTCCGAGTTTGCCGGCAATGCCACGGCGATTGCCATCTCCAACGTATATTATCCCGCCTCCGATCGTAGTGCTTCGTCGAGCGCATACGGCTGGGGAACGCAAATGGGTATCGATGCTTTTGGCAATGAACTGAAGGAATTCTGGCCCGATATTCACCACTATTTGCAGCGGAGACACGCTCGTCACCTGCAGAAATAAAGAAGAGAAGGCAACCGATTGACGTTCCAACTTCAAGAAATTTGCAGAATCAATGCGGCTTTACAGTTTGCTGAAAAACTAAGATTCGTATCAGGGTATCGCTTTAGCGAGACCGCAAGTCGTTTGAAATCAGATGCCCCTTTAGGGGCTGGGCGTCGCAATTCGACTCTTTCAGCAAACTGTTTAGCTGCTGAGAGAAAATACAAAATGTGGGGGAAGATTTGAAAGCGATTCGATCATTTTGCCTGACGATAGCCTTGGCGGGGACGCTGGGAACTGCGTCCGTTCAAGCCCAGAAATCAATGGCCGCGACAGAACAATCCCAGGCGACGATAACGTTACCCGATGTTGCGCTCGCGCCGGACCCTCAGCAGGCGGGCACCACGCAGGCGAGCAAACCGACCGATGGAAAATCCTCGCTGCCCGATGCGCCCACACCCAAGGCCAACCCCGCAGCAGCAACCAGCCCCACTGAAGAGTATGGAAAACAACCGAAGCGAATTCTGTGGGTCGTCCCTAATTACCGTGCCGTCAGCGCCAACACCACTTTGCCTCCGCTGACTTTCAAGAGTGAACTCTGGCTCGCAACCCAGGATACATTCGACTATTCCGACTTCATTTTCGTGGGAGCGCTCGCGGGAGTCGACATGGCACAGAAATCGCAGCCCACCTTTGGGCAAGGCGCCGAGGGCTTCGGTAAATACTACTGGCACGTCTTTGTCGACGGCGGCATTGAAAACTACATGACCGAAGCGATCGTGCCCGTAGTGACCAGCGAAGACCCGAGATACTACACCATGGGCAAGGGCGGGTTTTTCAAGCGGACCGGTTATGCCGTTAGTCGCCTGCTAATCACCAGAACCAACTCTGGCAAGACCACCTTCAACATCTCGGAGGTGGTAGGGGGTGGAGCGGCCGCCGGCATCGGCAATGCGTATTACCCGAAGGAATACAACCCCTGGGTGAAGACTTACCAGCGTTGGGGAACGCAGGTCGGCCTCGACGGCGTGTTCAATGTATTAAAAGAATTCTGGCCGGACGTTGATCAGGCGATATTTCACGGTAAATACTAGAACTGGTCTCACAAATGGTTTGGGTAGGGCACGGCCTCGCAGACTGCCGAAAAACTCGCTTCTGTTCTTGCTTTTGGGTGGCGCAGCGGTTTACCGCTGCGATCAACGTCGCATTTTCAGTGCCGGCTTTAGCCGCTGAGGGACGACGCTGAGTGCAACCGAGTGCGCGGAGCAATAAGACCAGTTCTAATCCCGCCCTAGCGATGCCGCGAAGTACTCCCCGTTAATGGCAGGCGAGGGCAGCCTACGGGCGCGCTCCATTCCCGCATCACCGAGAACAGCATCGCTGCCGCAAAAAAGGCAAACACCAAAGCGCGAGAACGCATACAACGATTGTGACCCAAAACATGCAAACCTGGCAATCGCGCGAAGCGATTCTTTATCGCGACTTGTTTCATCGAATCTACTGATGGCTCCAACCCAGGCAATCGTCAGAAAGGCCAGCGCCCCCGATCTGGCAGTTGGCTTAATCTGCGCCGACCACGACGGCAATCGCATCCGCATCGACCGCATCGACGCCGACCGCAGATCCATTTCCTATCATTTTCTGAACGACGAGCTCCGCGTCCAGGAAGGAGTTCAGGAACGTTCCATCGAACAATTCCTCGCCGAGGGTTGGTATGTCGCGGGCTCGGGAAGATCCCTGTAGCCGCGCCTAATGCGGCAAATACCCCGCTTCCATCGGTAGTTTGCCGTCCACCTTGACCACGCCCACGCGGTCGGTGATCGATCGTTCCTCCACAAATCCGATCGCGCCTGGTGTCGATGCGACGGCGTCGATCACATCCGCATCCGACCCCACTGTCCGAATCGTATCCTTACGCGAGGCCAGCACCGCCTTCACTTCCGCCTCGCTCATCCTAGTCAGATGTTCCAGCGTGGTCATCTCGCCCGGGGAAGAGCCGTGCAACACCAACACCACGTCCTTCCCATCCGGCCATTTCTTTACTTCTCCTTTGACGATCTTAGCCAGATGAGTCGAGCTAAAGTTCTGCGCAACGTTATCTTTGTTGACCACGACCGCCATGTGATGCGCAAAACACGGTGTCGCCAACAACGCCATCAAAGCGCATAAACCGAGCATCCGCTGGTACGTCATAGAAGCCAAGCTTACCGCGTGCGATCCCACGATTCTTGTCAAAAATTTGTCAAATGTGACGGCAGTAATCAGACTGGTAAGGTTAGAGCTACATTGCAGAAGCCAGAAAAATCGGGCTCGGTTTTCACTTCCGCAATCTGACTTCCGACTTCTGCAATCGCTCAAAATCCCATAATGTTGTATCCGCAATCCACGTAAATGGTCTCGCCCGTGATCCCCGAGCTGGCGTCCGACGCAAGAAACACGCCCGTGCTGCCCACCTCGCCCACTTCCACATTCCGTTGCAGCGGAGCGCGCTCGGCGTGTCCCTTGAGCATGTTTCCGAGCCCCGCGATGCCGCGCGCCGCCAGCGTTTTCAGCGGCCCCGCCGAGATCGCATTCACCCGAATCTTCCGCCGCCCCAGGTCGTACGCCAGATAACGCACCGTGCATTCCAGCGCCGCCTTGGCCACGCCCATCACGTTATAGTGCGGCACAACCTTTTCCGCCCCATAATAAGTCATGGTGATCACGCTCCCCCCGTCCGCCATCAGCGGAGCCGCTCCCCGGCACACGGCGATCAGCGAATACACGCTCACATCGTGCGCCACCCGAAAGCCTTCGCGCGTAGTGTTCACGAACTCGAAGTCGCTTTTCAGTTCCTCCGCCGGAGCAAACGCCACGCTGTGCACCAGCACATGCAATTTCCCATAGCGCTCCTTGAGCTTGTCAAACAGCCCCGCAATTGCCGCATCGCTCGAAACATCGCACATGAAAGCTTCCGCCCCCGGCAGCGAAAGGATCAGGTCTTTAGCTTCCAACTCCATCCGCTCGTTCTGATAAGTGATGGCAAGATTAGCCCCTGCCGCGTGCAATCCCTGAGCAATTGCCCAGGCGATCGAGCGCTTGTTAGCCACGCCAAAAACAACCGCCGTTCGCCCCTTCAAATCCTCGAACATGAATAAATCTCCCGTAAAGAAAAGAAAGAATACCAGCATCTCGGCCCGTGTGGGGCGGGCGCCCTCGCCCGCCGTTTTTGTTCTTGGTGTTGGTTTTGATTTTAGGAATCAAATTCAGAACCAAAGTCAAAGAACAAGAACAAGAACAAGGACAAGAGTGTCCGCTCCACACCACCCTCACCTAGCCGCAGCAGCCACAGCCGTGCGCGCCCGAACCGGCCAGCACGCGGAGCCGAACGCCACCGCATACACCGCGGCAATAACCCCAAACCCCGCCGCCAGACTGATGCGCGATGCAATCCATCCCACCGCCAGCCCCAGTCCGACTTGCAGAAACGTGCCAAAGAAATAAAAAGTGTTCTGCACCCGTCCCATGAACTGCGGCGGCACCTGCTCCATCAGGCTCGTATTCATGGAGACGCCGCTAACCCCGCGCGCCGATCCCATCACTCCATAAAGAAGCACCGCCAGCGCCAGCCACGGAGAAAACGGCGCCAACGCCATCGTCAACGTCAGCAGCAGCATGGCCAGCGCAATCGAGCTGCGCGATCCCAGGCGCCCAATCAGCGCCGGAGTATAAAGCGCGCTCACGAAAGCCCCCACGCCCCACCCCGCGTTCAGCCATCCATATCCCGTAGCCCCGGAATGAAAGATGCGATCGCTAAGCGGCCCCGTAACCACGACTCCCGTCGTCATCGCGCCCAGAAACAGAGCCCAGCTCGTTCCCAGCAGAACCACGCTGCGGTGTTCGCGCAGAAACACCATCCCTTCGCGCATCTCCCGCAAAAAGCGTCCCAGCGCGGTTTCCGCCGCCTCCAGATCGTGACGCAATTCGATCGTCCGCGGCACCACATGCCGCCCCTGCCGCACCGCGAAGTAGCAGGCAAAAGAAATGACATAAGTGCTCACGTCGATGAGCAGCACTCCGCCCAGCCCAATACGTTCATAGACAAATCCCACCAGCGCCCCGGCAATCAGCCATCCCCCCTGCACTCCCGCCAGAAGAAAAGTATTCGAATGGACGAACTCGCCTTCGGGCGTCAACTCCTGAATCAGCGCCGTGATCGTGGGCCAGAACATCCAGAAGCCGGCCGCCACCATCGTATTCATCAGGTAGAGTTCCCACACCTGCACCCGGTGCAGAAACGCAAGCACCG
>Ga0074044_10001890_pt1 | contig 18501 bp, 13 predicted proteins | sample BogForMeECP23OM1_FD_94443 | JGI IMG/M metagenome (GOLD analysis project Ga0074044, IMG submission 94443) | Bog forest soil microbial communities from Calvert Island, British Columbia, Canada - Bog Forest MetaG ECP23OM1 | ecosystem: Environmental > Terrestrial > Soil > Wetlands ...
AGATCAGATGTTTACGCGCAAATCAATAAACTTGACAACGAACTGGAATTTCTCAGTGACTCGTTCACAAATATACGGTCGTCATATACGAATAGTGCACCGGCTCATGGCGGAGGTAATTTATCGCCTGGCTTGTGCTATCGACGGCATCGTCGTGAACGCCGTTCGGGAATGCTGCTAATTCATCCACGAAGTCATTCAGCCAAGGCGCGGACTCTGGCAGGAAAACTTTCCCTGCCTCGATCACGCCTGTAATCGGGTCAGCCCGACTGCGCTTGTCACTGCCCACCTTTACGGGGATGATCGGAAGCGCACTTGCGTATTTCAGTTCCTGGATCAGGCTTTGACCGCTGGCTCGATCCTCAACCAGAATCTGATTCGGTTTATATTCATCCGCCAACCACTTCATGCGCCTTTTCAGCTCTGGAAATTCGACTTTGCCGCGCCAAAACCAAAGCAAGTAGTAGCCGCTGTCTGCCACGCCCCAGGTGGTGCAAGCAGAAAAATCGTTCTCGGCGCCCGTCTTGAACGCAGTATCCCAGGACTGAACGATGCGCTTGAGTGGTGGTGTCTCGCGGTAATAGCGCCACCATTCTCTTTTGAAAACCGACCCTTCCGCAGCGGCTGGCCGTTGCTGGTAGAGCGAAGCAAAGTCGGCAGTCCCAATTTCTCTTCGAGTCTGTTCCAGAGCCTCGAGCGAATATGTCTGCGGCCAAAGCGGTTCACCAGCGCGGCGAAAACTTTCGTCAACCTCGGCGATGGCGGGAAGACTGAGGACGTGCCAATTCTCGCCACCCTGTTGCCTTAGCAGACGCCCCGCAAGATCGTCTTCGTGCCAGCGTGTCGAGATCAGAACTATCGCCCCAGCGGGCTGCAGTCGGGTACGGGCGGTGGATGTATACCATTCGTGCGTTGCCCGACGGATCAGCTCGCTGCGCGCCTCTTCCATATTCTTAATCAGGTCATCGAGGATGAGCAGGTCCGCCCCGCGGCCAGTCAGAGCACCGCCGCGACCGACGGCGTAATACGAACCTCCAGCAGTCGTTACGAAATGGCGCATGCTTGACGAACCATCGGCTAGGCGAAATTCAGGAAATATGGCGCGATGAAGAGGATCGCTTACCATGTTGCGGACACAACGTCCGAAATCGTCGGCTAATTCTTGGCCGTAGGTCGCGTTGATAATTGACCGGTTAGGATGGCGCCCCAAATAGAACGCCGGAAATATTTTAGATGTAAGCAGGCTTTTTCCATGACGAGGCGGCGCACATATCATCACTCGGTCGAGATCCCCCGGCTCCACAGCTTCGAGGAGTTCCACAATCTGCCTATGATGTGGGGCAAGCTCAAACTTGGGCGACATCGCCACGGCGTAACAGGCCAAATCCACTCGCGCCAGTCTCAACAAATCCGTTTCACTCACTTTGATTCCACCTCCTCGGGCTTATGCCGATCGAGATAGGTCTCGGCGATTCGCCTAGCGGTCGCGGAATCAAGATTCACGTTTACGATATTCGTTGGGCTCTCGTCTAAATCACCGCGTAGCCTGCATATCAACTCCAGGATGCGGCGGTGCTCGCTTATGCAGGCGAGGGCCGTATGGAGGTCTCCAGAAGCGTCAGTTTGTTGTCTTATCCACCTGGTTTCCTGTGCGAGCTTTTGCAATTGCTTCAGAACGGGGACTGAAGCATCATCCATCTGCTCGCCGCATCGGCAGCCACTATTTTTAAGCCTCAGACCGGTCAAGGTATTTTCGAGCTTTGTGACCCGTTTGGTCACAATCGATAAGGCCTTATTTGCTGTCGTCATTCTTACCTTTCTCTAGCCCCAGCACCGTCTGATATACGGTGCGGGGATTCGTATTTAACCCAGAAGTCATTTCTGTTTTGCCTTTTCAGAAGAAAGGTGATGCGCCAAGATTTTTTCGCTCTCTGCGATTCTCTTCGTATCCTTGTAGGTAACCCAAACGGGAGGCGACTTTCGGTACTCCTTTTTGTCCTCGTTTGTCTGTTCTTCAACATCGCCAGAGTCAACCATCCGCTTTAGGACCATTTGAATGCTGGCTTGGGGATTCCTGTAGTTGCTAAGGTCGTGGCCCAAGCGTTGAAGTTCAGCCTTTACCCAGTGAGGACGAAGGTAAGTGGGATAGCGAGCTTGAAGAACGGCGCGGATTTCCTCGGCCAATGTCGAATGCGCCAAAAGTGCTTCGGCTTCATTGCTGGCGTCAACTTCAATACCTTGCCCTGCGCACAAGGCGGCCAATGTCTGTATAGCCTTTCGGACAACAATGAGGCGTTTTTCGATTTGCCCCTGCTCAGAGAGCAGGTGAGACAGTTCTTTCTTTGCCTCTTCGTAGGCTTTCCGATAATTGGAGGACTTTCGCATAGCCTAATTATCAGCAAATAGGATAATATTGTCAATAAAAACTTAAGCTAACAGGATATAAGAATTGAGGACGCAAAATATTGGGGACGCAAAAATGAGGAATAGCTCGTCTGCGTGCAGCCCTTGCACATGCAGAAGGAATGAACGCAGTAGGCGAGCCTTTGGCCGGGAAATTCCGATGCCAATAAATCAGCCTAGCAACGCAGTGTTAAGAGATTGCCGCGCAATCGAGGAATCGAGGTGCCCAATCAGCCGAGTGTGGCGAAGGGCAAGTGTTGCAACGCAGGTTCTTTGACTCCCAACGAGGTCAGAAATCTAGGGACATCCTTGATGCCGTTCGCGTTCAGAGCTTGATAGAGATGTTCGAACGTGTGCAGATTGAAGAATTGCTACCTTCTTGTCGGCATCCAGAAGATTGATGACGTTTGTTAGCGTGCCTTGCGGTTTTATGTTGTGGGACGGTGTGAGCAAATGGGCACTCGCATCTGCAGGCGACGCTACTGGGTCCGTCCTTAACCGTACCGATCGCGGATGGAAAGCTCTTGCTCGGGACCTGGCAGCAGATTTTCCATCTCGAATGCGATGTACGCGGGCGCGAGCGCACGCTCGTAATCACAGTGGTTGGGGACTGAAGCGCCCGGTTCACCTGCGAAAGTCTGCTCTCCGCCGAACTGCTGTGCAAGCATCATTCCCCAACCTACCTCGTTGCGATGCATCTACCCTGACCGCTGCCTGCGTCCATAGATTTTCCTTCCCCGTCGACCACGTTGGCCAGCGATGCTTACATCGATCCTCAATCCCGGATTCTGTGGAACAAATTCTGTTGTTCGTCATACTCCCTCCTGACTGATGTCTGTCAAGCGGAGGTAGAGTTCTTGCGGCATGCTTCGGTGCGGCAAGCAGCCCGACAACCTGCTGCGCGACATTGAAGAACTGCTGACGCGTCCGGTGGGGCGGCCCGCAGCCCCTCCAGCCTGGCATCCAGCGATGGGGAAATATCGGTAAGAATTTTGTTGCGGGAGGAACAGAAGGCGATCTTCAGAAGACGCGGCCCTGGGCTTTTCCCCTCATTCGGAGACACCCGATGCACTCCGAGCATCGTTCCATTCCGTCGCAAGCCCCAACCCTCGGATCCATTTTTCCAGGTAGGTGTGATCCAGCAAGTCCCACCGCATTCTCAATATCGCGGCAACGTCCTCGATCTGCCTTGCGGATTGTGCCAGCTTTGCCCATTCGAGCTTCGAGATGACTACATCCTCGGCGCTCGCGACAAAAAGAGAGACGCCTTGTAAGTCGAACCGCGCGCGACGACGGAATTCCTCTTCACTGAAGGCTCGGGACTTGCGGATGATGAAGTCGATCTTCCAGCCCGTTACCAAGTCAACCACGTTGAACATGGTCTGCCGTTTGTGCGCTTCCAGGGCCGCGTCCAAGTCCACGTAGTATTCATCCCTTGCCAGAAGCTGGACGAACGTTCGCAACTGATCCGGGGTGGCTGCAACTACAACGTCAATGTCCTGGGTCGTCCGTGGAGCACCGTAGTAGGCGCTCGCAAACGACCCCGCAAGCATGTACGGAATGCTGGCTCGGTCAAGCGCCGCTGTGATCCGATGGAAGACGCCCGCAACGCTCATCGCATCGACGCCGGCATGGGCCCCGGCAAGAACGCCCGCCGAAGGAGCTCGCGTTTGGCATCCGTGTCAGACCACTCCGGATGTTCTCGCCGGATTCGCTCCTTTGCTAATTCTTGTACGAAAAGGCTCATTTCCAGCGCCATGAGGAGGCGCTGTTCACCCGACATCGCCCGTTGAACTCGGAGTTGTACGGCTTGCGCCGAAGGGCTTGTATCGGTGACAGGCACGGTCTAAGCGTTAGCATGCACCAAGAGATCTTCCCGCGTCAATGTCGCTAAGTACACGTTGTCATACCACATTAGAAATGTCCCCACATTCTCCACAATAGAAATGTCCCCGGTTTTGGTTTCATGCCGCCCCGGAAAAGAGAGCGCGAGCCTTTGCGGAAAAGCCTTTTCTCCAAGGGTGATTCGGAGCTGGAGGAAGACTGCGCCGTAGGATCGGGGAAGGGGGCGCGGGGGAAGGGGCAGCGCCCCTGCCCTCGCTCAGCGCTATCGAAGCCGGCTTCAGCTCGCGGCCCGCGCGATACCGCGCCGACACTGTACGCAATATCGACGCTTGGTACGCAGCTTTTCATGTTCAACCGGGAGAGAAACTTTATCTCGCGCCGCCCGAGCGGGTGCGCCTCTGGTAGAGGATGACGAAACACGCACGATCTTAGAGGTGGCTTCGTCAGTTGCGTCCCAGAAACGCCATTTTGTGATTCTGGACAGGACGGAATCACTCCCGAATAGTCGGCAACTCTTAACCATGGGATTACTTCAGGTTGGCCCGTCATTCGACCAGAGCGGTGGGACCGCCTGTGCCTCAGCTTCCGAGTTGCGGACCTCCCAGGAGTTTCGGAGAACTTTGGTCGAAATACCTGGTCTAATCAGGTCATGTGATTTCGGTTGCTGAGTTCCACCGAGACGCGGATGTACACTACGTGGCTCAGGAAGCAGGATCGAATCCTGGCACGTCTTGAACAAGCGCAAATTACCCATGAAATTTCTGTCTGGGAAGTGATGGTTCACGAGTCACACTGGAGGCGTGCAATGCAGTCCAAAGTGATTTCCATAGTTATCAGTGCTCTGCTGCTGCAAGGTGGCCTGAGCGCGCAAACTCAAACGCAGGATCGAACCCATGCAGCGGCCCAGACGGCCCCCAAAGCCGTCGCGAAATATGGTTCGAATCCCGCCGTCGGGAGGACGTTCACGCATGACGGCATCAAGCTCTATTACGAAATCTACGGCGTGGGCGAACCGCTTCTGCTCGTGCATGGCAATGGCGGCAGCATCGCCAATTTCAAAGCTCAGATCGATTACTTCCGCAAGCGCTACAAAGTGATCGCCATGGACAGCCGGGATCAGGGCAAGTCCGGCGATAGCCCGGACAAAATCACCTACGAGAAGATGACCGACGACCTCGCGGCCCTCCTGGATCATTTAAATACGGGGCCAGTAAATGTACTGGGCTGGAGCGATGGCGGCATCGAGGCCTTGCTGCTCGGCATTCGGCATCAGGCAAAAGTGAAGAAGATCGCTGCAATGGCCGCGAACCTGAACCCCGGCGAGCAAGCCGTCTACCCGGAAATATTCGCCGCCTTCAAATCCATGTTGGACTCGATGCCGGCTGCCGCCAAGGAGACGCCAGAGGGCAAGCGCGAGTTGAAGGTGGTGCAAATGCTGTTCGACGAGCCCCACATTGACCCCACGGCACTTGAGGCGATCACCGCGCCCACGCTTGTCCTGGCCTCCGATCACGATGCGATCCGCGACGAGCACACTCTGGAGATCTATCACCACATCCCGAACAGCCAGCTCTGCATCTTCCCGGACGCGACCCACATGATTCCTTATGATGATCCTCCACGATTTAACGCAGCAGTAGACCGCTTCTTCCGCACGCCTTTCGTGAAGAAGGATCGCGTAAAGGACTTGTTCAAATCCTTCGAGGCGATGCAAGCGCCCCAACCGTAACCACGGCCGGTTCTCCTAGCCCTGGCTTGGCCTCTTGGGCAACTCGACAGCTCGCTCCTTGATTGGACAGCTCCCGGTTGGTCAGCGCCCTTACCTAATCATTCGCAGTTCTCCATGTATGCTCGAGTCGCAATACCGCGTGAAACTCGGCTTCGGCCGGCGAATAATCATTGATGAGTAGATGGCTGCGGTTTCTGAGTTGACGCCGGGGCTGGCGGTGTGAGCGCAGCCGTGAGTACGGCTATCCCGGCGGCAGCAGCATCCCCTTTTCAAGATGCCGGGTAACGTGCGCATACGAAGCGGCATGCGGATCGTGCGTCACCATCACAATCGTCTTGTGGAAGTCTTCGTTCAGTCGCTTCAAGATCTCCAAAACTTCCGTGGCGGAGTGACTGTCCAGGTCGCCCGTGGGCTCATCCGCCAGCAAAAGCGTGGGGTCGCTCACAATGGCCCGAGCGATCGCCACGCGCTGCTCCTGTCCACCGGAGAGCTGTTTGGGTAGATGGTTAACCCGATCTTCCAAGCCCACGAGTTTCAACGCAGTCATGACGTGGTCGCGCCTCTGCTGCGGGTTGAGGTGGGTCAGAAGAAGCGGCAGTTCCACGTTTTCAAACGCCGTCAGCACCGGGATCAGGTTAAATGTCTGGAAGACGTACCCGATGTGCTCATTGCGCCAGTGGGCCGCCTGCGAGTCGGTGAAGCGGAAAATGTTCTGATTCTGCACCAGCAACTCGCCTGAGGTCGGCCGATCAATGGCTGCGATCATGTTCAGCAGCGTGGTCTTGCCCGAGCCCGAGGGCCCCATCAGCGCCATGAATTCGCCGGCCGCGATGTCAATCGAGACGTCATCAAGAGCCACTACTTCAAAAGCCTCGCGCTTGAAAACCTTGCAGACGTTGCGAGCTTGAACAACTTTGGTTCCGGTAGCGACTCTGTTTTCAGCCACTGTACTCATGATTGCCCCTTGATTTTGATTGTGTCCCCGTCTTTCAGATCTTGCGGCCCTTTGATGATCACACTTTCGCCCCCCACCACTCCGCCCACGAGAAAGCCGTCGGTGCGCTGGCTCAACACGTGGACCTCACGCATGCGCGCCTTACCGTCGAAGGCTAGAAACACGATCTTCTTGCCCTCATGATCCCGCACCGCGCTGGCCGGTACAAACGTTCCCGCCGGTTGCGTGCCGGTGGCTCTTTGCTCATCCGCCAGGAACTTGACCGTGGCGTTCATTTCCGGCCGCAAGTACTCGTCCGGATTTAGCACCTGCACTTTCACTTGTACGGTGGCCTTCTGCCGATTGGCCTCCGGCGAGATCTGCGCGATTTCCCCCTTGTACTTGCGATCGGGATAAGCGTCTACGGTAACGATGCCTTTCTGTTTGGGACCGAGCCGGGCGAAGTCAGACTGGGCAATATCGAGCTCGACCTGAATATCTTTCAAATCCGCCAGCGACACCACCGAACCCTGAGGGCCGCCAGCCGCCGCACTGGCAAACTGCGCCGTAATCAGTTCACCTTTTTCCGCGGTCCGGTCGAGAATCGTGCCGGTGACGGGCGCGCGGATCACCGTGGCGTCGAGTTGCGACTTGGCGTAATCGAACTGTCCCTGCGCCTGAGCCACGGATCCGCGGGCTCGGGCGATCTCTTCCTGCCGCGGCCCGATCTTCATCAGTTGGAAAGCCTTGTCCAAAGAGTTGACTCGCTGCTGGTCCGAATCGAACTTGGCGGTAGCATCGTCCAGCGCCTGACGGGAAACTACGCCGGCGGATGAAAGTTCCTTGGTGCGATCCAGAGTCAGCTTGTCATTGACCAGCGTGGCGCGGGCTTCATCGAGGTTATGTTGGGACTGTTGAATCTCTTCCGGGCGGGACCCGTGCTCAAGTTCCTCGAGATAAGCGCGGGCATTGTCCAACGCGCCCTTCGCCTGGTCATAGGCAGCGCGGAACTCCTGATCCTCCAGCCGCACCAGAACCTGTCCCTCCTTCACCTTGTCGCCCTTTTCCACGCCAATCCACGCCAGGCGTCCAGTGACCTTGGAATTCACGTTGATCGTGTGATGAGCCACGATGTAGCCCGTGGCCGAGAGCACCGTGTCGCCAACCTCGCTGTTCTCCGCGGAAGCGCGTGCCACCTCGACCTCGGGTACGTCGCGGGAAAGCACGCGGTAGGCGAGAGCGGACAAACTCACCACGGCTACGATCACGATCCCAATAACGATGTAGCGGCGTGCCCAGGCGGGCGGTTCTCCATTGCTCGCGCCGTGCTCCGTGCGGTCGATTCGCAAACTCTGCAGGTCTTCGTGTTTCGCGTCAATCGGCATAAGAATGAGTACGAACTTTGTGCTGATCTAGTTTCCCAAGCACTACCAATCAACCTCTCAACGCGGTGAGAATATTCTGCCGCGCCGCATGCCATGCCGGAGCAAATCCGCCGAGCAATCCCATGATCAACGCGAACCCGACGGCGTAGCCCGCCACCAGCGGCGTAATGCGCAGGCTGAATATCACCTCACTAAACGTTACCGCATTCGACGTTCCCGTCTGCATTCCATTGAAGGGCAGCATCAGCAGAATTCCCGCCGCAGCCCCGAGAAGGGATAGCATCAGCGATTCCAATACAAAAGATGTCAAGATCGCTGGACGGGAAAATCCCAGCACCCGCAGAGTCGCAATTTCACGTCCGCGGTAGGCGACGGCAGCGTACATGGTATTCATGGCGGCAAAGCTGGATCCAATCGCCATGATCACGGCCACAACGATTCCGATGTACTCGATCGGCGCGCCCGAACTGGTTTGCTTGGCGTAGTAGTCCGTCTCCAGCATTCCTTCGAGTTTGAGCCGCTGGTCATCGCTGACCCGGTTCTTCAGCGCATCCGCGGCCATGGGATCGGTCGCGCGCAAATAAGCCGAGGCATAGCCTCCCTGGCGATCGAAATCCGACGCCATCTGATTCACATCGCCCCAAAGTTCGGACTCGTAGGCCGAACCGCCGGCGTCGAACACTCCCACGACCTTCCACGATCCTTTGCCGAACTCCATGCTGTCGCCGATGTTCGCGTGGGAAAAGCGGTCGCGTATGGATTTGCTGACGACCACTTCGCGCTGGCCGGTCTGGAACCAGCGTCCCTCGACCAGCTTCGCGCTGGGTCGAAGTTCGAGGCCATCGGGCATCATGCCACGCACGGTGACGTTCACTTCGCCCGTGCCGTCCTTGCGCGGAAGCACGATGACCACAACCCACTCGCCAGAAACCATGGGCTCCCCGTGACTGTCCTTCGCGATGCCGGGAAGAACCTTGAGGGTGGGGAAGAGCGCAGCATCAAAGCCGCCCGACAATTCCGCCTCCGATCCCTTGCGCAGCACCAGCACATTCTGCGGATTGCCGCTCGAAACGAAAGCGCGCTTCAGACCTGTCAGCAGTGCCATCAGAAAGATCGCCGTCGTCACGGTCAGCGCGATGCCCAGCGCGGTCATGATGGTGAGCCCTTTGCGAAGCTTCAAGTTGCGGACGTTATAGCTGATCGGTATCGCCATAAGTGAACTCTCAAACTCAGCCGATGTGACGCAGACCCTCCACGATGTTCATGTGGGAAGCTTTGTACGCGGGCAAATAACCGCTGACGAATCCCACCGTCGCGGCGACCAGCAAGGACAGGACCACGGTGGGCAGCGTGATTTTCATGTCGAGCGGAACTCCCAGCGCGACGAAGCGGCGGGTCAACCCCTGGATCACCGGAATAGCCACTACAATGCCCAGCGCTCCGCCCGCAACGGACAAGCCGACGGCCTCACTCACCAACAACGAAAGCAGGCGCTGTCGGGTGAATCCCAGGGTCTTCAACACGGCCACTTCGCGCGTTCGTCCGCGAACCGACATGGCCATGGTATTGGCTGATACCAGGAGAATTGCAAACACCACAGCCCCGCAGATGCCAAGAATGAAAGCCTTCACGTTTCCCAGTGTGGCCACAAACGAAAGCTGAAAGGCTTTCTCGCTCTCAGTTTTCGTCTGCTCGGGCGAGTTGTGGAACATATCGTCGATTTCGCTCGAGACTCGCGCCACATCCTCTGCCGAGGCCACCCGAGCCGAATACCAGCCTGCTTTTCCTTTGAACCAGCCCCAGGACTCTTCCAGATACTTGGCGTTGAAATATAGCGAATTCTGCGGCGGATCCCGGTGGTAAATGCCGCGAATTGTCAGTTCCGGGTTGACCGGGAACATCGTCCCCTGCAGCGTGATCTTATCGCCGATTTTCCAACCATATTTTTGAGCCAGCGTTACATCCACCAGGGCGCCGGCGCGGTCGCGCTGCCAGGCCAGTACCTGATCCGGTGGAGCAATCTTGTCGGATGCAACTTTCAGATACTCGTCCGGGTCGGTGGCGATCTGCGCAAAGAAGTTCTCTGGACGGTCATCCTTATAGCGGCCCCCAAACCATGTCATCGGCGCTACCGCCACCACTCCGGGGATGCGGCGAATCTTGTCCCGGTAGTACGCCGGAAGGAAGAACGCCAGCGAAACGCGGTCGCGCGTGATCACCCGCTTGGCCGCCTCGGGAGCCACCTGATCGATATAAAAGGCGCGCCAGATACTAATCATCAGCGTCAGCAATAGCAAGGAAAACCCGATGCTCGCCATCGTCAGTAGGCTGCGCCGTTTGTTGCGAAACGCATTGCGAACCACAAAACTGCCTAACGTCATGATTTAGCCTATGTGCCGCAGCCCTTCCACAATCTCCACCCGCGACGCGTGGTAGGACGGCACGAGCGAACTGAAGAATCCGACCAGGGCCGCCACCACCAAAGCGACAAGCAGCGTTCCAGGCGTAACCTGCATCTGGTCCAGGAAAAAGCCCATGGGCGACTGTTTGATGATCGTCAGGAGCAACCACGCGAAGCCGCAGCCAAAGAGTCCGCCCGCAATCGAAAGCGACATAGCCTCGCCCACAAAAAGGCCCAGGATGGTCTGCCGTTCGAAGCCCAGCGTCTTGAGCAGGGCCACTTCGCGGGTCCGTTCGCGAATCGACATCGCCATCGTGTTGGCCGAAACCAGAAGAGTGGTGAAGACCACAGCCATGCAGATGCTGAGAATGAAAGCTTTCACGTTGCCCAGCATATTGACGAAGCTGAGGCCGAAGGCTTTCTCGCTCTCGGTCTTGGTGGGCTGCGGCGAATTGCGAAACATATCGTCGATGGTGCTGGCGATTTTGGCCACATCGTCGGGGGACCCAGACATGATGCTGAAAGTGCCGGCCTGGCCCTTGAACCAGCTCACTGCCTCTTCCACGTACTTCGCGTTGAAGTAGACCGTCTTGTTCGTCGTCGGCGAATGGAAGATGCCGCGAATGGTGAGCTCCAGGTTGACGGGATAGATCGTGCCCAGTAGAACGATGCGATCCCCTACTCTCCAACCATATTTCTGGGCCAGTTCGTCATTCACGATCACACCGGCACGGTCGCGTTGCCAGGCAGCAAGTTGATCGGCCGGTATCCGCATCTCCGGATAGACTTTCGGGAACTCGTCGGGATCGGTTGCGAACTGCGGGAAAAAATTCTCCGGCTTGTTGTCTTTATATAAGCCGCCGAACCAGGACAGGGGCACAACTGCAACCACTCCGGGCACGGCGCGGATTTTTTCACGGTAGAATCCGGGCAAAAAATTGGTCAGCGAAACGCGGTGGCGAGCGATCAGCCGGCGGGTCGACTCGGCGCTGCCTTTGTCGATATAAAAGCCGTGCCACAGCGTCATCATGAAGGTCAGCAGCAGCAGGGAAACGCCGATACTCGCAATTGTCAGAATGCTGCGGCGCTTGTTGCGGAGGGCGTTCTTGGTGACAAATCGGGTCAAAGTCATGGTTGAACCCAAGGGAAGACGCGGCGTGCCGGACAACGGGCGAACTTAGCCCAAGTAGGCCTCAAGGATAAACGAATGAGTGCCCTTCCGACAACTTGCCTGCGACCTTGCAAATGCCACCTCACACGATCTCACCCCAAACGATCCGCATCCATACTCAATCCGCACGCGATCGGACGAAAGTGGAGATCGTCATTCGGCTTGCATGACAATGTCATATTCGTTTCCGCCAAACGAGTTTGAAAATGAGCAACAGGAACGAAAGGCCCGGCTGATGGCGGTGAGGAGGCTACGCCGCTTGTTGAGCAGAGTGCTTCGAACCGTTGAGCAAGCTCAGGCTCAAGAGCCGATGCGTCGCGATCGTCGATCAAAGTGAGGTGGCGGTGTGGAGTTAGGACGGGGACCAGGAAGACCGAACCCATGCAGAGAACCTACAAGCCCACACAGGCAAGCCGCAACGGATCGCGTGTTGTCTTTTTAATCGTCCCTTAACGCTCGGGGCCTAACATGGGCGCTTGTGAACAGTCTTCGGGGGAGGGCTGTTCGACGAGCGTCCCGTGACTCGATTGACTCTGGGGCGCTTTCGTTTGTGTGTTCTTCCCAACATACTCTGCAAGTCGCCGTGTGCAGGGGCGCTGCCACGGTTCAGGCGGCGGGTCAGGTGCGGAACGGAAGATCACGACTCGGCTTCCGTGTCCCAAATGCCTGCGTCCCAACAGACTGGAAGCGATGAGCCTGAACGGTGGTTTACACGAAACGCCTTGCCAGTCCTGTGGCACGCCCGTGAGATTTGAAATCAATCACGAGATTGAGCCGCTGATGAAGCGCAACCACGCCTGACCTTGACCAGTTCCAATTTCCAACGATTTGGCTCTGGGCAGACTTTCTGCTTTACTCAGATCGGCTTGGGACCTTGAGTCGCAACCAGCACCTCCGACCGAGTGACGCATGACGAGGTGCACCGTTGCACCGAGCCGAGCTGTACTTTGCCCGCATGAGCACTGACGACGCCGCAGAGCGTGAAAGAAACAAAGCATGGGCAGACTTGTGCCGAGCGGAAGGATGGGTTTGCAAGTTTTGTGGAGCGATCCCCGAACGCGGTCAACAATTCACGGAAAACTTCTGTGATGACTGCCGCAAGATAGCACGGAACGAATAGCCTAACCCGCCTGATCTGCCTGCCTGCCGCTTCAGAGAGACGCCGCAGGCCATCAAAGACGCGCTCCTGCTGCTAAGGGACATAGGTCGTCCTGAGCCTGCTGGTCTGGACGCATGTTAGAAGTTGCGACTGGCAGGTACCCTTCTCAGCGGTAGCGAGGGCCCTTGACTCGACGCTCCCTCGCCCAGACCCTCACACGCTAGCACGCTAGCGAACGCCCCGGTTTTCCGCTTGGTCTTGACCGACATCACTTTTCCCGTTCGTATAGCCAACCCACGCTTCGTATTGCGGCGTGGTTTTTATCCTACTACCGGAATTTCCCGGCAACAAATTCCGGAAGAATCTCTTCCAGCTTTCGTGATAGCCAGCCCTGTAGTTCAGATTTGTGCTCTTGGGAAAGAGACATGAAGCGAACTCCGAGATGGCCGGTCTTCCACCAGCAGATCGTCGATTCTACTGAAAATGGGACTTCGTGACCCGGTAAGGTGAACTGAACCTGTACGCATTCCCCAGTGTTGAGCGGAACGAAGGTACTCACGGCCATGCCTCCTTCGCTGATGTTTATGCTGTGACAGCGAAGCTCGGGCATCGTTCGTCTTAGGATGACAACCGGGATTGAGATGGGACACCGGAAATAGCGCCGTCGCTCTCTCAGTATCAGTCCGTAAGCAGGCTTGAGTGTGTTGCGGATTGACTGCGTAGACAGAGGTCTCTCGAAGACAAACTCCGACCTCTTCCGGAAGGCTGTGCCTTCCGCATCACTGCCGCTGATGGCAAACGTCACCGCTGTTCGGTTCGATGGCGAGAGATGCACTTCGTCCAAGATCAGTCCGGACTGTTCTCCTAGCTGGAGGTCAACGATAACGGCATCGAACTTTCGGCGGTTCAATAGACCAACGGCCGCTGGCACTTCCTGACAGACATCAGGCGAAATAGACAACTCTTGTAGGGCGAGGCTTACCTGCTGAATTGTGCCTGGATCAGCGGACACCAAAAGTGCAAGGCCGATTGCCATAATGAAATACACTCCTTTTAAGGTCGTCTGTCATGATTGTCCCCCACTTGCTTGTGCTCGGACGAGCCCTTCGGGGTAATCGCCGCGCAGTTTTTCGGCAACTTTGTCAACCGCTAAAGGCTTGCTGAAGTAGTAGCCTTGGATTTCGTCACACTGACGTGCCCGCAGGAACGACATTTGCGCTTCGTCTTCGACGCCTTCGGCAATCACCTTAAGATTCAGGCTTTTTGCCATTCCGATAATTGCGGTTGCGATCGCCGCGTCATCAGGATTCACGACGACATCGCGAATAAACGAACGGTCGATTTTGAGCTTGCCGACCGGGAACTGTCTCAAGTAGCTGAGGCTGGAATAGCCCGTCCCGAAGTCGTCAATCGCTAGCTTCAACCCCATGGCCCTTAAGTCTTGAAGAACTGAGAACATCGTGTCTGCATTCGATAGCAAGAGGCTTTCTGTGAGCTCCAGTTCGAGGTAGTGCGGGGCAAGGCCCGTTTCCGAGAGCACTCGGCCGATGAGTTCGCAGAAGCCCGCTTGACGAAACTGCACCGCTGACACATTTACGGCCACCGGCACCGCGAGAAGCCTTTCGTCTTGCCATTTCCGGGCTTGAGAGCAGGCAGTCCTGAGCACCCATTCCCCGATGGGCATGATCAGGCCGCTGTTCTCCGCAATTCGTATGAACTTATCAGGTGGCACGAGACCCAATTCTGGGTGTTGCCAGCGCAGGAGTGCTTCCAGCCCGATGATCCTTCCCGTGGCAATTTCTACCTGCGGTTGATACACCAGAAAGAGTTGTTTTTTGTCGAGTGCCAGTCGCAAGCCGTTCTCTAAGGTCAACCGCTCCACAACCTGAGCATTCATGTCCGCGGTAAAGAACTGAAAGTTATTACGTCCATAATCTTTGGCGCTATACATGGCCGCATCGGCATTTTTGATCAGGGTTTCGCCGTCCGCACCGTGTTCCGGGAAAATGCTGATGCCTAGACTGCAGCTGACAGTTAATGGGTGTCCTTGAACGACGAATTCAGCGGTCATTTTATCCATGAGCCGCTCAGCGGCAACTGCTGCGTCGGCTACGTCCTTTATACGAGTCAGCACAATGAGGAATTCGTCTCCGCCTATCCGGGCCACGGTGTCTTGTTCACGCCCCCATCTCTTAAGCCTTTCTGCAACCTCTTGCAGCAGAAGGTCGCCGGCCGAGTGCCCGAGCGAGTCGTTGATGTCTTTGAACCGGTCGAGGTCGAGGAACAGAAGCGCAACTTTGTCCTTTTGCCGACGAGCACTGGCGAGTGCCTTTGTTAATCGATCCTGAAGAAGAGTCCGATTGGGCAGCCCCGTGAGAGCATCGTAGTAGGCTAGGAATTGGACCCGTTCCTCCAGGCACTTGTGTTCCGTGATGTTCTCCGCCGCCCCGACGTAATACAGGAAGCTGCCATCGGCATTGTGCACCGCACGCACGCTCGCCCGGATCCAGATCGTGCTGCCATCCTTGCGATAGCCTTGAATTTCCCTATCCTCACACTTGCCCTGCTCGCGCAACTGGCGATCGATTTCACGGCGGCGCTTGGCGTCCACATAGAGCTGTCTGGCGTTGAGAACACGGGCAAGCATCTCTTCTGGGGAGTCGTAGCCGAACATGCGCGCGAAGGCAGGATTCACACTTAAGAAGCGTCCATCTGCCGTGCTGTTGCAGATTCCGATGCTGTTCTCTTCAAAAATAGTGCGGTATTGTTCCTCCGCTTCCCGCAACCTAAGCTCTGCTCGCTTGCGCTCGGTGACGTTGTCAAAAGTAGCTACAAAGCGTCCGTTTTCCAAACCATAGGCTGAGATGGAGAACCATATCCCCAAGGCTTTAACTTCGATCTCGAATCTCTCTGGCTTCCCGGTCAGTGCCACTCGGCCATATCTCTCAAACAACTCTGGCTCTGACTCTTTGATCCCCGGGATAACCTCGGTGACTCTCTTGCCCACCACGTTTTCCAAGCCGGTCAACTTTCCAAATGTACTGTTGACAGCGAGATAGACAAAATCTATTGGACGGTCACAGTCGTCAAAAAGCATCTCGCAGTATGCGAATCCCTCCAACATGTTTTCAAACAGCGACCGATACCGCCTTTCGCTTTCTACCAGCGCATCTTGCGCTTGCCTCCGAGCGGTAACATCGCGTGAAATCCCCGAACCACCGACGATCTTCCCGGTCCCGTCTTTGATCGCAGAAACCGACAGAGACACGTCGATGATCGTGCCATTCTTTGTGACGCGTTGCGTTTCAATCCGCTCTATGGTTTCGCCATCTGCAATCCTTTGCAAAAAAGTGTGCGCCTTCGCACGCTTCTCTGGCGGATAAGAAAACGAAATGTGGCGACCCAAGGCTTCGACCGCAGAATAGCCGTAAATCCGCTCCGCTCCCCGATTCCAACTTGTTATGGTGCCGTCCAGTTCTGCGCTGATGATGGCGTCGTCCGACTGTTGCACGATGGTCGCGAGCCGCAGCAGTTCTTGTTGCGCATCTTTCTCCCGCTGACGAATGATGAAGGTAATGCAGAACCCAACACAGCCTACGAAGAATACGGTGATGATGTGAGATTCCACTTGGGACAATCGCGGAAAACATATTTGCTTCGTGATCTCGTAGACCGCCATCGTGCACAACGCTACGAGTCCGACCCGCAAAGCCCCGAGGATTTGAGAGCGCCTAGACATGGGACTGCTCAGGCACCGGCGGGAAATTGAAAGCGTCGAAGGTGATCTGCTTCATAATCATGGCTAAAGCAGAGAACGTAGTTCATCAACTGGGGGAGGGCTTCGAACATTATGAACGTCGGTCACACATACCAGTGTGATCCAGATCACACGCGGCATTACTAAGGTAAGGACGCATTGTCTTCCGCTCTTCAAGCGTGCTGGCCGTTCCTGTCAGAAAGTTGCCAAAAGGCGTACTGTCCCCAAAACTCAAGAAGCTGACGCCTGCGCACAACATAGCTGTTTTGTTTACGAAATCAGAACAGAACTGTCGTTGTTTGCACCTTTCGTAACTTTCACTTTCCCGACATTGTTCTCACACTAATCTCTAATGTTTGCATTGCGTCGGATTGGCCTTGAATAGCGAACGACATAAGCAACGCCGCACGAGGCCGATGCGGCAGGTCGAAGCACGCGAGTGGTGGCTGTGGGGCTTTGCCGTCACAGTCACGCTAGTGTTGACGGCGGGCATCGTGTCTCTGACCTTCTCCGGCCCTCACCTCTTAGAGAACTCCGAATGGTTTGATCTCAAGGAGTGGGTACGGGGGCTGGCATGCCTTGTGCTCCTATTCGACATCTACACGGTTTATCAGCAAATTCAACTCCAGCGTATCCGTCGCGAACTGACCCAGCGCAATCAGCTTTTTGAAGTCATCACCGAGAATGCAGCCGACATGATCGCGGTCATCGATTGCGCTGGGAATCGGCTCTATAACAGCCCGGCGTACCAGAAAGTTCTCGGGTATTCGTCGGAGGAATTGAAGTCGACTTCGTCAGGGGAGCAAATCCATCCCGAGGATCAGCAGCGGGTACTGGAAGCGGCGGAGAAAGCACGACTCACGGGACGAGGTGAGCGGCTTGAATACCGCATACGGCACAAGGATGGGACGTGGCGGATTTTGGAATCAGTCGCCACCGCGATTCCAAATGAAAAGGGTCAGACCGAGAGACTGGTCATCGTCAATCGCGATATCACGGAGCGCAAGCGGGCGGAAGAGATGCTCGCGCACAATGCTTTGCATGACCTTCTGACTAACTTGCCGAACCGCACCCTGTTTCTAGATCGCGTGCAACATGCACTTGCGCTTTCCCAGAGGCACAAAAGCTCTAAATTCGCTGTGTTGTTCATTGATCTTGATGAATTCAAGGTCTTCAATGACAGCTTGGGCCACGCGGCAGGAGACGCCCTTTTAATACAGATTGCTCGCCGATTGACTGCTTGCATTCGGGGTGTCGATACGATTTCGCGCTCGGTCCTGACACAAGGTGCAAGCCCTGTTGCGAGCGAAGCGAGTTTAGCAAGACTGGGCGGCGATGAATTCACCATTCTGTTGGAAGGCCTTAGAGATTGCGGCGATGCCGTTCGGGTAGCGGAGCGTATTCAGGAGCGATTGGCCATTCCTTTTGATGTGGAAGGACAAGAAGTGGTGACGAGCGCCAGCATCGGGATCGCCTTTTGCGCAACTTCATACACCAATTCAGAAGATGTGGTACGCGATGCCGAGATAGCGATGTACCGAGCCAAGCGGGAAGGAAAAGCACGCTGTCAGGTCTTTGATAACGTGATGCACATCTCTGCCGTCAAGAGATTGCGCCTCGAAACCGACCTGCGCCGAGCACTCGAACTGGGTGAATTCCGAGTTCACTATCAGCCCATTGTGTCCCTACAGAGCGGAAAGATTGTGGGATTCGAGGCGCTCAGCAGATGGCAACGGCCTGAAGGCCTCCTGTCACCTGCCCACTTCATCCAGATCGC
>Ga0074044_10001891_pt1 | contig 18494 bp, 14 predicted proteins | sample BogForMeECP23OM1_FD_94443 | JGI IMG/M metagenome (GOLD analysis project Ga0074044, IMG submission 94443) | Bog forest soil microbial communities from Calvert Island, British Columbia, Canada - Bog Forest MetaG ECP23OM1 | ecosystem: Environmental > Terrestrial > Soil > Wetlands ...
ATATGGCGGGCCCGCCGGGATCCTGTCCCGTGTTATCGCTTGGGTTCGATAACATAAAAACGTGAATAGAGCACGCGAAAATTCAAACGACGGTTCAAATTTGGTCTCCCGCACCAGCATACCGGGGATATAACATAGAGCTCGTTTTCGGATAGCCACGTGGATGGGTTGGAGGGGACGTGGTAGTCCACGTGTACCTAATGAGCACTCTAGACACGAAGGTCCATTCGGATGTGATATTTTGCGAAGAACTTGAGTATACTGAACTTTAGTACCTTGAAGCAAGTTCCTCGATGAGAACCGTCGTGTTGGGGTAATCCTTCTCAACTATTTCTCGTAGTTCTAGCTCGGAACCGATCGCGTACCTTTATTGTATTCATATCTGGATAAGAGAGGGGAATTGTGATTACAAAGATTTAGGAGTCTGGGTGATCGCACTACCAGTGGAATGTGCGATTTCATATGGGAGGATGGGACTCTTCATCGACATAGATTTCGTCGGTGCAACTGTTTCTTGGTTGTGTGGGTGGAGTATGATATGGATGCTTGTGCAGCGATTTCGTTTTCAAAGGACGATAGATACAACAGTGACCACTTTCGTCACGTTAGCGTTTCTGATCCCGCTTTTGGCATTGGTAAGGATTCCGACGTTAATTTCAATCATTATGAATTGTATCGTAGTTGTCTTGGGTGTGCTCCTGGTTTATCCTACGTATAGATCGAGAATCGAAATAGAGGCCAGGGAACGGAATGCAAAACACGAAGATGTCGTCGAACTGAATAGCGAAACGGCGCTGAAACGTATCGAGAGCATAGTGGTAATTTGTCTCTTGCCCTCTATTGTGTCGCTCCTAGGCATCAGGCTCAACGACCAATCTTATGCCACGCTAGCATTATGTTTGATGCTTCTTGCCGTTTGTGTTACCATATACCATTTCACCGATCGGAACTTTCACACAGTTTTCTTGGCTCTAGTTGTCAACACGTTGATTTTCTCCATTCAGATAATCTTAATTTTTTTCGAGAGCATGCTGAATGGGCAGGCGTCACTTGTCGATCTACAGATTCTTCCTCTAATTCCCATAGGAATAATCTGGTTGGTTCAAAGGGCAATTACGAAGACCCTGGTTCGAACTCGTTTGGCTAAAACGGATACTTACGTAATCAATATGTTTTCGGCATTATTTTGGGCGTACTTTGTTATAATTATAGTATTGGCGGATGTTTCGATGGCATTGACCTTCTTAACTTCTCAGAACGTTGTGGAAATGCTCTTGTGGGGTGCGCCCATGCCCGTCTTCGTATTGTACATGTTCATGTATTGGGGGGTCGAAGTGAAAAGCTTGAAATTGTTACATGATTAACGAACTGGTTTCGTCAGCGGTCCTCGGATTAGATTGAGTATGTTAAGTAGGGAGCTGTAGCTGACTTTTTAGGAATTTAGCGCTGCTTGGTCTTTTCGCTGATCGACGACGGGTTTGTCTACGGATGACATAAGGTCATGAAACTCATTAAACGCGGTTGGTGTGAATATTTTCCCCTGCAATTCCCCCTGTGAGTGTGTAATCAAAAACCTGGCTTTTTGAAGGCCAATTCCCTGAATTTTGTTAGTCTTCTCCAGGATCGTTTCTAAATTAATGGTAACCAGAGCAATTCTCTTGCTTTCAACTCTTATAGGTAGAGATTCTTCCAGCCCAAACTCAGTGATCATTTTATGACTCGGAAGAAACTGCAGTGAAATTCCATAAATTGCTAACTCCCTTCCCGTCTTGTTGTATATCTCAATCGGAAAACTCTTTGAATAATTTTTCGGCATCATATTTCTGCTTAGTAATCGGTATCGCGTCGCTTCAAATACGATTGAGTTGACGTCTAAAGGGGTCATAATTCGATCGAACCACTGGAAGAGAGCCGGGATTGAGATCAGCGGACCGGAGATTGCGACAATAGTCCAAAACCCACCAATAACCATCGTAGGAACGATTAAACCTACTGCGAAGACATATAGCGCGAATGATGAAAAAAAGAGCGTGAAAATCAGTATTTTCTCCTGACGATCAGACCAAATTTTGTCAAAATACCCCTCGATCTTATAGACAGCGAGAATAGCTGTGGCTTCGCAAATCAAAATGCCCGCTGCTGAAATAATCGCCCACCGAAATATAACAGTCGGCTCAAAGAGACGATCGTTTGCATTTGCAATATCTCGGAATACGCCCACAATTCTTTGTTTATTTGTCGGGGACCATGGGTTGAGCGCCGCACTTAGGAAAGATGCTATGACACTTGCATTGGGGTTGATTACCCAGATTGCTAGTGCTACAATCACTGCTACAAAACCAAGAAGTAGCGTAATTTTCAACCGTTGTTTTGACAGGTAAAATCACTGAGATTGATTTGTATCGAGATGTTTTTGAAGAATTTGGAGACCGAACCTTGCTTTGAGCGATGGCTATTTACTTTCGATATATTTTGTTTGGCTATCACGAGATGCCCCAAATGTTTCTGCTTCTTCAATCTCGTTTGCTTCTTTGCCGATGTAACTAATTTTTCCAACGTGTAACTGCCTTCTCTTCAACGTGCCAGACTTGTGACCGTTTTGGAATTTACTTTCAGGGTGATCAATGTATTCTGAGATAACTGTCGATAATGGTTTCCAGTACAGCTGAGTACCTTGCGTGTATCGCTTTCCTGTGTTGTAATCGATGAATGATTGAAAAGGTGCCTTCTCCGTGTTCTTGGTGAACTTGGTGATCGGATGAATCGGTTCCTCCTCACCTGATTCAGCTGGTTGACCGACGAGAACAAAATTGTACGGCTTAATCTGGCTTGAGTAATCCTTGTCGCGGTTGATCGCTTTCAAACGTCCATGCAGATTGCGTTTAGTAACTGCAAACTTACTTACTGCGTATTCGCCAGCGTATTTCTCAGAAAGAGCAGACTCTGATAGCTTACCATTTGCTGTTTCAATTATTCGCGTCCAAAGTTGTGTCTCCCATTTCTTACGAACGTCTGGGGCGTCACCGTTTCCATGCAGTAGATGACCTAGCCCATGCGACGACCAACCGTCCTTAACGAGCAGTGGTTTGTCTTTCACGATTTGGTATAGGGCGTAACGTTTGGCGGATATCCCATAAAACCACAAATCGGGTAAGTTGCCGTTTTCATCTCGGTCATCGTATTCCAACTTCAGAAGCGGTTCTGAATTACTGTACGGATTAAGAGGTTGAAGGAAATTCTGTAATTGTCTCCAGTGGCGTGGAGACACCGCCATGCTATCCGTATCGCAGAATCCAAAGTAGCCGTTGTGTTCTCGAAGCCAAGCTTCAACAATCGCAAGCATCAGTCTGGCTCCTGAAGTTAGCATCGTGGCCATGATCGGATTGAAGAATGGGCCGAAGTGTTCGGTCTTGTTCGACTTCCTGATAGTATGACCCAATCCGTAAGTATCGATTTTCTTCCGCGGTTTATCTTCCGAGTTGATTTCTATGAATATGCCGTAGGCTGTTGCATTTGCAAGTATCTTCAATTGGTTCTGAATCGTATCGAGCCGAAGATATTCCGGCGTATCTTTACAACATTGATCTCGGCGATCTTGTATCTGCTTACGGTACTCAATTAGGGACTTGATGAAATCTTCTTGCGGACTAATTGTAAGTCCGCCCGGTATCTCTACAGATTCTAAGGCATCTTGGACGCCGACGGGTCGGAATCTAATTGCGTGCAGTATCTTCGGCGGTTTCCCAGTGATTAACTTACTTGCTATAACGTCAGGTAACGTATACCAGAGCGGTGTATCGCTAGTTACGTGATTGATCCCAATATTGTGCACATTTCTGTCTTCACCATAAATTGCTCTCAGTGGCAGAATGTCATCGTCGGGTTGTATCTGCACGATCGAGGTGAGATTTCGATATATAGACTGGTCAATGAGTGAGTTGAGAGTGATTTTCTCTACTAGTTTCCTTATCTCGTCAGTGGAATCGTAGTGTTCGATTTTATTGGCGATGTTGTACCTCCACAATCCGAAGAGTGCGAAAAGTGTTGGGTACATGCTTTTGAAATCCAGCAACCGAACTTTGGTAGGCTCCTTGCGTATCTTAACCTCCGATCGTCCGCCGTAGAACGTCGTCATTATGTATCCGAGTATTTCTGGTGAGAAGTCTGGATTCTTAGAAACGAAAGATTGGATACCAATTTTTCGGAGATATGCCTTGCCTAGCGACGCGGGAGAGAATACTTTCTCGGGTGGAATTTCCAGTTTCAGTTCTCTAAGTCTCTGAATCATTTTCAGGTAAAGATCGTAAGTAGCTCTTGTATCGTTAACGTTATACTCTATTGATTCACTCGTAACTGTACCAAAACGTTCGATTGTTGATTTCCCGTATTTTGTACCAAAGAGTTCAGATGCTTTCTTTAAGTTGAGTTTCTGATCGGTTAATCCGAATCCTAAAGCGCGCAGGTCTGCGAATCGGCCCCTTACTGCGCCCGAGTATTTTGTGGGAGCTAAAGCAAAGAACGAAATAACGGAATCTAGACTGCGTATCTTCAGTCTCGGGTACTCTTCCTTATCGCTAAGCCAGAATGTGAAGCCTCCCTTCCATTTACCGCGTCCGTATCCGAAGTCTATAGCTATCCTAGAAAGATCGAATGGAAGATTGAATCCTACACATAACGCATGATTTTCGATTATCCATGGAAGGAATATCTTTTCAACAAACCATCTGACGGATACAACTTCAATATTATTTTCATCAATCTTCCGTGATATCGCATATTGCTTTAGCGTCTGAACATGTTTTTCGTGTAGGTTTTCGTCGTGGAATAGGTAGAATTTGTGTAAGTATCCGGATACCCAGATTCCGCACGAACCGAATAGAAGATTCTGACGCTCATCCTCAGTTGTTTCAGTATCGAAGACGAGTATGGGATAATTTTCTTCCAGCCGTGATTTTATTTGTTGTTTCTCTTGCATATCAGGTTCTATTGCTGGAATGTAGGAGCGTAGTGCGACGTCGATTGGTTCTAGGATCACTGTGCGTATCTCGCATTTTGCGCAAATGTTTTCGATAATTCAAAGAAGTAATTTTCTCTAGTTTTTTGCCAGATTAAATGGAAAATGTCACTCCATCCAAGTAGATAACATGGCAATCCGTGGACCCACGGCAACCATTTCGGTTGATAGACATATGAGAGCTGGTTGTGGCATTGCTCACAAAGTGTAATTGTATCCGGATAGTTGACTCTTCCAGCAACATGATGCTTCTCCAAGTGATCTTTGGATCCGCATATCACGCATACCGGTGCAGGTACTTGTTGTTCAGCTTCTTTGACTAGACGTATCGGGGCGTGTATCATTGATGGCGTACATTGTATTCGCTCATCCACTTTCGTTATCATTGATACTGCAATTTGAACTCTATCGAGAACTGACAATTTCATCCTCCACTTTTCGTATAATAAAATACCAGACAAGGAAAGCCACCGCAAGTACGATTACGATAATGATGAGCCAGCGTTTCCAGTTGTTTCCAGCAATTGCTGCAACACCAACCCCCGCCGTAGCCATAGCAGGCATCACCGATGCTGTATGTGTATCATTTGGGCACGGGTACGGTTTGGTCGTTGGAGTTTCGTCAATTATGGTTTGTCGATACTTGGTGCTTGGGTTATGGAATCGCCAGCGATGTACGCGCCAACTATTGTAATTTTTGAATCCCTTGAAACATATTGGACACAGCATCGCTCATCAATTCTGGTAAATCGTGAAAGATTCAGGTTTAGGTTTGCGTGCTTCGAGTTCCAAAATTACTCTCGGATCTTTTTCTAAAGTGTGAATGCGACCGTTGATATCCTTGAACCGTTGTCGATGCAGCGTTCGTAATGCTTTCGATGTTCCGGTTTCAGTGAGTTTTCGTATGGCGTTCCAGTATCTGCCTAGATCCGAGCGAATTTTGGAATCAGCGATCTCCACATGTCGTAATTTTCCGTGTTCGTAGATCTTCATTATTGATGGGATCCTATCACGAACCTTAGGCACGAGTCTCCCTTTCGATCTCTTGACCGCAGCTGTCTTGCGAAGAACCAAGCTGACGTCGAGTCTTTCTTGTTTTAGGGCGTCTTCGAAACCTACTTTGCCTCTTCGTGCTAGAGATAGGGTGTGCCGGAATTTTGTTTTCTCAGCTCGCTGTTTGGCGGTGAGGTCTTTATCGCGCCGATCCCATAGCAACGTTCTTGGCAATCTTAACGCTCCCATAATGCTGGATCAAATTTGCCAAATTTCTTCCGGTTAATGGTGTTCCTTGAGCTTCGGCATAGTCTTCCGTCTGGTAACCTTCCGGTGCATCTAATACGGCTCGGAAAGGTGCCTCTGTAGGTCCACTGTTTACCACATCTGTCGCATCGGACTTTGACACCAGAGTCAGATTGTATGTCGGACATTTCTGTTCATGTTCTCACGTGGCAAAACACATATGTTAATGGTATCGAATAGATACTGTGGTATCCAAGATGGTCAAGAGAGGTCCAGAGCCAGCATACTCAGATCTCGCGATCAGAATCATCCGCAAGGTGATGGATATGCAGAAAGCTCTTCCCCACTACAACGAGTTGTTCAAAGGTCTGAGATGCAGCAAAACCACGTTTGACAAAGAGATCAAAGGTCTCGTTAGAAATCGCGTCTTAGAGTATGACTATGAGACCAAAAGTTTCAAAGTTTCTGATAGAGGCCTGAACCTTATCGCGCCATGGGGCCAAGACAAGGACTTTGCAACTAAAATCCACTACAGATTCCCTGACCAGTACACCGAGTTCTTACTTACTAGCAATGTCTTTAGAGACAAACAAGATGCTGTGAAGGCAACAATAGAGTTCGGATTAGGATATTTCCAGAGATATGTCATAGAGGAATTGAGTAGAACAAGAAAAGAGAACCCCTACCTTAAGCAACTCCGGCAATATCTGCTAGAGGATATCAAAGCAATCTCAAAAAAACATAGATTTGCCTTTAAGCCAACAGAATTGAAGCAGCGAATCCCTTGGGATGATATTGAGATCTCTCAGTTCCTTCTCATGTTCTCAACAGACAAACAGACGAGTGAAGGCGCTCTCACCGGCTCGTTCAAACAAAGAATGCCTGACGGAACGTTTGAGAAGCGAGAAACAGGTCTTGGCGGACTCAAAAACTTCCTACTCAAAAGATATCCGTCTTTTGACGAACATGTTCTAATCGATGCCTTGGAAAAGCAGCGAAGGCTTGACTTAAAATGAATCCGCTCTACGTCTCCGGGTTTGGCGTTTCGCTGAACGTCGATCGAGCAAGACTCATCGTTAAAGACGGTTTCCTTGAACCCGATTCTGCTCAGATAACCTATGAAATTCAGCCGCGTAACTCCCCCTACGATTCGGTCATGATCGATGGCCAGACCGGATCGATTTCACTTTCCGGGCTTAAGTGGCTTATGCGTCACCGCATTCCATTGTTTATTCTCGACTATGACGGCACCCTTCTCTCTTCCACAATGCCGAGAGAACCTGTGAACGGGCCGTTGAAGCTCGCTCAATTCGCCGCATACAACGATCAGCGGAAACGATTCTATATTGCAATGAAATTGATTGAGGCCAAGGCTCAAAGAACCCTTGACGTTCTTAACTGGCTTGGATCGCGCTACAGTGGCGTCGATTCTGTAACGGATAGCATTCAGTTGGAAATGAAACGAATAAGCAAATCCGAAAGTCTGCCGAAATTAATGCAGGTTGAAGGTCAGGTCGCCGACTTATACTGGCGATACTTGGAGGAAGTTCTACCAAAGAAATTCGGATTTACTTCACGAATGCATGAATCGCATCAAATGAACTCGGTCGACCAAGTCAACACGCTTCTCAACTACAGCTACGCTCTTTTAGAAATGCAAGTCCGCAAAGCACTGCACAGCGCTGGGCTTGAAGTGACGATCGGTTTTCTGCATGAATCACGCCAAACCAAGTATTCCTTATGCTATGATATTATGGAGGCATACAGATTCTTGGCTGACACAACAGTAATCGAATGTTTAGAGTATGATCGCTTCAGCCGTAAGGATTTCTATCGTCTTGATAATTACGTTCTTAGGCTAAAACCTGAAGCCGTCAAGAAATTACTAGACGCCTTACGAATCAAGTTCAACTCTACGGTTCGCTATAGGAACAAGTTCTACGGCTGGGATGTGATCATCAGATTGAAGGCTCAGGAATTGACAGCGTTTCTCCTAGAGAAGCGATCAACAGTATCATTCCGAGAACCAATTCCACTTTTTTCAAATCAATTTTCAACTGCGATTAGGAAGAAGATATTGACCTTAACATCTGCAGAAGCTAAGAAACAGGGAATCGGCAAGAGCACACTATGGTATCTTCAATCCCGTGCCGGAGAAGGAAAGCCGCTTAGAACCTACAATCCGGTTACGGCCAAACTTGATCACTTGTGAGAAATTTGTCTGACATTTCAGAACTCGATGGAGTACCTGCGTCTCGAAATAATGATGATTCAGATCTCTTACAAGATATCGGGCGTTGGATCAGTTCTAATCATCCGCAGCGATGCCATGCTAACTTAGACTCTCTTTTTGCGAGTCACAAGATCAAATATTCTGTAACGATTCAAGAACTAGTCAGTCACTGTATCGAAAAACATGACGATGGGATATGGACCATCGTGAAGATGTGTCAGTCATATTTTCCTAGTGGAGGGCCTGAAATAGCGAATCTGGTACACTCCATAGAGATCAATCAAGAAAGATTATTGAAGGAGATAGTCGCCGAGTGGACGTCACTGGAGACACGAAGAGAAGGGCATGCTGCTGTTTTTCTGATCGCAGATTCATTAGATGACTCACACTTTGAATCGCTTTGGGAATTCGTCTGGAATAACGGCTTAGCAGAATCTGGTCCTAAACTAGGCGGAATCGTTTTCAAAGTAGCGGCATTCTCCACAGTCAAGTCCAAGTATACAATTAGACTAATCGAGCAACACGCGGACAAAATACCGCAGCCAATTCTAAACGAGTTTGTATACTCACTAGTATTGTCGCCCCAACTTCTGTCCATCAGAGATGAGCAACTAGACTTGTTGTTGAATCGTCATGGCGTCAATGCGGCGAAGCTGATCGTTATACACAGCCAATATGCGAAGGATATCCCATCCTGCATATCGAAAGCGACTAAGATCATTCTCAGTGCAGAACCTGAAGATCTTACTGCTCCAATTGGGATAGGATTGTGCTTGCGAGTTGATCCGAACTTTGCGATCCCTATAATTGTGGAATGGGTAAACACGGGGAAATCGCGCCAACATTATGATCAATTCCTCAGAGAGAAAGTGAAGGAAGAAGTGTCGAGTCAGCGCGGCTTATTCAGGGCATTGGCTGAAGACACGGTTAGACGTGATCCAGTTTGGCATCGCACACTCGCACAAATTCATCAGAACCTAATGCAAAACGCCGAACACGCAGTAGAGTGGATTGGCGAAAACATCGATAATCCGTCAGCATTGAGGTACAGTGCTAGTTTAGTCGTCGCCTATTTATCCGAAACCAGAAGCCCAACGACACCTGAACTTACCAAGAAACTGATGGAATTAGGTCACAGACTACACGATAAATATGGTTCACGTGACGTAAAGAGCGTGCTACAAGAAGCGAATCTGACTGATCCGAATCTTAATGCGTATGAGGAATTGGTGGCCATCGCACTAGCCAAGGATGTCGCATTACCTGCCCGAAAAATGGACGTGGAAAAAGCCCTAGAGACAATCAAAAAACTTCCGTCAACCTACGCGGCGCTTGGAGGTCCCCAGCTAGACGCGGAGATGAGTAAAGGCAACTTGCCACCATTCGCTGCATATTACGTATCTGACCCTGAGGTTGAACTAGCAAGTCTCACTGAGCGACTGAAGTCCGGTCAAATAGAGCCTCTTGAGTTTCGTTTGGCAGCAGATTTTCCAAACTCTGTTCTAAATTTTAGAACAAGCTGGGAAAAGATATTCTCTAAAATCTTGAAGGTCGGGATCAATTTACCAACCCGTAGACTACAAACTGACGTTAATGTCTGGAGCGAAATGCGGATCCTGGCACAACTCGTTGACTATTTCAGTGTGTCATATGAACCCCCAAATATATCGGGAATCAAACCTAAGAGACCAGACTTCATACTGAAATCCGATTATGGTGACGTTATTTTCGAAGTGGCTACAGTCGACACGAAACCTGACGATGTGCGAGAAGCGGTCACAATCTCCACCGGCGGTACAATAAAGAAGACACTGCAGAACAAACTGCGAGAGAAATTCAATGAATGCAAAGGGTGCTTCGACCTGCCAGCTGTAATTGCTGTACAAACGCGATGGGGCAGTATGGATGAATATGATTGTTTAAACAGTCTTTACGGTCCTCAACAAGCCAATGTCGCGTGGGATAAGGAATCAAAAGAGATTGTTGAAGAAGGCTCGAGCAGAGGTGTCGAAAAGGGTTTTTTTAGCCAATCAAATGTCGACTGCATATCAGCTGTTGTTCGGATAGAACCCAACGATTCTTACGCGCGTAACCTTGTGGGGGACATTTATCGTCCGATTAATCCACCACGTTACTCGCTAAATGCGAAGTTGTGGGTTCGTCTCCGGGACGCACTGTTCGGATCAATGCCGAAGAGACTTGTAGAAGAGATGAGCAAGATTCCAAGTATTTCTTCTACGGAGGCGGAAACCCTTGTGCGATATGGAGTAGACGACCATTCATTCTTTGCAGGAGGATTGATAGGCCTTCCGGAGGGGCTTCCTATGGGAAGTGAACGATTCGAAGAACTAAGAGGGATGGCAAAGAAGCTCTGCTTGCTGCAGCGAACGGGGAGGATCGCGTATTTGTATTCAGCACAAGAAGTAGACTTAGCACCATTGAACAGTGAAGGAATCTACACAATCAGTCAGTTGCTAAAATCCACCCAAAGACCTTCAGATATAAGCGAGTCCGATTGGGACGCTATGAGAGACGAAGCTACGAAAATAATGAAACGCGCTGTGAACTGACGGCTTATCGTTTAAACACGTTGAGCGTGAACTTTTTGTCGCTGAAACAATTGACGATTGACATTTCAAGAGGGGGAGATCTTTCTCAAATCATTCGAAGGATCCAACATCACATGAAAGATCTGAGTAATTTCGTCTGGTACGTATTTCATCGCTTCCGCAATTCTTGGTCCATCGACCTTCTTATTGTAACCTTGGCTAAGCAGGTTCGGTGGAAGAGGATCAAGATACAGTTCAATCCTCATCTTCGCTAAGCAGTAAATTGGAACATCAAACATCTCACGACCCGGCTCATCTTTGTACTGTGCCCATTCTTTGAGGTGATCAGTTTTTGTGATCACACCAAAACTTGGAAGAGCACTCCCTGATTTGGCGTACCGTTCACAGATATTTCTTGCTTTTGGAATCTTTTCCTGATCGAGCACGACAATGCATCGATAAGGCGACCGAGGTACGGTATAGAGTAAATGTTGCCAAAAATCACCGGCCAAATGGAAGATGCCTACTCTGTTCAACCATTTCATCCAATCCTCTACATGTTTCTGCTGCAGGTATTTGCGCAGGAATATTTGGAAGATGTACACATCGCTAGCTCCTTCGACGTAAATGTGAACATCCTTGAGACTTACTGTGTGAGGCAAATAACCAGCGAATGTTTCAGGATCCTCTCCGTTCTGAATAAGATCAATTTTTTTGAAGCCCTCATCAATAGTGGAATAGAGGAACACCTTCACTCTCTCATCTTGCCCCTTCCAAAGAATAGGATTCACAAACGTGGGGTCATGAGTAGTGAAGAAAACCTGACTCTCCTTTGAAAACGCTAAAAGGAGCGCCAGAAGTTGCTGTTTCGCGGATGGATTCAGACCTAGCTCGGGCTCATCCATAAGAAAAATTTGTGCCTCACGCGCACTTATCATGTCGACAAGTAGACAAATGATAGAGCGCACTCCGGACCCTTGATCATCAAGTTTAGAGTTAAACTCTGCATTCCCAACTTTTTCGATAAGATTGTACGCCGAATCGGAATCATGGATTCTAGTGTTTACTCCAATCACTTTTAGATAGTTGAACAGCTTATCAGACTCAGAGTGTTTTAGGTTCTTTCCAACCAAATACTCTCGAATGTTTTTTTCTTTGTAAGTCTTGAGTCGTCCTTCGGGTATGTATACTACTGCATTCTTGAGCCCATCAGAGACTTCTTTGATTGAGTATAGAGACACGTGTTCACTGTGCACATTATCCTGATTCGGACTGCCAGGGCAGCGAAGAGATAGCACATTTTCTGGATGATCACTAAGAGTACTTAGAAGCTCACGAAGGTTCTTCACTTTTAGGGGCCAGTTGTTGTCAAGGTATTTGCTAGAAAACGAAAATTTGAGGCTTGGCATTTCTTTCTCGAAGAGCTTCTCTCGCGGTTGGACGCTGTAGAAAGACGAGAGAACGGCTGGTTGGTATGTGTATAATTCTTGGCAGTACTGACAGTTGATATATCCTCCGGTTTTTCCGGACACTAGTTTCGTCAACAGGTTTATGGACTCAAGAAGGCTGGTCTTTCCGCAATTATTCGGGCCTATGAAGATATTGAGATCACGTAACCCATCAAGTGTCCCACTCGCATTCTTGTAGTTGGAGACGACTAAAGAGGTCAGTACTATCATGAATCACTGACCCATAGGATACTCAGAAATAGTTTCCTACAAGCCGGAATTGTATTTGAATTCGTGTGGAGAGAATTAAGAGAAGAAAACTGAGAGAGAGGGGTCAAGATCGATCACATTGGTAATGGCGCGAATGGGATCGAAGAAGCAGAAACATTCGGAGCATCCCAAGACAGCCAAGCGGAATATCGAAGTTAAGTCTAAAGCATGAGTCGTGCCATTCAGTCTTCTGGCAAATTAAATGTCGGATGATCCTTCGAAGAGCATTATCTTCGTTGTTGTCAACGTGCCTACTGTAGAGATGATGGAACAAAGTGTGAACTCGCTTAAACAGCAACAAATTGTGCATGATTCGAACGTGAAGGTAGTTACTTTTTCTGAATTTGAAAAGACGCGTTGTTTCCAGGAGATTAAGGGCACACGCCTTGAGGGGAACTACACTAGAGTTAAGGATGGTTCAGACAAAACCCCGTGCTCTCTCCCGGACGCTTGTCCAGACGAGCAAGCGATTTTCGTTGGAGATCCTAAAAACAAACGGGCTCTACTGCATGAGTTCCTTCATTGCGTAGCAGTCAAAACAACCACGGGGAAAGAGCTTCGAAAGTATTACGGCGTCGTAGTTCCGGATCTTGATCGGGTCATCAATTCGCCGGTTTCTCGGTCACTGGCTGAACAGGTCATCTTGGCTCCCGAAGATTGTTGGGTCGAACGACAAATCATCGAATTTGCGGCCAGTAGTGATGGAGAACTGAATGTATCGGCCAAGCAATACTTGCAGAATGCATTCCAAGGCATGTCTGGATCATTAGATACCGTGGCCAAAGGTGATTTCTCTTCTGATTGGTGGAAACGGACTCAAGCCGCTTTACTGAGATTTAGGTCCTCTCTCTTCTGCCTATGCATGTCGGGGACTGCGAGAGTACATGATCCGAGGTTGGAAATACAATTTCAGAGGTTGTCAGAAAAATTCGCCAACTCATCAACGCTATCAAATGTATCGATCGTTAAACTCTGGTCTCTAGCTCACAACAGCTCTCTGAAAGGATGGGTAGACGAATCCTCGGGAGCCGTCAAAGATGTCTTCGAGAAGGCTAAGGCCTGAGCAGCACTAAGTTGAATGAGCTAGACCTACAGAAAATCGGTGTCCATAGTCGTCGTTCCCATTATTTTCGCAGCCATAGGAGACCCACGAGCCTCAGTCGTCGTTGTCCAACTTTGATCGGTTGGTGGTGGCGTCCCGCCGCCCTCAGCCGTTGTACTGGGCTCAGGTGTCAACGTTGAATTATCGCCATTTGAGTCTCCAGAGACTCCGGAATTAGGGAATCCAAAGTAGAACATAACGGCTGCGCCTAAGGCGCCACCCGCTAGGAAACTAAGTGCTCGTCGTCTAGTCATCTTGGATTCGGAAAAGGACGACCGATCTTCGTCAGTTGTTTGATCGGATCCTTCGTCTGCCATAATTTGCTTCACCTGGTTGGTATATGGGTCATTACATTGTTTTAGAGTTTTGCACGTTTCACGTTACCCTTTCGCCCATTCCTATCTTTAGGAGAGCATTTCCACAAGTATGCCCTTCGAACTTGAGACCAGAAACCACTCTATCTAGCAATCTGAGATGTGCTTGACTCAGAACATACTTCGGATACTCTGCGGTTCGTAAACCCACTTCGCACACGTAACGGACCGGGAGTGGTAGATATCTGGTTCCAAATCTCCGATAAGCAGACTTCGCTTCAGGAAAGTTCCTTAGCATTTTAGCCAGATGTTCAATTTCGACCGCCGTAGGACTAAGGGCGTAGTAGGCTCGATCGTAACTGAAAGACTCAAAAACTACAAAAGGTGCAAGACAGTTTTCTGTTTGAAGATATACTAGTCGTTCTTGCACATTGTTCAATGGTGCATTTAATGGAAATCTCAGTAGGATTACTTGCCTATTCACGGTTCCGATTACTTGTGCTGTTATGAATGGAAATTGTGTGGGGGGTGTCCGCCAGTTCGGGCAACCGTGGTCCAGTTTGGCTGTCCTGATCCTTTCTTTCCTCACTTGCGTCATTCCCTTTCGGGGTCGCTGGACTATGAGTGATATTGGACGGCACCCTTTCCACATCGAATCGATCAAGTGAGTCAACGGTTACTACAGTTGTTCCAGTCTTAGTGTTAACTGAACCAATTAATCGAATCAGACCTTTAGGATTCAAAGTAACTTCACTATCGATTTGAACTCCCCTCGATTTTACTTCAGAAACGAGTGGGACTCTGAGCTTTCTGTATTCACGGATTCGTTCCTGCGGTTTCTCTGCTTTCAATCCGAGATCATGCTTCAACACTCTTAGATGGAATCCACGGCCTGAGAATACAACCACCGGAGAATACCCCATCTGCAGCAACCAATCCCTGCACCCCAATGCATCATCTCTTGCCGATAACAAACTTCGCTGACGAGCATCAATATCAAAAACCAAGTCACCATTTATCAGGAGATTGTCAGCCTGCTGAAAGCCCGCTTTTTTTCCTCTGAAGTCGTTGAAACTTACTGTTGAAGGATTGCAGAAATATGCAATAGAGTGATAGACATCCGAGTCTCCAACTCTCCTCATCAATTTCTGCAGTTGATCTATATTCCTTATCTGATCACGGATCTGATGTGCATATCCATTCGAATCGACGACTCTATAAAAGCGCCAATTCGGATGAGGGCGAGGTAAGTCTAACAAAGCTTCTTCACTCTTACTCCATAAGAGCGCCCCAACTCTCCAATGACTTTCACAACATGGCCCGAGCCTTGAAGCCGAGTAGTTTCCGACAATGATGAAGATTTTTTATCAATCTAGTTCTGACTTTTTCGTCAGTTAATGCATCGTCAATTGTCACAATTAGGTCCTTCTTGTTCAGATCGAGAGCTAGGCATGACCGAAGAGACTCACGAAGGTACAACCTGAGGAAGTGAAGTTCATTATAGGTGACCTTCGCTCCTCCCCCATGAACGATTTTATTTCGCGTCGTATAGAGGTGTTTCAAAGCTCGAAAGTAGCTTTCTCCAATAGGAGTGTTCTTTGTCGAAGCCGTTAGAATCAGTGCTCCTCTCGTTGCGAGTTTATAGCTTATGTCTTGAGGGTTCTCGTTGTAGAGCGCTTCGAGGCCTATTGTGGCGTTTATGTAAGCGTCTTCAAGCGGCATCGAAGGAAAGAGACCCGACTGGTAATGGGCGAAGAGGGCGATTCTAAGATATTGGCGCTTGCTAGTTTCTAACTTTTCTTGCAGTTTATTCCAGATATTGCATGTTCGCTGCCATCTTGCTTTAAGGTCAGCAGTACGCTTGCGTAACTGTTCTTTGGTGTATAGTGCTTGACTCGTTAACGTCATTGAAGGGTGAGGGTTCCCCAGGTCATTAACGGATTGAATGCCGGTAGCTCCTGCCTGTTGATATCGAAACGAGAATCCGCTAATGAGTGAGTATAACTCAGCGATCTTGCCAACAACCTTCTCGGAGTCGTCAATCGGTTTTTCTGTCCAAACTGCAATCAAAGCCTTGCCATTGCCTTGAGCGTCGGTACGTAGAATTCGAACGTTCGGACCGAATTGTACGGAACGTGGAAGTGGGACTCCAGAAGTATAACAGTTTGAGATCGAAAAACGTGACTCCCAGAGGCGCGCCAATTGGACCTGGCGAGTACAATTGTCTCGGTTTATTGAACTGCTTGGATACACTTTCGCTTATCTCACCAGTCAAGTTAGCCAACTGTTTGTTTCAATTCCGATCATCGCAAACCATATGCTCTGGTTGTCATGGGTCGTACGATTCCGTCTTGGCGAATGGCCGCAGCAGATGAAACTAAGCGACTACAAGGATTTCGTGAAATGCTCCGATCAGAGGATAAGTTGGTCTTTGATGATTTGATGCGTCAATGCAAGCTCTACGCTTCACACGCCAGCACAATGACCTCAGTAGTCAAAGAAATACCACTGATAATGTCCATGCTGTTCGGCCAACATAAGCGACTACTAGAACTCGAAAAGCAACTCATGGAATTAGAAGGGAAATGAAGAAGTGTCCGAAATGTAGCGGCGACATGTTCCTACGTTACGGAAAACGTGCATGGGTTTGTTTGGACTGTGACCGTAGGTATACGGAAAACGAAGTAGCTTAATCTTCCCTACTGCAAATTAAGAAGTCAAAAGTAAACAGCGTCCAGAAACTACCAAATACTAGCGATAGTTTTGATGATGAAAAAGGCAGATACTCGTATCAACTATCATCAATTTTATTGATAATTTAAATTTACATTGATTTTGTATCGAGATTAATTCTGTATCGAGATTGATTTTCGTAGTCTTGCGTTTGCTTTGCCTAAGTCGTAACGGCAAGCTAGCGACGAGGAATACAATACCGAACAATAAACTAGGCTGGACTAACTGAAGAAAATAGTTGTTGTTTGCGCTAAATTGCTGCGTAACACTTTGTTGGAATTGTTGGCAGTCATAATAGTTGGACAGTTGAGGGTTGCATGGAGTTAAGTTTGGCGAAAACAGCGTGGTTAGTATGCTTGGTAGAGCGACATGTAGAATTCCAAGTATTATAACCGCTACCAAAGACATCAGCAAAGACGGAGTTTTGATCATGGTTTTCTCGGGCAGATGCTTGGCATCTTTCTACGATTGATCTCCTTCTGTGATCAATACGCCATCTTTGTAGCAGTACCGTTGAACCTTACCGTGATCTTACAAAATCACCTTCTCATCTTGCTTTTTGCTCTCTTATGCTTCTCCGATAACTTGTGCTGCTGCATCAGATACTCAGCCTGACCCGATGACAGAGATCTACAGTCGTCAAGGAATCGAGCTCTTCATGAAAGATTTCTGACATATTTTACCTTCCTAAATTGAAATCAATCTTGCGAGAGACTTTTTTGTAACTATCATTTTGTTTGCTCGATTATTTAGAGCGATATGTTGTAACTATCTTCTTGCTCACTTGTCCGTTTATTATTAGGCGGTCTATTAGTCTGGACTGTGGTAATCTTGATGCAAGAAAGCACCAAAGAAAAGGCCGAAAGTGTGTCTAATCCGACACGTAGAGAATTCCTTGGAATACGCAGCAATAGGAACTGCCTGCTGGCAAGAGGTAGAAATACCTTTTAGAAAAATGGGGTAATAAAAATGGCACAAAAAAATCCTGAAGTGAAGAACGTTGTCTTGGTTCATGGTGCATTCGCCGATGGCTCCGGCTGGGAAGCCGTCGCGAAGATCCTTGAGAAGGATGGCTACACGGTGTCGGTAGCGCAGCCCCCCGAGACCTCCTACGCCGAGGACATCAAGTACACGAGGGCGGCCATCGACGCCATGGACGGGCCGGTGGTCCTCGTTGGCCACAGTTATGGCGGGTCCATCATCACCGAGGCCGGCAACGATCCGAATGTTTCGGCACTGGTCTACATCGCCGCCTTTGCGCTCGATGATGGTGAGAGCTGTGCGTCGATTGAACAGGCCCTTCCGCAAGCCTCCAAGGCGTTCAAGCCGGACAGCAACGGCAACTGGTGGATAGAACAGGCACATTTCGCGGCCGACTTCGCGGCGGACATTCCGCCGGACGTGTCCCACTTCATGGCCGTGTCGCAGGTGCCGATCTCCACCGACTCGTTCACCCACAAGGTCACGGCGCCCGCCTGGAAGACCAAGCCCAGCTGGTACATGGTGGCCACCGCAGACCGGTCGATCAATCCGGATCAGGAGCGCATGATGGCCAAGCGTGCCCATGCCAAGACGATCGAAGTGAATGCCAG
>Ga0074044_10001893_pt1 | contig 18477 bp, 14 predicted proteins | sample BogForMeECP23OM1_FD_94443 | JGI IMG/M metagenome (GOLD analysis project Ga0074044, IMG submission 94443) | Bog forest soil microbial communities from Calvert Island, British Columbia, Canada - Bog Forest MetaG ECP23OM1 | ecosystem: Environmental > Terrestrial > Soil > Wetlands ...
CTCAACGAGGCTCCTCGGCTGCGTTACATGTCGGGAGGGCAGGTAAAGGTTCCGCTGGTGCTGAAAGCCGGCTACGGATTCGCCGCCGGTTGGGCCGGGCAGCATTCCAATTGCCTCTATCACACCATGATGGGGATTCCGGGGCTGAAAGTAGCGCTTCCCTCCACGCCCGCCGATGCCAAGGGACTCATGGCAGCAGCCATTCGCGATGACAATCCGGTCGTGTATCTCCACCACTACATGCTGACGCTCGATACCGGCGAAGTGCCCGAGGGCGAATACATCGTGCCCTTCGGCGTAGCCGACATCAAGCGCGCCGGCAGCGACGTTACCATCGTTGCCACCGGGTGGATGGTCAAGAAATCGCTGGCAGCGGCCGAGCAACTGACGCGCGAAGGAATCAGCGCTGAAGTAATCGATCCGCGAACGCTGGCTCCTCTCGACGTAGCCACCATTATCAAGTCGGTGAAGAAGACGGGGAGGCTGGTGTTGGTCGATCAGGCTCCGCGCCATTCGTCAGCTGCGGCGGTGATCGCGGCCGAGGTCGCAGAAAAAGGATTTGAGCATTTGCGCGCGCAGGTGGTCTTGGTGACAGCTCTTGACGCGCCGGTGCCTTACAGCGAGCCGCTCGAAAGCTATCTGCTTCCAAATGAAGACAAGATCGCGAATGCGGTGAGGTCGGTGGTGACGGAGCGCGTGCGAGCCAGCGCCTAGTGTCGTGTCCCGTAAGTTCGTAGCATGACCTCTTCTGTCATCTTGAGGGAAGCGAATTGACAAAGGGCTTATCCTGAAAGCGCGCGGAGAACAGGCCAGCTCATATGTTCGGTGTTTTCTTCTCAATTCTGGTGGTCGTGGCGCTCTTGTGTATTTTCGGCGAGTTTGTTATGCGAGTTCGCCTCACAAAAAGAGCCTCGTATGACAAAATAGCGTGGTGGAGACGCGGTGGTGATGAGGTTGCGGCAAGCTATGCAGAAGTATTCCCGGACAGCCGACTCCCGTTTTTCAGGCGCTTCGTTTTCTGGCTCTTAGTTACATGCGCTGGCGTTCTCGTTTTCTCGATGCTCCTGTGGAAATCAAACTGACCCACTACCCAACCAGCCCCACAGTTGACACCACGCGTTATAATAAATATTAGCTGTAGTCCAGAGTAACTGTAGCCGCAATTCTCCACGAAGTTCTTTGAAATCTATATTTTAGACGACTTACAATCCGTAAGTCGCTGATTCCAAATGAAGCACGGAGTCTGACTCACTCCTAACTCCTTTGTTGTCAATATTTTGAAGGTAACTACTTTAAACGCAATATTTTACGAGAAATGGGGGGGGAGGGGGGACAGAACCATTTCGGGTTCTCACTCCATCGGAAGCCCAACGTAGTTTTCCGCGAGTGTCTTAGCTGCTGCTCGAGAACTAGTCACATAGTCCAGTTCGGCCAGTTGCCGTCGGCGGTCGAAGGGATTCTCATCTGGAAAACGATGCAGCATGGAAGTCATCCACCACGAGAACCGTTGCACTTTCCAGACACGCCGCAAGCAGACCTCAGAATAAGTGTCGAGCAGGTCGCGACTCCCCGTCGCATAAAACTGCTTGAGAGCTCGCGCAAGTACCTGAACATCGGCAACTGCGAGGTTCAATCCCTTGGCTCCAGTCGGCGGAACGATGTGGGCTGAGTCCCCAGCTAAGAATAAGTTGCCGTATTGCATGGGCTCGACTACGAAACTGCGCATTCCCGTCACGCCTTTTTGCAGAATCTGCCCCTCGGTAAGTTTCCACCCGTTCGAAGCCAGACGGAGGTGAAGTTCGTGCCAGATCTTCTCGTCACTCCAGAGATCGATGTTTTCATCGGGCTTGCATTGCAGGTACAAGCGGCTGATGTGTGGCGTCCGCATGCTGAGCAGGGCAAAGCCGCGATCATGGTAGGTATAGATCAGTTCGTCAGAAGAAGGCGGCGCTTCGGCCAGAATGCCCAGCCATCCGAAGGGATAGTCCCGCACATACTCGGTGAGCACTCCTGACGGAATGCTGGACCGGCAGATGCCGTGAAAGCCGTCGCACCCGGCGATAAAATCGCAGGTCAATTCGCAGGCGTTCCCATCTTTCTGGTACCGGATCTTCGGCTTCGCGCCGTCGAGGTCATGCACGCTGACGTTTTCGACCTCAAAGAGGACCTGGCCACCGGTCGCAACACGGGCATTATTCAAGTCTTTCAGAACCTCGTGCTGCGCGTAAATCGTGATTCCCTTTCCTCCAGTGAGATCCTGAAAATCAATACGATGACCGCGGCCTTCGAAGCGCAGCTCGATCCCATAATGAACCAGGCCCTCGGCCTTCATCCGCTCGCCAACGCCCATTTCTGTGAGCAGATCGACGGTTCCTTGCTCCAGCACACCAGCGCGGACGCGTTGCTCGGAATATTGTCGGCTGCGATTCTCGACTACGACGGAATCGATTCCCTGCAAATACAAAAGGTGAGAGAGCACGAGACCGGCTGGCCCCGCGCCGACGATTCCGACTTGGGTTCGCAATGAGACCGGCATGAAACTGGCTCTAGAAAGGATAGTGCCGAGGAGTGGTCTGGATGGTGATCCAGCGCAGCTCGGTGAATTCGTTCACCGCGGCTTTTCCTCCAAAGCGGCCGTAACCGCTGCCCTTCACGCCTCCGAAGGGCATCTGCGCCTCGTCGTGGACAGTCGGTCCGTTCACGTGGCACATTCCTGAATCGATGCGCTTGGCGACCTCCACGGCCCGAGCAATGTCGCGGCCGAAGACCGCCGCCGAAAGCCCGTACTCGGTATCGTTCGCCAGCGTGATCGCTTCTTCCACGGTTTTGAAGCGAGTGATGGAAACCGACGGCCCAAAGGATTCTTCGCGGAAAATCTGCATTTCGGGAGTGACGTGGTCGACGATCACAGCGGGCATGATCGTGCCTTGCGCGTCGCCGCTTAGAAGAAGCTTCGCGCCGCGAGAGACCGCATCTTTCACCAGGGCGCGCACTCGATCTACCGTAGGCATGCCGACGACCGCTCCGAGCACGACCTCTCCCTTTCGCGGATCGCCGCAAGGCAGAGCTTTCACTTTGGCGACGAATTTCTGTGCGAAGGCATCGGCCACCTTTTCGTCAATGATGATGCGTTCGGTGGACATACAGATCTGTCCCTGGTTCATGAATGCGCCGAAGGCAGCGGCATCCACGGCTGCGTCGAGGTCGGCATCGTCGAGAATGATGAGGGGAGCTTTGCCTCCCAACTCGAGGAGAATCGGCTTCAGATGCTTCGCCGCGGTGACCGCGAGAATCTTTCCCACCCGCGTGGAGCCGGTAAAGTTTATGCGGCGCACAGCGCGGTGGGCGATAAGGGTTTCGACAATGGTCGAAGCGCTGGCGGCGTCGTGGGTCAAGACGTTGACCACTCCGTGATCGAGCCCAGCTTCGCGGAGGACGGTTCCAATCAAGCGATGCGTTGCCGGACAGATTTCCGACGCCTTCAGCACGACCGTATTGCCGCAGGCCAGCGGCGCCGCGATCGCACGCACGCCGAGAATGACGGGAGCGTTCCAAGGCGCGATGCCGAGGACCACGCCCACCGGTTGCCGGATGGAAAATGCCAGGCTCCCTGGAATCTCGGAGGGGATGACTTCGCCCGAGACCTGAGTGGTCATCGATGCGGCCTCGCGCAGCATTTGGGCGGCGAGATAAACGTTGAAACCCGCCCATCCGGCAGTGGAGCCGATCTCGTCCATCATGGCGGAAATAAATTCGGGCGTCCGGGCTTCGAGCAAATCGGCGGCGCGCAAAAGCTTCTTGCGCCGTTCGTGAGGACCGAGTGCGGACCAGGCGGGGAAAGCCTCGGCAGCGGATTCGGCGGCTGCGATCGCATCGTCGGCGCCGGCGGCGGCGGCGCGTGTGGCCACTTCGCCCGAGATCGGGTTCTGCCGGACAAAGGTTGCCGCACTGGTTGCGGCGGCGTCACGATCACCGATGAGAAGCTGGACCTCAGTAACAGTCATAGTCATGGCCGGTTCCTCTTCTTCTTCGTCGAATTTGTCATCTTCTTGTTCTTGCTGTCGATCTCGCCGTCCATCTCTCGGAAAACGTCGGCTGCGATGTGAAACGCGGAGTTCGCCGCGGGCACGCCGCAATAGATGGCGGATTGCAGCAAGACTTCCTTGATCTGGTCGCGCGTCACTCCATTGTTAAAGGCGGCTTTCACGTGTAGGCGGAATTCATCGCCACGGTTCAACGCGACCATCATCGCCAGTGTCAGCAGGCTGCGCGTATGGCGGGGAAGGCCGGGACGCGTCCAGATATCTCCCCAGGCGTTGCGGGTGATGAAGTCCTGGAAATCGCGGTTGAAGTCTGTGGTCGCGGCCACGGATCGGTCCACGTATTCAACGCCGAGGACAGCACGCCGAATTTTCATGCCCTGCTGATAGCGCTTGGTGTCATCCATTGGTGTTGTCCATTGATCTCATAAATTCTCCGTCGTCTCATCTGGAAAGGAAGTTACTCACTGCCTCCGTGAACGCGTCGGCCTGCTCGACATTCGAGAGGTGAGCAGCGGCGAGTTCGACCTCTACCGCTCGCGGGATTTGGCCGGTGAGAAAATGAGCGTCGGAGGCCGATGTGACCGGGTCGCTCGCGCCGTAGATCATGAGCGTCGGGGCTTTGATCTGCGCCACCGTTTCACGCTGGTCCATATCGCGGATGGCGGCACAACAGGCGGCATAGCCCTCGGGCGGCGAGTTCTCGAGCATGCGCTGCGCGCGGGCAACTTTTTCCCTGGACGACCCCCGGAACTCAGGCGTAAACCAGCGTTCGATGACCGCGGCTGCCACGGATTTCATTCCATCCTTGCGTACGGTGGCGATGCGTGCGTTCCACATTTCTCTTGTGCCGATGCGAGCCGCGGTGTTCGAGAGCACCAGCCGATGCAGACGGGTGGGTGCGTGAATGCCCAGCCACGTGCCGATCATGCCGCCCATCGAGAGGCCGCAGAAATGCACACGGTTGAGGCCGAGCGAATCCAGCAGACCGAGGACGTCACGACCGAGCTGCTCGATGGAGTAGTCGGCGGGCGTTACCGAAGACTGTCCGTGGCCGCGCGTGTCGTAACGCAGAATGCCGAAACGCCGCTGCAGTTCTGCCACTTGCGGATCCCACATGGAGAAATCAGTGCCGAGAGAATTGGAGAACAAGAGCACAGGCTCCTTGTCGCCGGTGAGCGCGTAATGCGTTCGCAGATCTCCAAAGTCGACAAACGGCATTGCCTGGCCCTTCCTTCCTGGTGGAGCGCCGGGCGTCCCCGCCCGGCTGGACGGGCGAGACGCCCGTCGCTCCACAATCAACTTTTGCGACTGGCACCGATCACTCGATCCACCAATTCTTCGGCAACGCCGAAGTAGTTCTCCGGAACAAACAAGCGATCCAGTTCCGCTGAGGTCAGGCGCTCGGTTACGGTTCGGTCTTGAGCCAGCACTTCGCGGAGGTGTTTTCCCGACGCGCGCGCCTGCCTGCTCGCCGATTCCACCAGCGTATGAGCGGCGGATTTGCCGATGTGTTTCCCCATCGCCATCGCGACGCCTTCGGCAAAAATCAGACCTTGGGTCGCGTCGAGATTGCGGCGCATGCGCTCCGCATCGATTTCGAGATGCGGAACAATCGTCGCCATTTGATGAAGCGCTCCGGCGGTCAGACGGAATATTTCCGGGAGCGTCTCCCATTCCGCGTGCCAATCGCCAAGGCCGCGCTCATCCTCCTGCACCATGGCGCTCAGCATCGTGCTGACCAGGCCGGGAACGCGCGTCGCTGCCGACAACACTACCGCGGCACTGACGGGGTTCCGCTTGTGCGGCATGGTCGAGGAACCGCCGCGACCCTCGCCCGCGGGCTCGAAGATCTCCGCGATCTCAGTTTGCATGTGGAGAGAAATGTCGCGGGCAATCTTGCCTAAGGTGCCAGTGCAAAGGCCCAGTGTGGCCGCCGCTTCGGCTACACGGTCGCGCTGCGCATGCCATGGAATAGTAGGCAGCCCGAGATGGAGTTCCGCGGCCAACGCCTCGGCCACCTGCAGTCCCTTTTCTCCGAGAGCTGCCAGTGTTCCAACTGCGCCACCGAACTGCACAACCAGCACGCGTGCCCTGGTTTCCGCGAAGCGTTCGCGATGGCGATTCATGGCGTCCAGCCATCCGGCAACCTTGGCGCCGAACGTTGTGGGCAGAGCGTGCTGCATGAGGGTGCGGCCGGCGATTGGCGTGGACCGGTGTTTCTGGGCCAATTGAGTCAGGCCACTGCAAAGGGAAGCCAGATCAACTTCAAGGATGTCGAACGCTTGTCGAATCTGCAGCACGAGGCCGGTATCGTTCGCGTCCTGGCTGGTAGCGCCCCAGTGCACGAAGCGCGCCGCCTCAAGATCGTCTTTCGCGACCAGCGCTGTGAGCTGCTTTACCAGCGGTATCGCGGGATTCAGCGAAACGGCGGTTGCATTGGCGAGTGCGTGGGCGTCGATGAGGTCTGCCTTGCACTTAGAAGCGATGGCTGGGGCTGCGGCAGTGGGAATTACGCCACAGCGAGCCTCAGTTCGCGCGAGCGCGGCCTCGAAGTCCAGCATGCGCTGGATCCGCGCGGCGTCCGAGAAGACTTCGCCCATTGCCGCCGAGCCGAACAGTGGATCTAGCAAGGCCATCCAAGTAGTTATAATCCCAGGTCGAAGAATACCGTTTCGTCCGGTCCTTGCAAAACAACATTCCATTCCAGCGTACCGGGAGCGCCAGCGGTCTTCTTCGCGATCAAAGTCGAACGTCGCGATGGTTCCACGAGATTGAGAATGAAGTCCGCAGCGTTGCGCGGTTCATCGGGGAAATAGATGCGTGTGACCAACCGCCGCAGCACTCCGCGCATGAACACCGAGATGACCAGATGCGGCGCCTGTTCCTTTCCGTTCGGGCCAGGGACCGGCCCCGGCTTGATCGTGGCCAAGCGAAAGACTCCCTGTGCTGTCACCGGCACACGGCCGTATCCTTTGAAACCGGGTTCCAGAGGCTTGTCCTGCGTGTCTTCGGGATGGTCATATTTCCCGTGGGCATTGGCCTGCCAGATTTCCAGAATCGCATCCGGCACCGGAACTCCGTCACCGTCGAAAATGCGGCCCTGAATGGTGACGCGCTCGCCGGAGACACCTTCGCCAACCAGGTTGTCACGGTTCAGCCAATCGAAACCAATCTTGAAAAAGGGCCCAACCGTTTGTGACGTGGTCGCCTGCAAACTCATTCAGTCCTCCATCGGCGTGGCTTCGCGCCCGCGCAAGATGAGATCGAACTTATACCCGAGCGCGTGTTCCGGCATGGTCGTCTCCCAGTCGAACGCGGAGATCAGCCGGTTACGTGCTTTCTCGTCGGCCGTGCAGTTGAAGATCGGATCAAACGGCATCAGCGGATCGCCGGGAAAGTACATCTGCGTCACCAGGCGGGTGGCAAACGCCGGACCGAAGAGAGAAAAGTGAATGTGCGCCGCGCGCCAGGCGTTGTAGTGATTGCGCCATGGATACTCGCCCGGACGAATGGTGACGAAGCGATAGCGCCCCTCGGCGTCGGTGACGGCTTGTCCGGATCCAGTGAAGTTCGGGTCCAGCGGTGCATTGTGTTGATCGACTTCGTGACGGTATCGGCCCGCCGCATTGGCCTGCCAGATTTCCACGATGGTGTTTGCCAGCGGACGGCTGTTTTCGTCGAGCACTCGCCCGCTCACAATGATGCGCTCGCCCAGCGGCTCCCCATGATGCCCAAGCGTCAAATCGTTGGCCTTGGGCGCGACGATTTCGGGCTTGAACGATGGCCCAGTAACCTCGGACAGAGTGTAGGGAATTGGCACCTGCGGTTTGGTGGGAGCACGCTTGATCGAGGACACGTACGGCGGATGCAGATGGTTCGGTTGAGTTCCCGGATACGGCGCGCGATACGCTGCAACGCGTTTCATGTTCTTTTCCCCGTCGCCATTCTTGAACTCACAGACTGTAAGCAAGTGAGAAGTCCGTGTCAACTAAGAGGACCAGATTTCCCGTGGTGGCGTCCAGTGGCAGGGTCTGGCCCGGGTTTTTTTGTCCGGACCAGACAGCCTCAGTTCACCCATCCGTTCGCCGGCGACTCCAAGGTGCGGATGTACTCGATGACCGACTCGGACCAGCCATCGATGTGCGTCCACTCGCCGTAGCCGACACCGTTCTTGTAAGAGGCCACGTTGATCACGTATCCCGCGCCTGTCGGCAAGGGAATGCGATCATGCGCCTGCTCGTCGGTGATCACGATCAGGCGATCGTAGCGCTCGTTCTTGTTCAACCACTCTACGGCGTTGCCGAGCAGCGTACCGCTGTGCGGCTGCGATGCGTCGATCGCGTCGCGCAGGGCAAAGCCGCGACGCGCCGGGACTTCGGCCACGCGATTCGAGAAGGAATAGATGGCAGCCTTCTCGGCGATTTCCCGAACCAGCACGGCGAGACCGTAAGCCGCATCGGTGCGCTGCATCTCCGAACGGCGCGAGAGCGGCGCAGTCATCGAACCGGAGACGTCGACCAGTACGATGGTACGGCCTGCCATCTTCGGCTGATCCGCGAGCGACTTGAGCATCGCCTGCTCAAGCGCCTCCTCCCACTGCGGCGCGTAACGAGCCGCGGCGAGGAAGCGGAACGGCAGCACGCGCGAGGAGGTCATCGCTCCGAGCGCGGGGAGCACGAGCGACTCGTCCACTCCGGCCTCACGCATGTTGCGTAGATTGCGGAGCAGGGCGAGCGCTCCCAGTTTCTGCTCGCGGAGCAGACGCTCCCAAGCCTCACGCTTGTCCGTGCCGGCGGAGAGAGCGACCTCCCAGGTATCGGGCGTTGCGAGGCGCCCCCAGACGAGCTTCTTCCAGACGCTCGCCTGCGCCGCGCCGCGCGGCTTGGCGTGCGAAAGAAAGAGCACGTCGCGGAGCTTGATTGGTCCGCCGCGATCGTACTTCGCAAGCTGATACTCGTCGAACTTCGGGAAGGCCGCTGCCAGGCCCTTCTTGACCTGAGCGGAGAGCGGCACACGCCCATCCTTCCAATAGATGGCGACGAACTCTGCGAGTTCGTCGGCACGCTGGATGACACGGTCGAGCGTCTCCGCCACAAGACGGCGATGCGTCGCGTGACGTGCCATCTCGCGGACCAGGAGCAAGGGAGCGTGACGAAGCTTCATCTGCTCGCGGGCTTCGACGGCGAGTGCCGCCACCTTCGCGGCCTCGACCTTGGGGACAAGTTCAGCGATGCGGCCTGCGATCTCGACTCCATCTTCGTAGAACTGCGCCTCCCAGAGCAGGCTGGCAAGCACCGAGCGACGGAGCTGAAGCTCCGGAGTAAGGTTGCGCGCCGGCGCGCCCTCATGGGTAAGAGGACGGTAACCGAGATTGAGTAAGTTGAGTCGGGCCATGTTTGCTCTCCTTTCAGTTTGCGAGTTATTAGTGGAGAGACGGGCGATGCGTCCGTCCCTCCACACTTTGCTACATCGCCGGGGAGTGAGTTGACGACGGTATTTGGTTCCCGATGCTCTATCCAGGCTGAGCTACACTGCAGCTGGCCGTGGCGGGATTTGAACCCGCGACTTTCGGATCAATCGAAGGAACCGTAGTCTTCGCCACCGGCGAGAGCGCATCATAGCTCTTCCGACGCAGGGATCACCTCCTCGTCGTCGTCTTCTTCCTCGACCTCTTCCGAGTGCGGTTCACCCGCGAATCCGACGCCAGCGAAGCCGGTGCGCTTGCGGGCTGGCCGAGTCGGGATGATCAGGGCAAGTTTCTCCATCTGCTCGCGCGTGGGCACGTTCTTGCTGCTAAAGTCGGTGCAGTCCGCGACCTTGAAGGGGACGGGGCGAAACTTGCTGAAGCAGCAAAAGACCGCTTCTTCGCTTTCGCGGAACCCCTTCTGGATGTGCGCCCAGTAGCAAGCACGGCAAAGAGACTCCTCGTCTCTTAGCGCTGCCTTCTTCATCACAATCGTTTGCATAAGCAACTTCTTCTAACCGGCACTAAGCCGGAGTTACGGTGCTAAGGTACGTATAAGTTCGGTCGGGGTACATGCGGATACGGAAATGCTGCTGCACGAGGGGGTTTCGAACCCCGGCGTCGGTAAGGACGCCTGCTCCCGAAGTATCCGTAGCCTTCGCCACCGACCCTGTGAAGTTAAGGCTGGGGGGAAACAGCCAATCTGCCAGCGGCATGAGCCGAAGCAGAAGGCAAACGGCAGCGGACTTAGTCGATCCCTAATCGAAGGAACCGCGGCCTGCGCCACCCAGCGAGAGTTTTGGTTTAGGACTGCTTTGAGTTCGTCGTGGACTTAGTAACTGACGAAGTCGAACGACGCCCTTAGCCAAATGCGACCCGGTTCGAGTCGCCGTGGCATATGCAGCACGTTATGGGTTGTGCTTTTATCCGCCATTTAGGAGCGTCCTTTCGGAGAAGATGTAAGAATATGCCATGACTTTGTATCTGCAGTCAAGAGTGAATCATAAAATATTGTTAAAACGGGTTGCGCCGATGAGACTGCGGACGGTGAGCGTGGCTCTATCTTCGATATCGATATCAGTATTAATATTTGCGCTCGCGTTGAGAGTGGCGGCGCAAGGGGCGGCGACGCCAGCAAGTCCTGTCCCCGGCGCGGTCTCTGACCATATCCCCTGCGCTGTCGATTCCACGCAAAGTTATGCAATCTATCTACCGTCGACCTACACGCCTTCGAAACGGTGGCCGATCATTTACGCTTTCGATCCGGAGGCGAAGGGAAGAGTTCCGGTCAACATCTATAAAGAGGTTGCGGAAAAATACGGCTACATCATTGCTGGTTCCAACAACTCGAGGAATTTCTCGGCGACGGAGTCATCCAAAGGTGCAACAGCCATGTGGGCGGATACTCACATCCGGCTTTCGCTGGACGAACGGCGCACGTATACGACCGGCTTTTCGGGCGGAGCGCGGATGGCTGGGCTGGTCGCAACCGGTTGCCGGCAGTGCCAAATCGCAGGTGTCATCGCCCATGGAGCGGGTTATCCCAGCAACCGGAGCCCGTCGGAGAAAGACCAAATGTCTTATTTTCTGGCGGTAGGAGATCGGGACTTCAATTGGCCGGAGATCATCGGCATCCGCCGCGAACGAGAAGACCTCGGGCTGCCCTATCGGGTCCGGGTATTTCAAGGTGGTCACCGGTGGGCGCCCGCAGAGGTTTTCGAGGATGCCATTGAATGGATGCAACTGAAGGCCATGCAGAGTGGAAGCTTGGTGCATGACGGTCAATTCCTCGAATCCCTCTACCGCAGGCGAGAAGCGGAAGCAGGCGACGCTGAGAAACGAAGCGATGCGATCGCCGAGCTTAATGCGTATCGCTCACTGGTCTCTGATTTCAGCGGCCTGGAAGATGTATCCGAGTACGAGAAGAAGCTCACCGCTTTGAAGACTTCTCCCCGTCTGAAAGAGGCGCTCAAGAAGGAACAAGGGCAGATCACGACTCAGGCAGAGCTGACGGGCGAAATTTCGTCGAAGTTAGACGCGCTGGCTGATACTGAGAACGATGACCAACGAAACACGGTGAGCGCGGCGGTTTCCGAACAGATGCGGCGTCTCAAGGATTACGGTGCTCACTCCAAGCCGGAAGCGCAGCGGTTGGTTTTCTTGCGGGCGTATAGCGCAGTCTGGGTTCACGGAATCGAAGCCGGGCAAGCCGAATTCGAGTCCCGGCACTTTGAGCGCGCGGAGTTGTACTTTCGACTGATGGGTGACATCGATGACGACCCCTGGCCCGCCTTGCTGCTCGCCGAGACCAGCACGGCGAGGGGAAAGAAGAAGCAGGCTTTCAAGGATCTGCGCGAGGCGATAAGACGAGGTCTCAAGAATCCAGAGATACTGGAAGAAGACCCCAATCTGCGACCACTCGAGGCTGACCCGGAATTCAAGAAACTCCTGGTCGAATTGAAAAGCAAGTAGCAGTCGGCCCCCGCAATTGAACTGCGATCACGCGTTGCTGACTCGGCAGAGCGACGTCCCGACGATAACAAACCAAACCACCTGACCAACGATCGCTGCGCCAAATAAATGTTGGTGGAGGTCGAGTTGGCCGGAGAGTTGTGCGATGACGGTGGCCGCTCCCAAAACACAGCCGTAGATTCCTACCGCGCGACCTAGCACAGCGCTCTGCAAGATCGACGCAGACCAGAGGACGATTGCCACTGAGGAAGCCACCAGGAATACGCGCAGGAAAGCCTGATCCATGAGGCCATTGTGGTTGAACGCGATCCGCCATCCCTGGCCTGCCGCGCCTGTGGCATTCACGATTCCGTGCGCCAGGCCCGGCGTGACCAACCCGTCTACCACCACGGCATTCATCATCGCCATCAGCGCGAAGGCATAGGTCACGAGCGCTGCACGGGCCGTCCATTGGACGTCAAAGCGCCGCGACAATCCCCACGCTCCAAACAGCCAGACGGGCAAACAGGCCAGCGCCAGCGAGTGTACCGCGATTAACTTGCGCGCCGCCGACGCGAACGTATCCGCTGCGAACAGATCTCGGCCCGAGGGGTGCAGCCCGAGAGCTAGAATCACACCGGCCGAGCCTGCGATCAACGCCAAGCCAGTTATGCGATCATCTGTCATTGTCATGCATCGCACTGTAGACAGGAACACTGGAGCCGTCAACGTGCGTCAGGAAAAAATGTAGAGAAGCTGAACAGAGAGGTACCTTATGTCCAGGAAAGCGCCCAAGAAAGCACTGGCATCGCGGCCCAAGGCGGCATCCCGCAGGGTTGATCGGCGGGTTCGACGCACCCGCGACGTGCTGGGCGATGCCCTCATCGGTCTAATGCACGAGAAGCCATTCGAGGCCATCACGGTGCAGCAAGTGATCGATCGCGCCAACGTTGGCCGTTCCACCTTCTATACCCATTACCGAGGCAAAGACGATCTGTTCCTGAGCGATGTCGAAGACTTCTTCGAGGGTATGGCCACCCTGCTCTCGCGGCGGGGCGATACCTCTAATCGCGTTGCTCCCGTGCGCGAGCTGTTCGCCCATGTGGCCGAGGCGCGTGAGCTTTATGCCACTCTGATCGCGGCGGGCAAGATCAACGACGTCATGGAACTCGGTCAGGGGCATTTCGCCCGAGCGATTGAGCAGCGGCTCGCCCAGCTTTCACCGATTCCAGAGAAAGGGTCGATGCCTCGCGCCGCGACGGCGCACGCGCTCGCGGGCGCCCTGCTTTCACTGATGTCGTGGTGGACCGGTCACGAGATGGTCGGCTCGCCCGCGCAGATGGATGACCTCTACCACAAGATGGTCTGGTCTGGGGTTAACGTTCCGATAGGAAGCAGTCCCCCCAAACCATTCAAGGCCGGAGCGGGCAACCTGAGTAAGCCAGCTCGAAAAGAACAAACGGGGAAGCCCTCCGCCGTAGAATCTAGAAGGTGAATCGGGCTGAAAACTGCAACACGCGGGGAAGGCCGTTTGGACTAATTTCCTGCAGGGCTCCGAAATTGCCAGGGCCCGAATTGGGCACGAGATAGCAGGTCTGGTTTTGCGTTACGCCGTCACCGCAGGTGCTCCCGATGGGGTTGTATTGCAATTGGTTGATCCCGTTGCCGTTCTGCACGTAGTAGTTGGCGTGGTTGAATAAATTGAACGCTTGCGCTTGAAATTCCAGTTCCTTGCCTTCCTTGACTTCAAAACTGCGCGCCAGGCCCACGTCGATCCTCTCCAGCCACGGACCATAAAAAGAATTCAGGCCGATGCCTGGCGTGGGGCCCGCGCCATTGATGCCCCCCGCGGTGTTCGCAGTGTCCTGGTTAAAGGCAGTGTCGTTCAGGTTGTCATTGCCCGGCGGATTGCCAGGGGCGACGGGGCCGCAATTGCTGAATGCGTTGCTGAATTGCGTGCCGGGCAGGATCGCACTGGTGCAGGCCGGACTTAACAAGGCCGCATACGGACGGCCGGAAGAGAACTCCATAACGCTGCTCAGCCTCCAGTTGGAGAGGAGCGCCCGCCCGGTTCCAGAACCGGTTAGTCTTTCGAGTCTGGGCTGGTAGACGCTGGCAAAAGTAAGGCGATGCCGCTGGTCGAGTAGCGAGGGAGCATGGGTATTGCTGAAATCAAACTGATTGTTGAAGTCCATCCCGTCGAGCATGACGCTCTTGGCGAACGTATAAGCAAATTGCAGCGAAAAGCCTTGTGACATGCGGTGCTGCACCTGGACGAACAAAGAGTTGTAATGGTTTTGCGCGGGGCTGATGAGTTCCTGGATTTGGCCCAGTTGGGTACTGACGAGGCCGTCCGCGAGCAGACCATTATCCATGTTCGGGAGGGTGTAGGTCGGTCCATTGCAGGCCGACGGCATGGTTGCGCTCGGGGGGCAAAAGACGTATGTCGTTGAGCCCGTCAACGGCACCAAGTTCGCGTCATAGGCGCTGCCGGAAAGAATATGCACGCCGTGATTCCACATGGTACCGAGGGTTAGAGTTGTGTTCTCGAAGATCTCGCGCTCAATCTGCAAGCTGGCCTGCAAAATATACGGTACCCTAAACTGCGGAGAAACGAGGGAAATATCCTCGGCTGCCGAGAACAGGTTGGAGCTAGGTTGGAGGATGGTCGGAAACGGAGGTACCTGTGCGCTCGGCGCGAGAGTCGGGTCGAACATGACACTGGCCGAAGTCTGCTGTGACGCCAGTCCATTCGATGCCACGGCGTTGCGATAATTCAGTCCGTTCATGTTGGTATAGAACTGGCCGAATCCCGCGCGCACCACTGTCTTTGATTCGGGCTGCCAGGCAAATCCGAAGCGCGGCGCCAGGCGTCGAAACTGGTTGGGATATTGCCCGGTGAGCGGAAACAATGGATTCTCCGCCGGTTGCGGGTACACCTGGAAGTCCTCGCGCAGGCCCATTTCCAGCGTCAACTTGGGCAAGGCGCGGAAGGTGTCTTGCACGTAGAAGCCGTAGTACGGTACGGAAAAAGAAAAAGTCGGGTTTCCCGAAGTTTGACTGAAGACGTTGTATTCGCCGAGCGCAAAATCCTCGAGATTCGAAAATTCATAACTGCCGAGGAACGACCCGAACTCGACGGCCTCGTTCGGATCCGCCCCGCCATCATTGTTGTCCGCATCCCATGCGCGGTTGAAATCGAAACCGAATTGCAAGGTGTGTTTGCCAATTACGTAATCGACTCTGTCGGCCAGAGAGTACTGCCTCTCAAAGACCCTTCCAATCGAGAAGGGAGCGTTGCCTAGAATAAAGGCGGCCGGGCTGTCCAGGATTATGGTGGGCGTGTTTGGAGCCAACCCGGTCGGTGTCGAGATCTCGTTGTCTTGGGAAGTGCTGGCGTGAAATTCGTTTAGCAGACTGGAGGAGAATGTATGCGTCCATCCCACGCTGGCTTGGAAGGTATGCACGTCGGCATTGGCCAGCGTCTGTATACCATAGTTTCCGACGGTCGGATCCGTGATGACGCCTCCGGGCGAGTTGAACCGGTTCACATTGAGGCTGAGGAACAGGCCGTCGCGGGAACTGGCCTGATAGTCCAGCCGGGGCGTGATCACGAAATCGTTGCGCTTTCTGGCTTTGGTGCCGAGATTGGAGTTGAGCGCGTTGACGACGTTCGATACTTGCTGGAGGTACGTCGGATTGTTCGGATCAGGCGCGGTGTCGGTGCCCGGTACCGGCAGGGGTCCGTTGGGCGGAGGGAGCGCTGGGGCTGTCGTTACCGAGGGCGGGAAAAAATTAGCCAGCACAAAAGAATTCAAGTTAGCGGGCGTCGTCGCCAGATCCGAGTTGATGACGGAAATCGGATTGTTGCGCAATTGCTGCTCATAATCCAGAAAAAACCATAAACGGTTGCGCACGATCGGGCCGCCAAGCCCAGCACCGAATTGCTGCAAATCATCTTCAGGTTTCGGATTGCCGGCGGCTTTATCGAGGGCGTCGTTGGCTCCAAACGCGGAGTTGCGGTTGTAATAAAACGCGCTGCCGTGGAGCGCGTTGCTTCCCGACCGGGTCACGGCATTTACGAAGCCCGCTCCACCTCCATAGATTGACGAGTAGGGGCTCACCGAGACTTGAAACTCCTCGATTGCGTCTTCGCCGTACAGGTAAGGGATGCGGTAGCGGCCGATAATATCAGCGAAGTAATTGTTGGTGGCGTTGCTTCCATCCACCGTGAAAGCATTGGAGCCGTTTCCATTGGCGTAGCCCGAGTCCTCGCCGCCCTGCTGTCCGGCAATGCTTACGAGGCCGGTGTCGCCGTCGTAGCTGGTGTTCGGTGTCAACGTGGCGAAGTCGGAATAGCGGCGTCCGTTGAGCGGCAATTCCTCAATCAATGACCGCTCCAGCGCCATGGTGGCGGAGGATTCCTCCGGCCGCAGCAGCGGTGTGGTCCCGATTACCCTGACCGTGTCCGCACTCGTTCCCACCTGCAGCTTGATGTCCTGCGACGTGGTGTTTCCTACCAGCACGCGCACCAGGACCTGCACATCTCGAAAGCCCTTCAGACCTGCGGTAACCGAATAGTTGCCCGGCATGACCACGGGAAACCGGTAGAGTCCGGCATGGTTTGTCGCGGCGGATTGTTGCACGCCAGTGGCAAGGTTCTGCACGACGACCGACGCGCCTGGCACCACCGCTCCGCTCGGGTCGGTGACGCGACCGCTGAGCGCGCCCGTCAACACCACATTCTGAGCGGTCAGCAATATGCAGGTTGCAACAACCAAGACGACGCAGACAGCCAGACGATCGGCCACTCTCATTCTCCCGCTGACTCGAATGGCGGATTGCCTCAACATTGTTCCTCCAACGATTTCCACTGTCGAGCTCCGAGCCCCCTTGGCCTACGCGTCTCCGTACCGCGTTATTTGCCAGCATAATAATAATAGATGGGGGATATTGGAATCCCATAAGCCTTGACACGGACCAGATTTGGGAGCCGGCCCGACCAAAGCGCGAGTATCAACTTGGACTGCCCTTCATCCCGTGGGTTGAACGAGTTGGTGTCTGTGAGGAACCTCTCCCCGGTCATCGGGGAGAGGTTCGTCGCAGTCGGAACGTGTTTTAGTTGTCGTCGTCGGCCTTCGCGGGTGCCGGTCGGTTGAAGCCGCTCGCGGGGCGAACGGTCTTCTCGCCAGGGTAGGGCCGCATAAACCCGGTGGCTTCGTACCAGTCCAAGTGGTTGACGGTGTCAGCATCCTCGGAGTCTGGCGTGTGCTGTTTGCCCGCGAAGATCTCCGCCTTCTTCTTCATCCAGCCGGCCCTCAGAACCTTAACCGCAGGGCTCTCGGTCCGGGTGGACTGAGCCTTGACCGCAGGGGTCGCAGGACACGAGGGGATGGCGGTCTGAGTTGGAGTCTGCGTAACGCCCGTGTTCAGCGGGAACCCGGCCGGCACGTGCGTCCACGGCAGGAAGTTGTTCGCCGGGGGGTTATCGATGAAGAACGTCCTCATCGGAGAGGCCACCAGGTCGAACTGGTTCATGGGCTTCAGGCCAAGAATCTGCTCGATCGTGCGGGTCATGTTGACCTGCGTGTAGAAGGTGCTGTCTTCGGTGACCCCAGCTCCGGTCCCGTCGGGGTTCACCTGCTGCTTGACGTAGGGGCTGATGACATAGCCCGGACTACGGTGACCGTCCACGTGGTCGACGCCGTTCTGCGCGTCGTCTTCCTCGATGAAGATCGCCGAAGAGGACCAAATGGAGCTGTGGCTGATGGCGTCGACATAGCGGCCGAGGGCCAGATCGTTATCGGCCTCCATGACTTGCGCGGGCGGCGGGCCGCCGGTGTGGTCGGAGCTGATCCACATGAACTCCAACTGGGGCACCGCACCGTTGGTCACGTCGTTAGCGAAGTCCTGTGACCAGATATCGAAGCGGAACTGGTCGGGGATGCCCAGGTCGAACTGCGGGTAGGCCTGGAACGTGTTGTTAATCAGGTTGGGGAGCGGGGAGTGCGAGGCGACAGTGTTTCGGTTGTAGAGCTGGCTCTCGGCGCCACACTCGTAAGCCGTTATGTCGTTGAAGAAGTCGATCCAGAGTGGCTCGCTGGTCGACCCGGTCGGCGTCAGGAAGGTGTTGTACTCGATGTACTCGCCGTAGTTCTTAAATGAGACGCCGGCCTTTGCAGCCTGGTCCCACAGGTGGCCGACCTTCTGGTAGGCGAGCGCCTCGCCGCCGTTGGAGGGGTAATCGCGGAGCCAGTCTGGCGACTGGATGTCGTCGGCATAAGGAGCCATTGCCTGGACGATCCAGTTGTGACCGTCAGCCGACTGGCGGCTCGGGTCGTAGAAGTTGTCCAAAAGCGGGAAACGCTGTACTAGCGCGTGCGCGTTTGGGGAAACCGGTGCAAAGCCGTAGGTGGAGGCTGCGGTGCCGTCGCCGAACACTGCCAGGGTGGCGTCGCCGTTGCCGCCAACCACGTCGCCCAGCATCTGGTCGTAGGTGCGGTTTTCACGGATGATCAC
>Ga0074044_10001894_pt1 | contig 18469 bp, 18 predicted proteins | sample BogForMeECP23OM1_FD_94443 | JGI IMG/M metagenome (GOLD analysis project Ga0074044, IMG submission 94443) | Bog forest soil microbial communities from Calvert Island, British Columbia, Canada - Bog Forest MetaG ECP23OM1 | ecosystem: Environmental > Terrestrial > Soil > Wetlands ...
GCAAAATGGCGGTCATCGCCGAACGGCTCCGATTGTTAGAGGTTCGACGACCAGTTGCGCGGCATGGGCCGCGTCGCATGCTGCAGCGCGGCGGTCATAGCGGCGACACCAGCGTGCGAAACAGCGCAGCCCTGGTCCGGATCTCAACGCCGTCCATTGTCTTGACCAGCAGTTCATCACCCGAGTCGGCACAATTCTGGGCCAACTCCCGCCAGTTCACTCCCGCGCCGTCGGGCAGCTCCAGTTCGCCATCGAGGCGGACCGGACTTTCGGCGTCGAGCCGGAGCAGCCGCCCCACGAGCGACAGCGCAGTCCGCTCGTCCGAAATCGACCAGATGAGGTCCAGGTCCGATCGCGCACTCAGGTAGGGCAAACCCGTCGTGTGTTGCCAAAGCAGGGCGCCGAACACGCGCGGCGCTGTCCCGACAGCGTCGCCGAGGTTGAGCAGGGCTCCGATGACCGGCTGCCACTCCGCGGGCGCCGTCCGCGCAGCATCGCAAAGCAGAACCGGCGGCAGCGCCGTTACGGCATCGCCGGAAGGGAAGCTAAACGCGAGACGTCGCTTGCCAAGATAAGGCGGAAGGGATAGCGCGGCCGGCACGCTATCGGCAAAATCGCCGACCATCCGTCTTCGCACGATCACCGGCCAGGCGAGCTGGGCCCACTCCGCCACCAGCGGAAGATCCGTGAGCCCCGGTTGGCGTCGGAGCATCGCGTCCCACGCGGTCGAGTCCGGCCGCAGCAGATCATGCCGCCGCAACATGGTCGCCTCTGCCCGTTGCTTCGGCGATGACCTGTTTCGCCACTCTCGCAGCCATGGGCCGGCCCTTGCGCTCCGCCCCCATTTCGTCGCGATTGTCCACTGGCGAGGCTTTTTTCAGCGTTTCCTCGAGCTGTTCATCGAGCGGTTTTGCCGGGTCCCAGATCTCCGCCACCGCGCCCATCTGCAGCAGGTGATCGAGGCCTGGCGCGAAGACGGGCGTCGTCTTCGCGAGCTGCTTCAGCGTATCGAGGGGCAGCTTGGTGACCCGCGACATTGACGGCAAATCCATGACCGTAGGTTCGGCGCCCGGCAGGCCGACGAAGCGATCGGTCGCCAGCGCCGTCGCCAGGAACGCGCCCGCGGCCGCCTTGCCGTATTCCAATCCGACGGTGCGATGCCCCTGCTGGCTCGCCAGCAGCAGGCACTTGGCGAGATGCGCGAGGTATTCGTTGAGGCCGCGCATCTCGTCGCGTCTGGCCATGAGCTGGCCCTGTGTGTCCACCAGCACCAGAATTGGCGTGTCACCGCCCTGCGCCACCACGCGCAGCACCTCCTCCGCCAGAGGCAGCCCCCCGGCGGTCCCCAGGGGGGCGCCATTCGCGACGCCGATCACCGCGACGGCCGCGCCGTTCTTGCGCTTGCCGGCGCCGGTGATGACGCCCTCCGGGCTCGTCTTCACATCATGGCCGGACGGAAACAGGCCTTTGAGAATCTCATCGAGCGTCATGGTTGGCTTCCTTGATGCTGTTGGCGAGTGCGGCAAACTCCTTGCTGTCCATATCCCGGATCGCCTCAGGCTCCTTGATGCCCAGAATCCGCCACATGGACACTGCGTCATCGCACGCGCCGAACCGCTTCTGACGGGTCGCCAGCCGTTCCTGCTCTGCCTGCATTGTATTGAGATCGAAGGCCGGAACCTTTGCCATGAGGGCCTTGGCGGCGGCGCGGAAACCGTCCATGGAATCCTCGGCAAAGGTGTCCGCCCCGCCGATCAACCGGCGGTTCTTGCCGCCATCGGTGCTCCATACAAGCGCCTTGTTCTCGGCATCGAACTCCTCGACCCCCTTGTTCGTCTCGATCACTTCCGGGCCGGAAACGGCGATGCGCCCCTGTTCGGACACCGCGACGCGGGAACAGGTCGCCGTCGTCAGCCCAGCGCCTCCGAACGCGCCGGCCCTGCCGCCGATCAGAGCAATCACCGCGACGCCGGAGCAGCGGGCCTCGACGATCGCCCGCATCAACTCCGCGACCGCCAGCTCGCCTGCGTTCGCCTCTTGCAAACGCACCCCACCGCTATCCATCAGCAGCAGAACGGTCTGGGGCAGGTTCTTGTGATCGCGTGCAGCGCGCAACAGACCAACCATTTTGGCGCCGCTGACCTCGGCGAAGGTGCCGCCCATGAATTGGCCTTCCTGCGCCGCGACGAGCACAGGCTTTCCGTCCAACGCGCCGCGGCCGATGACGACGCCGTCGTCGAACGCCGAAGGCAGGTCAAACAGATGAAGGTGCGGACTCCGAACGCGCTCGGAGGGTCCCAGGAACTCCGTGAAGCTGTTAGGGTCCAACAGGCCCGCGACCCGCTGGCGTGCGGTCGCCTGAAACCAGCTGGCTTGGCCAGTTGTCGCCGCGTCTTCCATCAGTCGGTCTCCATCAGCGCGCTTCCCTGCATCAGGCGCAGGAAAACGGTGTCCGGCCGCGCGCCCCCGTCATTGATCGAGATGCGTAAGCCCCCAGGCGAGGAGCGCTCGACGAACTCGGCTACCACCGCCTTCCAGGTCTCGCCGTAGCCGGTGAGCGGCGTCGCTATCTCCACCTCACACGCCGCCTCAGGAAGGACGCGTTCCAGCAGCACTTCCAGGTTGCCCGAGGCGACCACACCGATGATCGCTTGGCCTTTCGTGCCGGAAAGCCGGCGCTTGGCCATGTGACTGAACTTCAGGGTCTCCATCATCCAGCCTCCTACCAGTTGCGAAATTTGTTGGGCGGGTCGTAGAGATTGCCGGACCAGTGCATCAGATCCTCGATCGATCGCGCGGCGAGCATGCTGCGATGTGCATCCAGTGGGTTAATCCCAAGGTCCTCCGGGCGCCGGATAACCTTGCGCTCCCGCAGCTTCTCGACCATTTTTCGGTCGCGGCGCCGGCCCACCTCGGTGAAGCCCGCGATGCCCCGGATCGCTTGCTCGCGCTCCTCGGCCGTGCGGCAGAGAAGCAGATTTGCGATGCCTTCCTCGCTGACGATGTGGGTCACGTCGTCGCCGTAGATCATGACGGGCGCGAGATCGAGCTTGAACGTCTCGGCGAGTTCGATAGCATCGAGCTTCTCGACAAAGACTGGCGCCATCTTCTCGCTGAAGCTCTCGACGAGCTGGACCACCAGCTTGCGCCCGCGCGTCACCTGCGGATGGCCGTCCACGGACTCGCGTCCGGCCCTGAGCCATGGCTCGCTCGGGTGGCGGCGGCCCTGTGCGTCACAACCCATGTTGGGCGCCCCGCCAAAGCCGGCGATGCGGTCCGCCGTCACCGTCGAGCTATTGCCGTTGAGGTCGATCTGCAGCGTGGACCCGATGAACAGGTCCGTCGCGTAAAGCCCGGCAAGCTGGCAGTACGTCCGACTGGAGCCCATCGAGCCATCCCGCCCGGTGAAGTAGATGTCGGACCGGGCGCGCATGTAAGCATCCATACCTACTTCGGACCCGAAGCTATGGATCTGTTTCACCCACCCCGACTCGATCGCTGGAATGAGCGTGGGGTGCGGGTTAAGCGCCCAGTGCGTGGCGATTTTGCCCTTGAGGCCGAGCTTTTCCGCGTAGGTCGGAAGTATCAGCTCGATCGCAGCGGTATTGAAGCCAATGCCATGGTTCAGCCGCTTGATCCCGTATTCCGCGTAGATGCCCTTGATGGCCATCATGCCTGCCAGGATCTGTATTTCGGTGATGCTTGCCGGGTCGCGGGTGAAAAGGGGCTCGACGTAGAAAGGCTTCGGAGCGACAACCACGAAATCCACCCTGTCGCCGGGTATGTCGACGCGTGGCAGCTTGTCCGCAATCTCATTGACCTGCGCGACGACAATGCCTGACTTGAAAGCAGTCGCTTCGACGACCGCGGGGGAATCCTCCGTGTTCGGACCCATGTACAGATTGCCCGCGCGGTCGGCGCTGCGAGCGACGGTCAGCGCAACGTGAGGAGTGAGGTCGACGAAGTAGCGCGCGAACAACTCGACGTAGGTATGGATCGCGCCGAGTTCGACCTTTCCCGACTTCAGGACGCGCGGCACTGCATGACTTTGCGGGCCAGAATAGGAAAAATCGAGCTTCTTCGCGATGCCCTTCTCGAAGAGGTCGATGTGCTCGGGCAGCACGATACCGGACTGCACGACGTGCAAGTCATGCAGCACTTTCGGGTCGGCTTTGGCCAGACAGGCAGCCAAAAAGTCCGCCTGCTTCTGGTTGTCGCCTTCAAGGCAGATCCGATCATTAGGCCGGACCACCGCCTCGAGCAGCGCTGTGGTGTCTTTTGGCTCCACCATCTTTCCCGCTGCGAATTTGCGACCCGCGGCAAGACGTTCATCACGCGCTCGTTGCTCGCTTTGCCAATCAGCCATGTCGTTTGGCTCCTGTTGACGTTGCCCTGCCGGCTACATGCTGCTGATGAGGACTCAACCGATATTCGCCAGATGACTGGCTCTGCCGTGCACTGTGACTGCCGCCCAACCCGCTAGGCGGACTGTCCGGCGGCTTCGAGGATCAACCCGGTGATTTCGTCGGGATGGGAGATCAGCGAGAGGTGGCTCGCCTTCACCTCGATGGTCTTGGCGCCCATGCGCTTGGCCATGAAGCGTTCGAGATCGGGATTGATCGTCCGGTCTTCCGTGGAAACGGCATAGAAACTCGGCTTCGACCGCCAAGCCGCATGCGTGGTCTTGCCCGCGAGCAGAGCCTTTTGGAACGGCTCCTGGACCGCATAGAGGACCTTCGCCTTCGCTTCCGGCAGGTCGCCCGCGAAATCGCGCAAGAACGCAGCCTCGCTGAGACGTCCTTCATCGCCGTCGAAGACAATCCCGGCGGACGCCGGTGGCGTCGGAAATGTCTTGGCCAACGCCGTGTAATCCTCGCCCGCATCCGGCGCCCGCGCCGCCACATAGACAAGGGCCGACACGTTCGGATGTACACCGGCCTCGGTTACGATCATGCCGGAGAACGAATGTCCCGCGAGCACGGTCGGCCCGTCCTGCCAGGCCAATACGCGCTGGGTCTCCGCCACCGCATCGTCCAGCGTCGTCAGCGGGTTCTGCACAGACGTCACGTTCAGCCCTTTTGCCTGCAATCGTGCGATCACCTCGGACCAGGATGACCCGTCGGCGAACAACCCGTGCACAAGGACGACGTTTTTGGCCGTCGGAGCCGGCTGTGCAGCGGCGGCGGCGCCCTGGACAAGAGTGCTCGCTGCCCCCGCAGCCACCATGCTTACGAATGCGCGTCGGTTCATTGGATACCTCGGCCGGCGATCGTCTTGGCTATTCATGGAAGGATTCCCTTTGCCTGAGATTGACGTTAGTCACTTTAAGAGTTCGATCTGGCTGACGACGAGCTTGGAGGGCGCTGCTATCGCGCGTGGCACCGCGAATGCACTTGCATGACGCGTCCTCAAGCAGTGAGCAAATTCATCGAGAGCGTCGCGCATTCTTGCGACGTAAGCGAGTTTGACGTTGTAAGATTATGTTAGTCAGCGTTGCTGAGGCGCGCGTTTTGGGCGACGCATCGACTCCCCAGGGAGCTTCAGCTAGATGAGGTGATCTCGTTGGTTGAAATGACTATAGCGACGGCCATGTTGATTCTCAGATATCGTATCGATTACGAAGAATGATCAGTTGAACGATCAAATCGCTCTGGGGAGTGAAATAGAAGGCGAGCACCAGCGGATCAGGCAGGCCGCGCTTGTCATAGTTGCCATCGACATTGGCCGTCGCGATGAAGTTCCCATAGTGGTTGATCACCTTGGTTACGTTCATCGTCAGACGCTCGCCGATGATATCGTGCTTCGCCCACTCTCTGATGGCCGGCTTTCCCCAGTAGTCCCGCAACTGATCATTGACGAGAGCGTCCTCGGCGAAAGTGGCCAGCAGTCGCTCGATATCGAAACTGTTGGTTGCTTCAACGTAGGCGGCCACCAGGGGTGGGAGGGCCACGGGAGCGTTTGGCGGAACGGAGGATTTCATCGTTGTGTCGGGTTCGAAAGATTCTGGGCAATTTGCACGCGACGACCATACCCGATGGACGACGGCTTGGCCCGTTTGATTACGTTAGAAAATGTTAGACGGGTGCAGGGAGTCCGGTTCCGCCGGGTCTCCGGGCGGAAAGAATGTTGCGGAGGTCGTCGGCTTGGCGTGGAGCGGCTAAAAAGCCTATCGCAAATCCTCAAGCAGCGCGCGCGCCAGCTTCATATCTGCGGTTTCGAATCCTTCGGTAAAGCGGTCGTAGACGAGGGCGAGCGTATGCCGGGCCTGATCGCGCTGGCCGTCTTCGGAGAGCATGCGCGCCAAGACCATCGTCGACCTCAGCTCCCAGGCGAGCGCAGATTGCGCGCGTGCGACGGCGAGCGCTTCGGTCAGGCAGTTCATCGCTGATGCACGGTCATGTCGCGCCGCGAGAATCTGCGATTTGATCCGGAGCAGTTCGGACAAGTAAAATTCCGCTCCACTATTTTTCACGTGCGCAATCGCTCCCTTGATCGTGAACAGCGCCTCCTCGAAGTGCCCGGTCTTGCGCAGGCCTTCCGCCAACGCGCCGATGAAATCTGTGATGACGATATTGTACTGCTGGGCGCGCAGGGACTCCAGCGCGCCCCGTAGCAAATCGAGACCAGCTTCCGGCTCATCGCGGGCGATGGCAAGTTGGCCTTTCAGCGCGATGCCATGAGCAAGGTACGGTGCAAGCGAGTATCGTCCGGCGTATACGATCAGCTGCTCGATGAGGTCGCTGGCGCCCGGCAAATCGCCGGTCCACAGTAACAACATCGGGGCATGAAGCAGCGAACCGCAGACCGAAATTGGGTGACCTCGGCTTGCCGCTTCGTCTATGGCGTTCTGCACGATTCGAAGCGCCTGATCGGAGAAGCCGCGCAGCCACAAGGTGCGGGCGAGACAGCTGAGCGCAGAGATGCGCGGATCAAGACCGAAGAAGTTGGCGTTGAAGACACCAAGCTCGGCCGCGAGTGCCATGCCGCGCTCAAGATGGAGTTGTGCCGCGGCTTGGTCGCCCAGATAGTGGTGCGCCATGCCCACCCTCCACTCCGCCCAGACGGTGCCGGCCGGGTCCTTGGCAGCCTGCGCGATGGCGCCGCCCCGTTCCGCGACCGCCATGGCGTTGCGGAGGTCGCCGAGTCGTGTGAGAAAAATGTTCAGACCGACGAGAAGGCTAAGTTGGCGCGCAGGATCCTGGAACGCTTCCGCCAGCGCAAGCCCGCGCTCGTATTCGGCGCGAATCTGATCGCTTTGACCCCTAGTGAACATCGACGCCAGTGCCAGGGCTTCCTGAAGAATCATCTCCTGTCTTGTGCCTCGGCTGGACGCGTCGAGCGCGCCCAGCGCCCGTTCACACCAACCCCTGCATTCCCCGAATAGCGACAATCCGATGAACAGCGGCGCCGCCCATGTGGCGAGCTCGACGCCGACCGCGGTATCGCCGTGGTCCGACAGCGCCCATCCGAGCGCCGCCCGCACGTTGCCGATATGCGAAGCGTATCCCGATAGATCGTGTTCGCCAAACAACGACTGGATGATGCCTTCGCCAATTCGCCTCTCACGATCCGCGCGCTCGTCGTACTCGAGAAACTTGGCAAAGAAGATCGCATGGCTCCGGGCGATGCGATCCGTTTCGTCGCGCCCTGCGAGCTTGGTAGCGGTGTAGGTGCGCGTGGTGTCGAGCAGCCGATAATAGGTCGATTCGTTGATGACGGTCGTGGAAATTAGGGATTTTGCAACCAGGCTTGTGACCGCGTCGATAACGTCCGCTTCGTCTGCCTCCGTCCCCGACGCAACGGAGCCGGCGGCCTGAAGCGTGAAGTCCCCGACAAAGACCGACAGCCGGCACAGCACTACTTTCTCGCGCTCCGAGAGCAGGCTGTAACTCCAGTCGAGCATCGCGTTCAGCGTCTCGTGCCGCGGCAGCGCGGTGCGGCGGCCCTGCCAGAGCAAGCCGAAGCGGTTGTCGAGCAATTCCGCGGTTCCAAAAATCCCAAGGGAGCCGACGCGACTGGCCGCGAGCTCGATGGCAAGTGCGATCCCGTCAAGCCGGCGGCAGCTCCGGGCTACTATCGGCGCATCGATATCGCGCAACGCGACGCCATAACCGCTCGCGGCCGCCCGCTCCATGAAAAGCTGGGCGGCGGGATACTTGAGCACTTCCATAGCAGTCGAGCCGACATCCTCGGGGGGACAATCAAGTGAGTACAATAGGTGGACATGTTCACCTTCCACCCGGAGCGCTTCGCGGCTGGTCGCCAGGACGTGCGCCTGCGGTGTCTCGCTGATGACGCGTTCGGCCAGCGCTGCCGCAACGCCGATAACATGCTCGCAATTGTCGAGCACGAGCAGGATCTTCCTGTCGCCAATAAAGGCCAGCAAACTAACAACCGGGTCCTGGGTTTGCACCATGAACCCTAGTACCGACGCGATCGAGGTCGGCACGAGTGTGGCATCGGTCAGCGCAGCCAGATCGATGAAGAACACCGCGCTTTGGAATCCATCAATCAGCGCATGAGCGACGGAGATCGCTACAGTGGTTTTGCCGACACCCCCGGGACCGACGATACTGACGAAGCGCCACTCCTGAAGTTGCTGCGTCAACGCTCTAACGGTGTCATCGCGGCCGACCATTCGTGTTAGTCGCGGCGGCAGCTTTCTAACTCGTTCTGTGGCAGTGATCCCAGTGATCGAAGCCGTTGGAGCGGCCGCCGAGCGTGTGATCGAAGCGACGAAACAATAACCGCGACCAGCAACGTTCGACACATAGCGAGCGCCCTCTCGCCCGTCACCAAGAGCCTTCCGAAGGGCAGCGATTTGAAAGCGGAGATTGGCTTCCTCAACCGTCACATCCGGCCACACCGTTGAGATCAGCTCCTTGTGAGTGACAACTTCCCCGGCCCGCTCCGCGAGTGCGATCAGGATATCGAGCGCGCGGCCACCGAGCGGTATCGGCTCGTCACCCTTCTTGAGTAGTCTCTCGGCCGCAAACAGCCTGAACGGGCCAAAAGAAAGCACGTCCTTGGATTGTCGGTTGCGCGGATCATTCATAGGCGTCGTCCGCGTCTCACGAGGACCGTCGGTGCGCGTCCGTGCGGAAAGAACCAAACGACATTGCGTTTCTGGTCGCCTTGGCCGGTTCCATCATGGCGTCATCTTTCGTAGCAGCCTGACCACCGGGTTTGGATTTAAGCCGAGGACTTGTTTCGCACAGTCACAGTGGAGCCTGTCGCTATTGGCTACCAACCTCAGCCCGCCAAGCTCTGCGAGTTGCTGCTGCTGACGACAACAAACGGCATCTTACAACAGCTAGCAAGCGCTTCCCACGGCTTCTGCATAAATTCTTTCGGTCGGCAGCGGATCGCGGCCGAGCCAAAGCTCTGATCACCGCACCGGCAAACGACCAGTACACAGAACGTCAAGGAGAACTCCGATGGCTGTTACACCTGACTACGTTCGTGAAGTATTTAAAGGTCTGGAGAACGGCGACGGAGCCGCCTTTTTCACACACGTGGCCGACGACGTCGATTGGACCGTGATGGGCACTCATCCGCTCGCCGGTCGCTATCGCAGCAAGGCAGACTTTATCGCCGGTACCTTTACTAAACTGGGTCAAGTGCTTCCACAGGGAACTCAGCTCCACCTGGAATATCTTATCGTCAAAGGCGACCAGGCAGTGGTCGAACTTCATTCCTTGGCGACGGCAAGGAACGGCATGAGATTCGACAATCGTTACTGTTGGATCCTCTTTTTCGAGGCCGCCAAGATCGTACGCGTTCGAGCTTATCTCGACTCGGCTCTGGTCGCCGAACTTTTCAAAGAGAATCCGGTCGCCGCCTAGAAGCGTCTGGGCGTTTCACCTCATTTGAAACGCTCGGTGATCGAGGACGACGCCAATGCTGAACACCATATTGGGCGCCCTCCTTCCGATGGTCGTCACCTTTTTGCTCGGGTTCATAGCGGCATGGCGTCACGATCTTGGTCCAAAAGATGCCTCGATCCTGAATCGGATGGTGTTGCTTTATGCCGTCCCGCTGACGCTTTTTGCCGGAACTGTCACGACGTCGCGCACGGCACTCAGTCGGGACATTCCGTTGGTCATCGCTCTGTGCCTCGCCATCATTGGCCTCTACGGCGTGGTGTTTCTTTTCCACCGTATTATCTTTCGCTTGCCAACGAGCGTCAGCGCCCTGTACGCGCTGACGGCTTCCGCGCCAGCAGTACCCTTCGTAGGTCCAGCCGTCCTCGGTGATCTGTTCGGTGGGCTCAGCGCCATTCCGATAGCGATAGCCAGTCTCGTCATCAACCTCACCGTCGTGCCAACCACGATTCTTCTTCTCACACTGGATACGGCTGGGAGAGACCCACAGGGAACGAGCTTGGCCGGGCAGGGCAAAGAGCAACTGGCGTCGCCCGCAGCCAAACTTGCGGAAACGGTGAAACAGCCGATGGTTTGGGCGCCGATTCTCGCTTTCGTGGTCGTACTGAGTGGGCTCCACATTCCTCAGCTCATCGTCCACTCGCTTTCCCTGCTGGGAAACGCCTCCGGGGGCGTCGCTCTGTTTGCGAGCGGCATCGTGCTCGCATCCGGCAAAATCAAAGCCAGCTTGCACATCGTGTTGCTCGTATTCCTGAAGAACATCCTGCAGCCCGCCCTGGTCTTGGGTGGATTGCGATGGGTCGGCTACGGCGAACCCACTGTCAGCGAGGCGGTGCTGGCGACGGCGATTCCAACCATGCCGATAGTGATCATGTTCGCGCTGCAATACCGCGTCGCGCAGGAGGAGGCAGCTTCCGCCGTATTCCTCAGCGTCATCGGCTCGATCGTTACGATGGGGATTTTCATCGCTCTGACTTCTTAAAGACGCCAACCTGTCCACCAAAAAGGGAAATTCCCGTCATGACCCAAGTCGAAGCTCTCGCCAGGTACGCCGCTCGCGCCAAATTCGACGACCTCTCGGCGGAGTCGCGCAAGCAACTGCCGGTTCACATCCTGGATTCGCTGGGCTGCTGCATCGCCGCCCTCGGGGCCGGCCCAGTTCAGGCTTGTCGCGAGCAGATTGCAGAGTTTGGCGGCACCGGCCCGTGCACGCTGATCGGCGGTGGAAGGGCGAACCCGATCTACGCCGCGTTTTGGCACACCGCACTCGTGCGCTACGTCGATATCATGGACAACTTCCTGGCCCAGAGCGAAACCTGCCATACGGCGGACAATTTCGGCGTTGCGCTGACTATTGCCGACTACGTCGGTGGCAGCGGCAGGGAACTGATGCTCGGGCTGGCCCTGGGCTACACGGTCCAGTCGCGCTTCGTTGATCATGCCAACTTCATGACGCGCGGCTTAGACCACACAGCGCAACTGGCCTTCTCGCACAACGCTGCCGCTGGGCGACTGCTCGGCTTGAGCGAGCAGCAGATCGGTCACGCGATGGCAATGGCCGCGGTCAGCGATGCGTCATTCGCCGTCGTTCGGGCAAAACCGCTGTCGCAATGGAAGGGTCTCGCCTCGGCGCAGTCGGCGCTCGGTGCCATGAACACTTTGTTCCTTGCCCGTCGTGGCGTGGAGGGACCCCTGCAAGTGATCGAGGGCCCGCTGGGAATCGACCACCTTCTTGGGATGAAGATCGACATCGACTGGGACAAACAGGGATATGAGGGCGTCACGGAGAGCACCATCAAGAAGTACAACTCCATGATCCACACGCAGTCCGCGGTCCATTGCATGGTCGAGCTGGCCAGGCAGAAAAAAATCGATCCCAACAAGATTGTCTCGATCGAGGCGGAGGTGTTCCAGCTCGCCTTCGACTTCGCCGGTGGCGGACTTTACGGCGTGGACAAAGTCATTCGTACTAAGGAACAGGCGGATCACAGCTTGCCGTACCTGCTTTCGGTCGCCCTCATCGATGGCGATGTGACGCCGGCACAATTCAAGCCGGACCGCATCGCCAAGCCCGACGTGCAAGCGTTGTTGAAGAGGGTTTCGACTCGTCCGAACCACGAGTTCACGGCTCTATATCCGCGCAAGATGCCCGCCAAGATCACTATCCGGCTGCAAGATGGGACCGTGATTGAGCACGAGGTCCAAGACTACCCGGGTCTCGCTTCTCGTCCATTCACATGGGAGGAATCCGTCGAAAAATTCGATGGACTCGTGGTCGGCCGCGTCGACGCGGGGTTGAGTCGGGAGATCAAAGACGCGGTGCTTTCGCTCGAAAGCATCCAGGCACGCGACTTGGTGAAACTGCTTAGTCACGCAAAGGCACCCGGCAGAGAGGCCAGTGATGCGGGCCGCAACTTATCCAGAAAGGCAACCGCATGACCGCGCCGATCCGCACTCGAAGCTGGCTGTTCACTCCGGCAACCCGCCCGGAACGCTTTGTGAAGGCTTCCCAAGTCGGCGCCGATGTCGCAATCCTGGATCTCGAGGACGCCGTGGCACCCGGGGATAAGGAGCGCGCCCGGACCACTGCGCTCGATTACCTGACGGGAAACCCTGCTAATGGGGCGTTACACCCGCTGCGAATCAACGGGCTCGACACGCCTGCGGGCATTTCTGACCTGGACGCACTAGTCGGATCCCCGGCTGCTCCGGACTTTCTGGTGCTGCCCAAGACGGAGACGGCCGGCCATCTTGAAATACTCGATCGCCTCCTGACGGCTGCTGGCAAAGCGACCCGTCTCATCGGTCTCATCGAGAGCGCGCTGGTCTCGCCGCGGTCGACGCGATCGCGACCGCGACGCCGCGGCTCGCGGGTCTGATGTTGGGTGCTGCGGATATGGCGGCCGATCTGGGCTCGACCGGCGCATGGGAGCCTGTCCTTGCCTTAGTGAGCGGCGCCTCATCACCGCCTGTGCTGTGGCAGGCGTGATGCCAGTCGACTCACCCTTCTTCGATCTGCACGACGAGCCCGGACTGGAGCAGGAGGTCGCGCGGGCGGTGGCGCTTGGCTTCCCCGCCAAGGCCGCGATCCACCCCACGCAGATCGGTACGATCAACGCGGCGCTCACACCAAGTGCCGAGGCGGTGGAGAGAGCCCGCAAGATTCTTGCCGAGAACATCAAGGGCGTCGGCACGGTCGATGGCCAGATGGTCGACGAGGCTACGCGCCAGCGGTCCGCGATCTCATCCCACGCCGCTGTGTACAACACTTTCTACGTCCAACGCCATCTCACGTCAGCTCAATCCCACCGGGTGCTCCGCGCCGCGGCGACGAGCACGTGGCGCGAGGTCGTCGCGGCGGCATAAAGATCCGTACTCCCTTATGGTCGGCTCGCGCTCTTCGCATGGCAACGTGACGATGCCCGCCATCGGGAGGAAAGCGCTCCTACTGAGAGTTCCCCGGGAAGGACAGGTGTCCGCCCAAGAGCGGACCTGAGACTGCTCCAATGAGGTGTCGAAATGCGCCAGGAGCGGAAGTGCTCAGCCTAGTCCCCAAGGCTGAACTTATTTCGACGCAGCCGCGCGCGCCCTTTCAATGCGCTCCTTCAGCCCCGCAAGGCCAACTGCGCCAAGAACGACCTCTCGACCGACGACGTAGCTTGGCGTACCGGTGAAGCCAAGCGCGCTAGCAAGTTTCATATCTTCGCTCAGAGTTGCTCCCACCTCATCGCTCGCCGCGTCAGCCTCGATCCGCGCCATGTCCAGGTCTTGATCCTTCGCCGCGGCGAGAGCCTTTTCCGCGCTCACGGGTCCGGGGCTGCCGAGCAGCTCCTGGTGGAACGCGAGATACTTTCGGCCGTCCGGATCCTGCATGCGCACGGCGATCGCGATCCGCGCCGCCTCGGTCGAGCCCGGTCCGAGGATCGGTAACTCCTTGAGAACGATATTTAAGTGCGGATCGTTGTTGACGAGGGCGAGCGTGTCGGGCAAGGCCCGCCTACAGAAGCCGCAATCTGAGCCGCACTGTGGGCACCACTGTGTCGGCGCGATTTTGTGTTGCTGTCTGCAGACGTAGTGCCGAGCGCGTCAGGTTGACAAGAACCGTTTCCCCTGAACCGTTGGTCGCCAACGCGGGAGAATCTTTTGGTTCAAGTCGATTCGGTGCGGGCCGTCGCGTCGCGATCGCTCGGAGCCAAGGGCGTCTTTGCTGCCGCCCTCGGCAACGGTTTGGAGTTCTTCGACTTCACCGTCTACGTCACCTATCTAGGAATGATCGGCCAGGCATTCTATCCATCGGACAGTATATTTGCTAGCGACTTGGCTTCGGCGGTTACGTTCGGCGCGGGCTTCATCGCGCGGCCGCTGGGCGGCGCGCTGATTGGCGCCTATGGGGACCGCGCCGGGCGCCGGCCGGCGATGACCCTCTCGATCGGCCTCATGGCGATCGCCAGCGGCGTGATCGCAGCGACCCCCGGTTACGCGGCGATCGGCGTCTCCGCGCCGATCCTCTTGATTCTCGCCCGTTTGCTGCAGGGCTTCGCGGTCGGAGGCGAAGTTGGTCCGGCGACGATGTTCTTGCTCGAGGCCGCGCCGGCGAACCGGCGGATGTTCTTCGGCAGCTGGCAGTTCGCCAGTCAGAACTTGGGCGCCCTCGCGAGCGGACTCATCGGCCTTTTGCTGGCGCTGGCGCTGTCCAAGTCCAGTTTCAACGAATGGGGATGGCGTGTGCCTTTCGCGATCGGTGTACTGATCGCCCCGGTCGGTGCCTACATTCGAAGCCGGCTGGATGAAACTCTTGACGGTTCCGCGCGCCTGGAATCGCGGACGACCAAATCGATACTCGCTGAGGTCGTTCGATCGAATTGGCTCGGCGTATTGTTGAGTCTCGGGATTATCAGCGGCGGCACGATCACCCAGTATTTTCTGCTGACCTTGACGCCTTACGCGATCAGGACCCTCCACCTGCCCGATTCGACCGCAATGCTCGGCGCGGTCACTTTGGGGATCACCGGCTGCATCGGAGCGCTGGCCGGCGGACTCCTCGCGGACCGATGGGGAATACGCATGATCGCAATCGCGCCGCGCATTCTATTGATGCTGGTCCTGTTTCCGGCAATGAAGTTGCTCATCGCCAGTCCGAGCGCAACGACGCTGGTGCTTACGATTTCGATCCTGAGCCTGCTGCAAGCCATGAGCGCCGCTGTCGGCGTGATGGTGATCCCGCTGATCTTTCCGCGCGCGGTGCGCGCGACTGCGCTTGCCTTGACCTATTCGCTCGGCGTGGCCGTATTCGGGGGGACGGCGACCTATGTCGTCACCTGGCTGGTTGGCGCTACCGGCGATCCGCTTGCATCGACGTATTACGTGATGGCGGCGAATGTCGCCTTGCTGGCGGCCTTTCTGGCCGTGCGAAATACCGATTATGGGGCCGACGCGTGGCCGTCGCCCGCGAACTTTGAACTTTGATCCTAAGTTTGGCACCCAACACGCCTGAAAGGAGGTAGCCAAAAGTAGACGCTGACAACCCCTAAAGTAGTCGTTTCTCAGCCGTCCGACACTCAAAACTTACAGCAAGTCGCGTCGGGTGTCTGTCGCGTGGAGCCTTCCTCCACTCGAGATACTCCCGTCGGGGCGAACTGAGAAACGCGGGCTAGGACTTGGACAGCGAAGGAGCCAGCAGATGACGCGGCGGCATTGTCACACGAACGGTAGCGCTTCTCGGCGCACCAGGTAAGATTGCGCATGACGATCTCGTTCGCGCGCCATCAGTTCCCTCCTGTGGTCATCCGGCACGCCGTTTGGCTCTATATGCGCTTCACGCTCAGCTATCGCGACGTCGAAGATCTGCTCGCGGAGCGTGGGCTGGATGTCTCCTACGAAACGGTGCGACGCTGGGTCTTGAAGTTCGGGCCTCTGTTCGCGCGAGAACTTCGCCGTCGGAGTCCGCGACCAGCGTCGCGATGGCATCTCGACGAGACGGCCGTATCGATCGCGGGGCGGCAGTTCTGGCTCTGGCGGGCCGTCGACGACGAAGGCGAGGTTCTCGACCTGCTTGTGCAACCACGGCGCGATAAGGCTGCAGCCGTGAAACTGATTCGTAAGCTGCTCAAGAAACAAGGCTTCGCGCCCGATGTGCTGGTGACCGACAAACTGCGCTCTTACGGCGCGGCAAAGTCCCAAATGGGATTGTCTGCTCTCCACGTGCAGGGCTTGCGCGCGAACAATCGGGCTGAGAATTCTCATCAGCCGACACGACGACGGGAGCGCAAGATGCAGCGCTTCAAATCGCCTGGATCAGCCCAGCGATTCCTATCTGTTCACGCCGTAGTCCTCAACACCTTCAACGTCCAGCGCCATCTCACCTCCCGCCGCACGCTCAGCGTCCTCCGAGAGGAAGCGTTCCGGACTTGGCGAGCCGCAACCGCGGCCTGAGCCCGAGTTGGCACTTCCAAATTGCGCACCGCTAAATTCAGTTCGCGTGACAACGCCCTCGGCATAGATGGATGAGCTGCGGGAGCCCGCACGAATGGGACCGCAATGGATCACCGCGAGATGCCCGACGAGCGAAAGCAGTGTTGCGCCCATTACGAATGTCAAGTTCACCCAGATTTGCATGCCCAGCACGCCGCGCTGCAGATTTGGCGCAAAGTCATCTGGCAGAGCGCTTTGTCGCCCGGCCGCTCGGAGCGCGCGACGAGCGATGGGTTGGGAGTGACTGGATGATCCCTAGTGTGGTAGGGCTGATAAGCGCAATGCTGATGATCGGGGCCGCAAGCGCGGCACCCGCGAGCGATCCGTCATATCTCGGCAATTGGGCCCGCGCCGACGGCAAGACCCATATACGGGTCGAACCGTGCGGCAAGTCGGTTTGGGGCGTCAACACCTGGGTCAGGCCCGGCATTAGCACGAAAAGGTTGGTGATAGGCTTGTTCTGAAAATCAGGCCAGCCGGCACCTCGCGTTGGACGGGCAGCGCTATCGATCCACAGCGCAATCAACGCTGCACAGACAGGATCCATGTCGCCAATGAGCGCATGACCACCGATGGATGCGTCATGGGCGGCCTGATGTGCCAGAGCATGACCTGGACGCGCCTCGACCGTCAGAGATGAAATTTCGAAGCTCTGTCGAGTGAGCCGGAGAACTCCGCCCCTTCGAATTGAGGAGACGAACGTGAGCGTCAAACCCCCGGTGCGAAACAAGACGTGGGCCGAACACAAGTTCCTGATAAGCGGCTGAGAAGCCGCCGGAGATCAGGACTCTGACCTGGGCACGCGAGGGGGAAGGCATGTTACAAGCATCGTGATCGCGAAGATAAATATACGCGGCACATTCATTTGGCCGTTCCTTTCGAGTCTCGGCCGGCAGCGACCTTCGCTCTGCCAGCATCGGCTTTGATGACTACCTAAGGGTCTGGGGCGATCGCTCGCTCAAGCGACATTGCGATCCCCCGGTCGGCGCAGTCTCACACCGGTTATTCGAGGGCCGACCGTACGGTTGGGGTGAGCAGCGCCGTCAATTTAGAGATGTCGTCGAGAGTTTCGAGATCGAGAACCGTCTTTTCAATAGCGCTCTGGCGGTCTGCGGAGATCACGGAGCGGGTGAGGCTTCTGTACTTGACGACGATGTCGGCGTTGGTGAGCACTCGGTTGCCAGTGCCGCGCGGGTGGGCAACGGTTTTGACGCGGGTGCTGCCGTCCTTGAGCGTGAGACGCACTCGAGTGGTCTCTCTCTCGTCCTCCGGCAGCTGATCGTAGGCCATTTCGTGGTGGATTTGCGTGCGGTCGATTAGATTCCATACATCGTCACTGTTGATCCGCTTCTGGGAGAACTGCTCGATCAGCACTTCCCCGTCGAGGAGCGCCACCGCAACTGCATAGGCGATGTTCATTTGCGCGCCGATCGGCTCCAGCGGGCGCAGCGCCTTCCATCCGCCGTGTTGGTAGCCAGCTTCCGGCATGTCAATGTCGATTCGTTCGATTTGATCAACTCGCAGCTTGTCGTCCGAGCGCAGTTGCAGCGCGGCGTCGATGCCAGCGTGCAGCAGGCCCATGGCGGCATACGCCTTCGCGGCGATCCGGTCGGTTTCCCACAGCGTGCCGAGTCCGGCGTAGATCTGGCCGGCCTCAGGGTGGTGGCACTCGCCAAACACAGCCAGCCAGCCGCCGTACTCCCGCTCGAACACGCGCTTGATGCCGACGTAGCCGGAGGCAGCGAGCGCGGCGGCGGTCAGGCCGGCGCGCGAAGCGAAGCCATGCTGCATGCGCTTGACCATCGACTCGAACTGCGCCGACATCAGGCCACAGGATTGCGTCGCAGCAATCCCGAGAGCGTCCTCGAAACCGGCGGCATCCAATCCGTAGAGGCTACCTGCGGACGCGGCAGCGGACAGGGTGCCGAAGACCACGCCCGAGTGCCAGCCTCGGGAGATCATCTCCAGACCTCCCAGCGCTTGACCCACCCGAGGCCCCGTCTCATAGCCTAAGATCGCGCCTAGCAAGAAACGAGCCCCGGAAACTCGACCGACGTGCGGGGCGGCTGCAAGCATGGCGGGCATGACCAGTGAGTTGCTGTGCAAAGGCGCGA
>Ga0074044_10001895_pt1 | contig 18467 bp, 15 predicted proteins | sample BogForMeECP23OM1_FD_94443 | JGI IMG/M metagenome (GOLD analysis project Ga0074044, IMG submission 94443) | Bog forest soil microbial communities from Calvert Island, British Columbia, Canada - Bog Forest MetaG ECP23OM1 | ecosystem: Environmental > Terrestrial > Soil > Wetlands ...
ATCGCGGATGGTGGCGTCGTCGAAATGCGCGACGAAGGTGCGAATCGCCTGGCGGTCCGGCGGCGGCGTCTGAATCACGGAGAGATCGCGGATGCCGAGCATCGCCATGTGCAGCGTGCGCGGAATCGGCGTCGCAGTCATCGTCAACACCGGCACCAGCTTCTTGAGCTTCTTGATTCGCTCCTTGTCCGCCACGCCGAATCGATGCTCCTCGTCGATTACCAGCAAGCCCAGCCGGGGAAATTGAACGTCGCTGGAGAGCAGCCGATGGGTCCCGACGACGATGTCGACTTTGCCGCGGCCGGCCTCCTCGATCACCGCCCGATTTTCCTTGTGGCTGCGAAACCGTGAGACCATCTCGACGCGCACCGGATAATCCTTGAAGCGCTCGCGAAACGTATTCCAGTGCTGCTCGGCGAGGATCGTCGTTGGCACCATCACGGCAACTTGCCGGCCATCCATCACCGCGATGAACGCCGCGCGCAGCGCAACCTCAGTCTTGCCGAAGCCCGCGTCGCCGCAGATCAGGCGATCCATCGGTTTGGCGCGCATCAGATCGCGGATGACGTCGTCGATTGCGGACTGCTGGTCCGGCGTCTCCTCGAACTCGAAGCGCGACGCGAACTCCTCGTAGTCCGCGCCCGGCGCCGGATACGCGTGCCCCTCCATCACCTCGCGCGCCGCATAAATGTCGAGCAGCTCGGCCGCCATCGCGAGCACCGCTTGCCGCGTGCGCCGCTTAACTTTCTCCCACGAGCCGCTGCCCAGCTTGTCGAGCCTGGGTTCAGCGTCGTCGCCGCCAATGTATCGCTGAACGAGATTTATCCGTTCGACCGGCACGTACATCGTGTCGTTGCCCGAGTACTCGAGATTCAGGAAGTCGCCCTCGACGTCGGCGACTTTCATGTGCCGCAGGCCGCGGTACTTCGCGATGCCGTGATCGAGATGCACGACGAAGTCGTCGGGCTTCAGCTCTTCGAGATTGAGCAGCGCGCCCTTCGCCGTCGGACGCCTGCGCCGGCGCGCGCGCGGCTCGCCGAAAATTTCCTCTTCGCTGTAGATGTAGAGTCCGTCCGCCTGCAAGACGACGCCGGCGGAAATCTCCCCTTCCATGATCGCAGGACGGTAGTCAGGCCATTCCAGCAGCGCCGACAGACTTTTACATTCGACGTTGACCTCGAGGTCCCACGCCTCCAGATGACGCCGCAGGCGCGCCACCTGATGGGGGCCGTCAACGATCATCAGCGAGCGTCCCTGGCCGCGCTGGACTTCGCGCAGTTCAGTCGCCAGCGGCTCGAAGCTCGGCGGCGTTCGGACTCCGCTCAGTTGGTTCAATCCCAACCGCAAACTATTCTGCGACTTGACCTCCACCGGCACCGCCCATCCCTCGCGCGGCGCCGCCATCGTCACCAGCGAGCCGACCTCGACGGCGGTGAAGTTACCGAGCCCGCGCTCGAACGCGTCCGCCCCGATGAACAGTGAATCCGGCGCGGGATGAAACGCGGGCTTGCCCGCTGCCGCCGCAGTCTCGTTCGATACGATATCCGCGAAGCGATTGGCCTCCGCGAGGATGCGCCCCGGATCGACGAGCCACAGCAACGTGCCCGCCGGCATGTAATCGAAAACGCTGTCGAGCGCGCGTCCGTAAGCGTACGGCATCAGCAGTTCCGCGCCCGGGAACAGCAGCCCATTCTCGAGCGCCTCGGCCAGTTCCGCCGCCTCCTTGCGCACCATGCCGATTTCCGCGGCCCGCAACACGACCTGCTCACGCAGCTTCGGATTCTTCAGGGCGGCCGGCGGCACGTAGCGAGTTCGCGTGATCGTCGCCTCGACGAGTTCGGCACCCGAGCGCTGGCTGTCCGCGTCGAAATGGCGAATAGAAGTAACCAGGTCGTCTTCGAGCTCGAGGCGAATCGGGTCGCGGTACAACGGCGAGAACGCATCGACGATTCCGCCGCGTACGCTGAAGTCGCCCGCCTCTTCGGTCTGCGGAACGCGCTGATAGCCGCACGCCGCGAGCGCTTCGACCAACACCTCGAGATCCAGCCGATCGCCAATCGCCACCTTGACGATCGATTCGTTGAACACCGTGCGCGGGATCGTGCGCGTCATCAGCGCTTCGGCCGACGTGACGACCAGCGGCGCCTCATGCCGAAGCATCGCGAACAGCGCCGCCAGTTGCGACGCCTGCGCGTCGGTCGGTGGCGACAATTGCGCCATCGGCTTCACTTCCCACGAGCGGATCAGATGCACCCGGCGGGCGGCGGCGTCGGCGTCTGCCGCCTCATCGAGAAAAAACGCGACCTCTCCCGCCAGGGCCTCGGCTTCCGAAGCCGTTGACGTGATTGCGACGATCGGGCGGCGCAGCCTGATTCGCATCTCGCGGATCATCAGCGCGCCGGCTGCGCCGCGCAGTCCCATCAACGGGAATCGGCGTTCGGTGTTGGTCGCGAGCCGCGCTTCGAGTTCGCCGGCTGCTTCTTTGAGGCTGCGTTGCAACTTTTCCGATCCGAATACGCAAATTCGCCCTGCGGCGATGCGCGCGAGGAGCGCACATGCCGCCGGCGTGACAGAAATGATAGCAGAAAACCGCGAACGGAGGCGCGTGTCGTTGTCGCGGGCGTCCTTCGATCCGCCGCGTCAATTCGCGCGCATCAAATCAATTCACCGCGGTCTCAAGCGACGCGGTCGGCGCCGCGCCCGGCGCTGCGCCAACGAGCGGAATTATGTTCCCCTTCCCATCGGTTTCATGATCGATATGCAACGCGATCCGCATGGTGCGATGGTATCCGCCGTGCAGCGGCCGAATCACCGTGATGTACGTCGTGTCGCCCGCTTTGATATGGCCGAGCGCGGTAAGCAATTCGCTCTTGTTGCGCACGCGCATGTCGTCCACCGCGACGATCAGATCGCCGGGCGTGCCCAGAGCGCCCGACTTTCGCAGCATCGGAAAAGTGATCAGCGCCACGGGTCCGAGCAGCACACTTCCAAACGCGCTCAAGTCGCCCGCCGGTGTGCTTCCCGTTCTCGCGACCAGTCCCGCGCGCGCCGCCGGGCTGTCCGGGTACACGTTCACGACTTCCAATCCATGCTCCTCCATGCCGAGATAGCACTGCGTCGTGTACTCCATATCGATCCCGAGATACGGCCGGTGGTGAGCGTCGTCCGGATCGTGCGGATGGAAATTACGATTGAGTCTGGCGATTTCGGATTCGCGCGCCTGGCGAAACGCGCGCTCCTCCTGGGTCCCGCGGCGGTCTGGCGCGGGAACCTTGGCCGAGGGCTGAGGCGCTATCTCCAGCGTCGCGGACTCACCCGGTTGCCGTCCGGGAACAGGCAGACTCGCGCTGTCACTGGCCTGTCCTGCAGGAGCGCGCTGATTCTCGATAGCGTTCGGTTGCGCCGCTATCGACGGCGAAGCGCTTTTGTTGGAATTCTCTGCTGCAAGGGTTCCGCAGGGGGCTAGCAGGACGACCAGCATGGGCCAGCCGATGAGGACGCTCGGACTTCGCATGACCGATCACCTCACTGCAGAATTCGCGCTCGGTCACGATAGTAAGTCCGATTGCAGCGAGGCTCAAGGCCGAAAATTACAGCTTCGGCGAGGGACCGCGGTACCGAAGTAACAATCGTGAAAACAAATCGCGCGCTAGTGCGCGTAGCTGTTGCCGCCAGCCGGCCCCGCATTCGCGATTGGCTCGCCCACCGCGCCGACGCGCACCGCGATTTTGATCGTCTTGTGCGGCACGCGGTCGCCCGACCCGTCCGGCCTGATTACCGTCAAGTACATCGTGTCGCCCGGCTTGAGCCTGGCGATCGCGGCCTCCAGATCGCTCTGATCGCGCACGCGCTTGTCGTCAATTGCGACGATCAGATCTCCCCCCTGTCCCATCGCTCCCGAACTCGCCAGCGCCTTGCCAGCCAGGATCGAGCCGCCCGGCACTATGCCGCTCAGCGTGGAAAGCGCCGCGCCGACCGCCGTCATTCCTGAGCGCGCCTGCAGACCCGCCTGCGCCGCCGGGCTGTTGGGATCGATGGTCAGCACCTCGAGCCCATGCTCCTCCCCGCCCAGGTAGCATTGCGTCGTGTATTGCACCGTGATTCCGAGATAGGGCCGCGCATGCGGTCGGCTGCTATCGCCGTTGCCGTTGCCATTAACCCCAACGCCGTTCTCGGTGCCGGGGCGGAAGTTCGGCTCGATCGACGCGTTATCCTCACCCGGATTGAAATTGCGGCCGCTGGGTATTTCCTTAACCGCGGGTCTCGGCGCCGCCAACCCGGGCTGAGGCGCTATCTCAAGCGTCGCGTCGTCGCTGCTGCCGCCGCCCTGCCCCGCAATTCCATGCGTCGCGGAATTCCCGCCGCTCTGGGAGCCCGTCTGCGCGTCCTGAGCAACTGCAAGGTTAGAGAGCGCGAACAGAGCAGTTATTGCCACCCCCAGCGTGAATATTTTTTGCAACTTCATCTCATCGCGCTCGGCGATCGATGCGGTGATCAAATAGCTATCCAAATATAAGCCCGCCGCGCGCTCTCCTCAAGCCGGACCATTTCTCCTTGAAGGCCGCGCGGACCCGTGCGAAAGTTTGATGCGTTCATGAAAATAATATCCACAGTAGCGCTGCAGCCTGCGCATCGCGCCGCGATTACCAGCGCGGCGCCAAGTGTCGATTTGGCCGACCGTCAATGCCGAACTGTCGAAGAAGTCAGCGAGTTCGTCAGCGGCGGATGCGACGTGCTGCTCACGTTTCGGGTACCCAACGATATCGCGACTCGGGCGCGCGGCCTCAAATGGATTCAACTGCTCAGCGCGGGCGCGGACCACGTCCTGGGCGGACCGCTCAAGGGCAGCGCGATTCCAATCACCACTGCCAGTGGAATTCATGCGACTCCAATCGCGGAATACACACTGGCCTCGATGCTGGCGTATGCGCATCGGATTCATCTCGCGATTCGGGCTCAGCTTCGCCGCGAGTGGCTGCGCTCGGGCGCTTTCATGGCGAGCGTTGACGAAATCCGCGGCCAGACCATCGGCGTCATCGGCTACGGATCGATCGGCAGGGAAACGGCGCGGCTCGCGGCCGCATTTGGGATGACCGTGCTTGCGCTCAAGCGCAATCCGGCCGAGCGCGTAGATCCGGGATGGAGTCCCGCGGGTCTCGGCGATCCCGAGGGCAGAATTCCCGCCCGCTTCTTCGGTCCCGATGAGCGCGAAGGCATCCTCCGCGACAGCGATTACGTGTCGGTCACTCTCCCGCTCACCGACCACACGCGCAAGTTCATAGGCGAGCGCGAGATCGCCGCGATGAAACTCGGCGCGTACCTGGTAAACATCGGCCGCGGCGAAGTGATCGACGAGCGCGCGATGGCCGCGGCATTGACCGCGCAAAAAATCGGCGGCGCGGGCCTCGACGTGTTTGAGCATGAACCGCTCGAAGCCTCGAGCCCGCTGTGGAATCTGGAAAACGTCATCCTGACGCCGCACATCTCCGGCGCCAATCGCGGCTACATGGACAAGGCCTGCCAACTGTTTGCGGACAATCTGAGACGCTTCGCCGGGAACCGCCCGCTGTTAAACCTGGTCGATCCCAGCCTCGGCTACTAGTCGCGGGTTTCACTTGGGATAGAGTGATTTCCCTTTCCAGGGCGCCTACCTCGCCCGCAGCGCCGCAAGGAATCGTTCCTTCAATCCGTCGAACGGCCCGTTCGACATGAACAGCGCGACGTCGCCTGCGCGCGCGTCGGCGAGCATCCGCTCGAGGATCTCATCGTTCGACGCGCATGCAATCGCATGAGGCCCACGCGCGCTGATCGCACTCGCCAGCGCGCCGGTATCCAGCCGCTCGCCCGGCGCGATGGGATCGTTTTCCTTGAAATAGACCGGGCCCAGGTAAACGCGCGCGGCGCGATCGAAGGCGTCCGCGAACTTATCCTGAAAAACGTTGCGCCGCGCCGTGTTCGAGCGCGGCTCGAATGCCGCGTGTATCCGCCGCCCCGGAAACCGTTCGGCAATCGCCTCGAGCGTGACGCCGATCGCGGTCGGGTGATGCGCAAAGTCATCGACCACGGTGACTCCCGCCTCCTCGCCGATCACCTGCTGCCGGCGCACCACGCCCTTAAAGGTGCGCAGTCCGCCGGCAATCTCCTCGCCGGAAACTCCAAATGCGCTCAGCAGCACATAAACGCCGAGCGCGTTGGCGACGTTCATTCGGCCACCGATCGGCAGATGGATTGAATCCAGGATTCGGCGGCCGTCGCGCGTCACCGAAAATCTCGCGCCGTCCGCCCCCACCGTGATGTCCATCGCGCGGTACTCGCCGTCGCGCAGCCCGTAGGTGAGCCGCCGCGAGCGCGCCGCGGCACTGACCTCGAGCGCGTGCGGAAAGTCGGCGCACACCGCGAGCACACGCGACGAATCCATCTGCGCGACGAGCGCGCGGAAGCTCGACTTCACATGCTCGAGATCGCGATAGATATCGGCGTGATCGAATTCGACCGCCGTTATGATCGCGCCGCGGGCCCGGTAATGCAGAAACTTCGGCCCCTTGTCGAAAAACGCGGTGTCGTACTCGTCGCCCTCGATGACGAAGTCGGCGCCGCGGCCAAGCCGGTAGTTCGATCTGAAATCGCTCGCCACTCCTCCCACCAGCATCGACGGATCGCGCCCCGCCGCGTCGAGCACGTGCGCCATCATCGCGGTTGACGTGGTCTTGCCATGCGTCCCCGCGACCATCAGCACGCGCCGGTCCTGCAGGAAAAAATGCCACAACGCTTCCGGCATCGAGACGTACGGAATCGGCGACGCCAGCAGCGCCACGGCTTCGGGATTGCCCAGCACGATCGCATTGCCGACCACCACCAGGTCAGGCGTGGGCGACAGGTTCGCCGGCGAAAATCCCGTCATCAATCCGACCCGCGAGTTTCTGAGCAGCGAAGCCGTCGGCTCGTAGAGCTGATTGTCGGAGCCCGTGACCGACAAGCCGCGATCGGCCAGCATCCCGGCCAACGCGGCCATCGCGGTGCCGCCGACTCCGATCAGATGCACGCGCCTGGCGGACGCTGGAATGCGCGCGAGGCGTGCGGCGCTGCCCGAATCAGCCACCGCCAAGCGCATCCATGATCAAGTCGTGAATCTTCGGGCGGAACTCGCGAATCTTTTGATTGTCGCGCCGCGGATGAACCCGATTGGTCAGCATCGAGATCGCAATTTCGCTCTCCGGCTCGATCCAGATCGATGTGCCGGTGAAGCCAAGATGGCCCACCGCCGCTTGCCCAAACCGATGCCCCGAACTGGAGTGCTCCGCCGACGGCGTGTCCCAACCCAGCGCCCACGTCGAGTTGGGCACGGTTGTGTCGCGCGTCCAGAACTCGCGAATGATTTTCTGCGGCACGAAATCCGAACGTCCGGCGTAACACGCGATCAGCTCGCGCGCGATGCGATCGACCTCGCGCACCGGCGCGAACAGCCCGGCGTGACCTGCCACGCCACCCATCGCGAACGCGTTCTCGTCGTCAACCTCGCCGACCAGCAGCCGCTTGCGCGAAGGACAGTTTTCGGTCGGCGCGAACATGTCGGCGACCGGCTCCAGGCGCCGCGAGCGTACTTGCGAGATGTCTATATAGTCAGTCGCGCGCAGGCCAAGCGGGCGAAAAATTTTCTCGCGGCAGAATCGGTTGAGCGCGACGCTGGCGACGTTTTCGATCGTCTCACCGAGCACGATGAATCCGAGATCCGAGTAGATGGCCCTGGTCGCGGGCGTGGCCTCGGGCTTCTCGCGATGGATCTCCTCGTAAACGAACTCCTTGGCGCCGTAGCTCGCCATGAAATTGACCCGTCCGCCTTTTTCAATTTCCGCGATCCGCTGGTAGAACGGCCGCCACGCCGCCAGGCCCGAGCAATGCGCCAGCAGATGGCGAAACGTGATCGTGGTCTTGCCGTGCACGCCGAAGTTCGGAAAAAAGCGCGTCACTCGATCGTCGAGGCGAAATTTGCCGTCGCGCGCCAGGATCATCACCGCGACCGTCGTCGCCAGCGCCTTGGTTAGCGACGACAGGTCATAGACGGTTTCGATTTTGGCCGGCGAGCGGCCCGGCTCGATCGATCTGAATCCAAATGCGCCCTCGAACGCGACCTCCGCGCCGCGCCGCACGACCACCGTCGCGCCGGGAATCACCCGCTCCTCAACCGCGTCGTTGAAAGCCTGCCCGACCTCACTCCATCCCAACGCCAACCCTCCGCAAAACGTGCTGTTACCGTGCCACGGCCGGCTCGGTAAAGATAATTCGTCGCGCGGCGGAGTCGATTCGCGCCACCACGCCGAACGGAATCGTAAAATTCTCGGTGCCATGCCCAGCCTCGACGCCGTACAGCACCGGGCATCCAAGACCTGCCGTCTGCTCGGCCGCGAAGCGCGCGATCATCCGGCTCTCCTGTTCGTTTCCGTCGATCGCGCGAATCGCCCCGAAGACGATTCCCGCGACCCGGCCCAGCGCCCCGCTTTGCCGCAACTGCACGAGCATCCTGTCGATTCGATAAGCTTTCTCACCCGTGTCTTCGAGAAACAGGATTCGGCCGTCGAAGCGCGGCTGATACGGCGTGCCTATCATCGCGACCAGCACCGACAGGCAGCCGCCGATGACCTCGCCCTGTGCGCGCCCGGGATGCATTGTCTCGCGCGCCTCGAGCTCGAAGCCGCCGAGTTCGCCGCTGAGCAGCCCTTGCAGGTGTTCGAACGCGCGGGGACCCAGGCCTCGCGCAAGATCCATCGCGACCATCGGGCCGTGAAATGACACCATCCCGGCGAAATCGATCAGTGCGTTGAGCAGGAACGTAGCGTCCGAGAAGCCGACGAAGATTTTTGGCGTACTGGCCATCGCCTTGAAGTCGAGGAGCGGCAGCAGTCGCCCGCATCCGTAACCGCCCCGCGCACAGAAAATCGCCTTGACCACGGGGTCGGCGAAGCATTCTCGAAGCTCGTTCGCCCGCTCGCGATCGTCGCCGGCCAAAATCCCCGAACGCGCCAGCACGCGCTCCGAGACTTTGACCCGAAAGCCCATCGAGGCAAGCACGTTGACGCCGCGCTCGAGATGCTCCCGTTCGATCGCCGGGCCGGCGTAACGACCGCAATTGTATCGCCCGGTTTGAGCGCATTTGGTTTGATCGGTCTGCCGTTCACCGTATCTCGCCCCGCATCCTACCAGAAGGCGCGCGCCAACGCCCGCCAGTTGCGCAAGTCGCGCCCCGCTTCTCCTCTCGGATCACTTGTCGGCGCCAGCGACGGAGGGCGTGGCATGCTCCGCCATCCCGGTCAGCGAACCGACTTCGGAAAAGCCGAGCAGCGCCGCAGTGACCCACAAACCCGCTGCTCCGATCGCAATCGTCGGACGCAACCCTATCAGCCCACCGGCGAATCCCGCGACGAGCTGCCCGGCCAGCACGCTGCCCAGGCTGACGAATCGCAAGCTCGCATTGACGCGCCCGAGCATCGGCTTCGGCGTGATCGTTTGGATCAGGCTGACAGCGTTGATGAAGTACACGGTCGCAGCGCTGTCACCGATCAGCTGCTGCGCGACCAGCAACGCCACCGAACCGGGACCGGCGCCCCGCGCTATCGGCAGCAGCATGTACGCGAGGCCCTCGATCGCGAGTCCCGCGACCATCGCCAGGCCTGTGCCAAGAGTATCGGCGGCCTTCCGCGCGGCTAACGCACCAAAAAGCGAGCTCACACCTCCGACCGCAAAGATCACACCGAGTACGCCAGGCCTGAATCCGAGGGCGTTTACGACGAACAGCATGTAGAGCGTGGAGACCAAACTGTTCGCAAATCCGCCCACGATCGCGATCATTCCGAACGCGCGCAAACGACCATCGCTGAAAATCAAACACGCGCCGGCCGCGATTTCGCGGCTTACGCCGGCGTCGCGGGTGCGCGGCGCCGGCAGGAGTTCGGGCTTGCGGATGAGCGCGATGGCCAGGGCTGAAGCGAGAAATGATAGCGCATCGATCAGAATTGCGAATGGCGCCGTCAGCCACTCCACGAGCCAACCCGAGAGTGCGAAGCCTCCCGCTTCGGCCACTCCGGCGCTGGCCGTGAGCTTGCTGTTCGCGTCGAGCAGATCTTCGGGCGCGACCAGCGAGGGCAAGTAGGATCGGTAGGCGACGTCGAAAAAAAGATCCAGCGACGAATACGCAAAAATTACCGCGCAGAGCTGCGTCATTGTGAGCGCCGCGAACAGCGCAGCGATCGGTATCGTGCCCAGCACAATGAAGCGGCCGATATCGGCGCCGATCAGAATCGGGCGGCGGCGGATGCGATCCACCCACACCCCCGCAAACAAGCTCAGCGCCAGCGTCGGCGCAATCCTCGCCGCGGCAAGGATACCCATCTGCAACGGAGTCGCCCTCAGCGCGATCACGGCCGCAAAGCTGATCGCAACGTCGCCCATCCGCGTGCCGAACAGCGAGACCGTCTCCCCGGTCCAGAGTTTCATAAAGTCCGCGTGCCGAAAGAGCACGCCCCTGCGGCGCACGGCCGCGCCGATCGATTCGTTGCCTGTTTCGTTCGAGTGCATCGCAAGTCTCCCGCGCAACCCGCGCCGCGCAGAAAAAGAAAAAAAAGCCCCGGGCTTCGTCGCCCGAGGCTCTTTCAAGCCGGCTTTCGAAGTATCCCTCACCCTCCAGGTAAACAGTTGATATGGATGAAGGTGACCTTCACGGGATTCTCCGAGTTCCTGCTGAGCAGCGAGACTACTTCCGCCGCGCGCGCCGGTCAACAAACCGGATCAATCGAACTTCAGAATGATTTTCCCGAAGTGCTCGCTCGCTTGCATCATGCGATGCGCCGTCGGCGCGTCCGCAGCCGGGAGCACCTTGTAGATTGGCGGACGCAACCTGCCCGCCTCGAGAGCCGCGCCGAATTGCTCGAGAAACGCCGCGACGATCTGCGCTTTCTCAGCGCCTGAGCGCACGCGTAGAGTCGAGCCGAAGATTTTCAGATGACGGCGCAGCACCGCGGTCAGATCGAGCTCGCCGCGCGTCCCGTTCATCAAGCCGATCAGAACCAGCCGCCCGCCTTGCGCGAGCGACTCGATATTTCCCGGCAGGTAGGCGCCGCCGATACTATCCAAAATCACGTCCACCCCCCGCCCTTCGGTCGCCGTCTTCACCGCCGGGGCGAACGGCCCGCGTTTGTAATTGATCGCGACGTCGGCGCCCAGCTTGCGGCATTGCTCGCATTTCTCGTCCGCGCCCGCGGTCACGATCACGCGCACGCCCGCTTCTTTGAGCAACAGGATCGACGCGGTGCCGATGCCGCTGCCACCGCCGTGAATCAATGCGGTCTCGCCGCGCTTGATGCCGGCGAGCATGAAAAAATTCAGGAACACAGTCAGAAGCACCTCCGGCATCCCTGCGGCCTCCTCGAAACTTAGCGCCGCGGGAATCTTCATCGCGGATCCATAATGCACCGCAGCCTTCTCCGCATATCCGCCGCCGGGCAGCAATGCCATCGCGCGATCGCCGACTTTCCATCCGGACGCGGCGGCACCGGCCGCTGCAACCTCGCCGGCAACCTCAAGGCCGATGATTTCCGACGCCCCCGGCGGAGGCGGATAGAATCCCTGGCGCTGAAGAATGTCCGCGCGATTCACCCCGGCGGCGCGCACCCGAATCAGGATCTCGTCGGGCTTGATCGAGGGCTCGGGAACTTCGGAGATTTTGAGCGCATTTTCGTCGCCCGATTTTTCAACGATTACTGCTTTCATGATTTTTCACACTCGCGCAGCCTGCCTACCTGTAGATCATTGTCACCGCTGTCTGCTTCCAGCCGTTGCCGTCGTAGTGAAACTGGCACTCGCCGAACGACGGCGCTGCGAACTGGGCCTTGGCGTTGTTTGAAAATCCGTAGCCCTCGAGCGGGTAGCCGATGAAATTCGAATCGAACTTGCCGTTGCCGTTCTCGTCGTGAAAAAGCGTGACGGCGTAGTCGCCGGCCGGCACTCCGCCGAAGACGCACTCGCCGTGGGCGCTCTTAATCGGCGCCCAGACGTGACGCAGTATGTGCGAGTCATCGCGCGGAAACCCCTCGGGTCCCGGCCACAGCGAGCATCCGAGTTGCCCCTTGTCGTTGCGAAAGCCGGTGACTTCTACCTTGATACCGCCCGCCTTCGGCGCGTCTTGCGCTCGCGATAAGCCGGGCGACGCCACCGCTACGAGCAACAGTGCAAAGACGGCCAGCCGGATTCTCATTCTCATCAATTGCCTTTTCCAAAAACGAAGAGGGTCCGCGAGGACCCTCTAACGCGTTTAATTCCCACCCAAGATCGCGTCTAGTTGTAGTTGTTGATTACCGTGACGCCGACGTTCTGGAAGGTATTCATCTCGTTGAAAGTCTTGTTGATGCCGTCGAGCCCGCAGGTCCCGGTCACCATCGCCTTGGGCGTGACCTTCTTCGCTTCGACCATTTGCAGCATTGCTGGATAGTGCGACGCCTGCATCCCCAGCGATCCGATCAGCTGCAACTCCATCGTGACGATCCGATCGATCGGCATCGGAATCTCGCCCTGTTCCGCCGCGGTCGTGAGTCCAATCTGCAGATGACGTCCCTGCTTGCGCAGGCTCATGATCGCATTGCGGCAGGTGGCTGCGACGCCGAGCGCATCGACCGCCACGTGCGCGCCGCCGCCGGTGAGATCGAAAATCGCGCTCAGGGGATCGGTCTTTTTCGCGTTAATTACGTGCGCCGCGCCCATCCCCTTGGCGAGTTCGAGCTTGGCCGAGTCGAGGTCCACGCCAATAACGTTGGCTCCCATAGCGGCCGCGATGTTGATCGCGGACAGCCCGATTCCGCCGCATCCATGCACCACCACCCACTCGCCCGGCTTCACCTGCGCGCGATCGACGACGCCGTGAAACGACGTCATGAAGCGGCAGCCCATCGAGGCCGCCTCGACAAAATCGATGCTCGCCGGGAGGTTGACCAGGTTCAGGTCCGCGAATGGAACCGCGACCAGATGGCCGAATCCGCCAGGATATGCAAAGCCCGGAAACAGCGGCGTGAGGCACAAGTTGGACTGCCCGTTGCGACAGTACTCGCAAGTGCCGTCGCCCTGGCTGAATGGCACCACGACACGCGCGCCCTTCTTGAAGTTGCGGACGTCCTTGCCCGCTTCTTCGACGACGCCGGTGAACTCATGCCCGAGAATCGCGCCCGGCTGCGCCGCGAGTCCCATCCACGCCCAGTCGCCCGACCACGCGTGCCAGTCGGAGCGGCAAATGCCGTTGGCCTCGACCCGGACGATCGCGCTGGTCGGTGCGCATTCGGGATCCGGGACCGTTTTTATGACGAGCGGCTTCTTGGTCGCCTCGAATACTGCTGCCTTCATTGTTGTCTGAGTCCTCCTTGACGTTGTCGCCTTCGGTTTCGGTATAGCGTCTTTGCCGGCGAATCGGCAAATTCCGTCCGCACCACCGTCAGAGCAGCCGCGCTACGGTCTTCTCGAACTCGCCCGGCGTGCTCGCGTCAATATCAACCGGATGCAGATCGACGCCCGCCTCGTCCTGCGCCTTGAGCCGCTCGATTGCGCCTTCGATACCGCCGATATAACCCAACTCGCCGAGCAGCTTGGGCGACAGCGCCGCGGTTCCCGCCTTCGAGCCGCCCGCATCCCACGCCTGCTTGACCTTCTGCACCTCGTCGCCGAAGCCGAAGCGCGTGAGCTGCTCCGAATAGAAAGTTCCCATGCGCGCGGCGTAGAACGCGACGTTGGCCGCGTGTCCCGCGACCGCGCGATCGACGTTGGCTGTCACCGTCACGTGTCCGGGCGCTTTCACCGCCACCGCGCGCGGCTCGCGGCCGGCCGCAGTCGCAATCTCGCGAAAATCCGCGATCGCTTTCTTGAGCGAGTTGATCGGGACCATCACCGGCAGCCATCCGTCGGCCTTCTTCGCCGTGAACTCGACGCTTTTTTTGTTGAGCGACGCGATCCAGATCGGAATATGCTTGCGCGGAGTCTCGAAGCGCATCGTGAAGCCGCGTTGCAGCTTGAACACCTTGCCTTCGTAGTTCAGCGGCGTCTGCGCCATTATCATGTTGATAATTTCCACGTACTCCTTCATCCGCGTCAGCGGCGGATTGAACGGGACGCCGTGGAAATGCTCGATCACCTGCGGCCCGCTGGTCCCGAGTCCGATGATCATGCGGCCGTTGCTCAGCTCATCGAGCGTGCCGAAATGCTGCGCGAGCGCCGCCGGCGTGCGCGAGTAGATGTTCACGATCGAGGTCGCCAGCTGAATCTTGCTGGTATGCTCCGCGAGCAGCGTCAGCAGCGTGAACGCGTCGCGACCCCACGCTTCGGCCACCCAAATGGAATGGATGCCCGCGGCCTCCGCGATTTTGGCGCGTTCGATCGTCCCCTTGAAATCGGGCTTGCCCTGCCAATTCACTCCAACTGCTAATTTGCGTGCCATCGAAATTTCCTCCTCCGCTAAACGAGACCGCGAATCCTTTTCTCTCCTCGCTGAACCGCGTCAGATTCTTGTCACAGTGAGCGCGAACGACACCTCGTCGCGGATCAGGTTGCGAATATGGCATCCGCGCTCGGCGACTTCGACCAATCGATGAAGCCGGTCATCGTCCGCGCTGGACTTAACTTGAAGTTCTACTTTAATTTCCTTCACATGCCCGGTTTCGTTGGCCCGCGCCCGAACCGACGACCGGCCGAGATCGATCTTGCGCGCGTGCGCCGCCACTCTAAGCGACATCAGAATGCATCCGCCAAGCGCGCCAAGGAACGACGACACGGGATCGGGCGCCGTCGGATCTTCACCCGACAGACGCCATCGCAGCGCGCCGTACTTCACTTCGGCAGTGAGCGAATCGCCCGCCGCCTCGACGGTGACGTCGCGATGGCGCATCGGTTCCTGCGATGGATCTGTCCCTGGCACGTCGGGCGCGTCGTTCTCCAGCGCCCAACCTAGCCGAGATTGCAACTCTTCTACAAACCGTTCGTTCAGGCAGCCGCCCCAACTATCCGGCTACTCGATTCACCCGCGGCAAAGTATCATTGTTCGAGATAGCCGACTGCGCTGCGCTTGAATCGCGGCGAGCCTCTTCGATGAACAATGACGCGATCGCACGAGGTAAAAGATGCGCCCGCCCGATTATTCCGCCCTCGATGAAACGCTCGAAATCATGACGCCCATGGGTCCCGAGCTGAACAACGGCTTCTCCAATCACGCCCCGATGGCGATCGAGGCGATGTGCGCGATGCGGCGCGGCGACGCCGTGATGCCGTGGTTCGAACGCTACCGCGGCTCGCTTGCGCCGCGGTGCGCGCGGGTGGCGCGCCTTCGGGGTGACAATTGGCGCGACGCGCTGGGCGATCACCGCCGCAGCGAAGATTGGTTCCAGTTCTTTTGCAACGAGCTTGAAGATCGACCGTGGCCTTCGGTGCTCGACACCTGGGCCGCGCGCCTCGCGCCGGGCCTCATGGCCGCCGCGACCCACGGCGTCATCCGCACCGGGCACGCGACGCGCGCGCTCGCTCTCGAGGACACCCCCGCGCGCCGCCGCGAACTCGCCGACGGTCTGGCGTATTGGGCCGCCGACTATATGGCGCTTCCCGCTGAGCGGCACAAGCCTGCCCGCGCGATGCCGTCGGACGCGATTGCTAGGCTGCAGATGATCCCGCTGGAGATTCGGCGCGGCAATTTTGGGTCGTTTACCGACGCGCTCGCGCAGCTCGATTCCTTCGAGCCGTTCAAGGATACGCTGGACGCGGTCGATCCCACCGGCGACGCGCACAGATTCCTTTCCGACCTGACCGCCACCTTTGCGCGCGTCTTTCTTGCCAACGCCCGCGACACTTATACGACCATCGCGTTCGTACACGCCGTCACGGGACCGTCGGCCATCCGCCCACTCCTGCCATACCTGCGCGATACAACTGTGCACGGATCGCTCGGATACGCGTGGCAAACGGCCGCCGCGATGTACGCAACTTTCGGCACGCGCGCCAACCTTTCGCGCATTGATATGGATGAGGGCAAAATATGCGGCGAAGATGAACTTATCCAGCGTGCGATCGCCTGCGGCGACGAGCACGCGATTAAATTCACCGAGGTTTGTTTACGCGAGCATGCGTTCAATCCGGACCCGGCATTTTTCGCGGCCGCCGAACACGCAATTCATATGCTGAGCGCCGCTACTTGAGGCCGCGGTAAACGGCGAAGATCAGATTCTTGTAGGCGCAATCGATATCGCGAAAGCCCGCCGCGCGCAGCCATTCGAGCTGATCCTCCAGCGTCGCCGCGCGATCGAACTTCATGCGTTCCAGCGCCGCCGCCAGGTCGAGTTCCTCCACACCCAGTTCGCGCACCCGCGTGATCCATCGCTCGTGATGAAACCGGTGCCGCTCCGGCGTCGCGCCGCGAAACTGCTCGGCGTTGACGAAGACTCCGCCGTCATTGAGCGCGCCGTGGATTCGATCGAACAACGAGCGTTTTTGGTCGTCACTTAGGTGATGGATCGACAGCGCTGAAACCACCGCGTCGTACTTTTCCTGAATCGGGTCCACCCCGTAGTCGGAGACCTCGAAGCGGAATCTCTCTCCGCCCAATTCGAAGCGGGCGCGCGCCCGCTCGAGCATCTCATTCGAGATGTCCACCATCGTGATTCGCGCGTGCGGAAAACTGTATGCAATGAGCGCCGACAGCAGCCCCGTGCCGGCGCCGAGATCGAGAACCTTGAGCCTGCTGTCGCGCGGAAAGTGGATTAAATCGATCGCCGCGCGATAGAAGTCATCGAAGCCCGGCACCAGGCGACGCCGCGTGCGGTCGTAGTCCTCCGCCGCAAGATCGAACGCTTGCTGCACTGAATTCGCCATCTGAAGATTGTGCGGAGGCGACGGTTGTGAATCAACCGCACACTCCAGACGCGTATCGAACGGGCCGCGCAGCTACTTGGAGAGTTTCGTCAGTCCTTTCTTTCTGCGCTCGGCCCAGCGCTTCTTCATAAGCTCGGACAGCCGCTTCCTGCCTTCCGCAGTGATGCCGCCGCGACGCTTTCTCTTGGTGGCAGCCGCTTTGGGAGCAGCCTTGCGGCCTCGCTTCTTGCCGGTAGCCGCCGATCCGCCGGCCGCGAGGGCCGTGATCGCACGGACTAGCCGGTCCCTTTCCTTCCTTAGGTCTGCGACGATTCTATCGATCTCCAAGTAACTGCTCCTTTAGGTCCCCGACAGGTCCCCAATGCTTTGTTAGATGCACTTGTAACATTTGCACCAATTATAATCGCTGGAGTTACAAGGAATTGCAATTTCCACGAGCTAGGTTATGAGATGCCCCGAGTAGGCCTCGGCCCGCGAACTGCGCCCCCCGGTCCCAGGACCTGGGGCTATGCCCGGGCGTGGCCGTGGCGCAGTAGCTTGCCCGGCAATGGGCCGTCAGCCGCGACTTGATCCTTGTTCTCGCGCCGGATGACGATGCCGTTGACGATCACCGCGTCGATCCCTGCCGCGTCGGCAACCAGGCGATCCTGGTTCGCCGGCAGGTCGTACACGCGGCGTAGTTTGCTCGCGCCCACCTTGTCCGGATCGAAAATCGTGACGTCGCCCGCGAGGCCCGGCATCAGCCGCCCGCGGTCCGTGATGCCGAATACCTCGGCCGGCCGGGCGCTCAGCATCCAGATTGCGCGCTCCATCGGAATTGCGCGTTTCTCGCGCACCCACCGGCCGAGCAGGTAGGTCGAAAAGCACGCGTCGCATAGCTGGCTCGCATGCGCGCCCGCGTCGGACAGCCCGAGCACGGTATGCCGCCCCGCCAGCAGTTCGGCGACCTCGTCTTCAACGTTGTTAAGGATCGACATCCTGAAGCGCGCTTCGAGATTCGATGCCAGCGCGAGATCGAGCGCAAGGTTGATCGGATCGAGGCCGCGATCGCGCGCTACTTCGCTCAGGTTGCGCTCCTCGAGCGACGGGTCGGTTGGCGAGAACGAAATCACCGTGCGATCCCATCGGTTGGCGAACGCACCGCGCGAGCCCTCGCCCGCCCTGGACTTGAACGCGCGCCGGAACTCCGGGTCGGCGTAAATTTTCTTCTTGCCCTCGAAGTCAGCCGCCGAGACCGGCGCGAACACACTCATGCTCTCGAAGATAAACGGCGCCTTGAACTGGAATTCGAAGTTCAGCGGACGGCAGGTGACCTCGTCGCACAGTTTCTGCGACGCCTCCAGTGCCCCGCGATGTCCGCCGGGACCGTTCATGCCGGCCAGCAGCGCCGTGTAGGTAATCGGGCGCCGAATCTCGCGGGCGATTTCCGCAAACTCGCGCAAGAACAGCTCGCGTCCGATCGTCGCCTGCATGATTCCGTGTCCCGCCTCGCCCATCGCCGACGCCAGCGTCCTGATCTCGTCGAAGTCCGACATGCGGCTCGGCACCGGCTTGCCGCTGTATCCGACGTGCGTCGGCGATTTCGA
>Ga0074044_10001896_pt1 | contig 18467 bp, 23 predicted proteins | sample BogForMeECP23OM1_FD_94443 | JGI IMG/M metagenome (GOLD analysis project Ga0074044, IMG submission 94443) | Bog forest soil microbial communities from Calvert Island, British Columbia, Canada - Bog Forest MetaG ECP23OM1 | ecosystem: Environmental > Terrestrial > Soil > Wetlands ...
GAAGCCGCCAGCTTGAATCGCGGAGAAATGCACGAAAACGTCTTCGCCATTCTGACGGCTGATAAAGCCGTAGCCCTTGGCGTCGTTAAACCACTTCACTGTTCCTTGTTCTGCCATTGTATTGGTGTTCCTATTCTTGTTTCTTGAAATGTGCTGAGAAGATTCGCTGCTGTGGAAGTGGGGTGACGCTGGTTGGCGGTACCGGCCTTCAACTAACTGTGAGTCAAACTTAGCGACTTCAAGTGTAGCACGATAAGGCGGAGAATGGCTGGAAACTTTGGTCGGGGGATTGGACCCGGAGTCAACCTTCCGGTAACTCTTTGCGATTCAACGATGTACAGGGCGCTTCCAGAGGTTGCCGAGCTTTGCTCGGCGGGACGGCCAACCACCCCAGCCCGCGAAAAGCGCGCGGTCTGGGGACCCCGGCGGGGGCGGCCGTCTCTACGTGATTGTCTTTGGGTTACGCTGTAGTTGCTGATGATCGCCTTCCTCACCCTTGAACTCCGCATTGAAGCGGCGCACTCGCTTAAAGACAAGCGCCAGGTCACGCGCAGTCTTAAAGACCGGCTGCGCTCCTCCTTCAACGTGGCCGTCGCCGAACTTGATGCTAGCCTGCTGTGGAATCAGGCGACCATCGGCGTGGTCAGCGTCTCCGACTCGCGCGATTATCTTGACGGGCTGATGAAAAACGTGGAACGCGCGGCCACCCGCATCGCCAACAACGCGGGGGCGGAGGTTACGGATTCGTTTGTGGAGTTTCTGTGAGGATGGGCCCGCAGCGGCTAAAGCCGGCCTTTATTCAGTGGCATGTACGGCGCGGCTGAAGCCGCGCCCTTCCCAAAATCCAAACGGACACAGTGGTTCAGCAGTCTGAGACGGGGCAAGCCCCGTCTCTACGAAAGCGGCGTCTTGCAGCAGCCTGTAAAGCCGCGCGCCTTCAAGACAAAGTCAAACTCCGGAGTTTAACTTTTCTGATATCCTCATGAGTTTTCTTCCATTCGAGGTGGGGCTTGGAGCATCGTGGGCAGAAATATCATCGCGGGCGGCTGAGTGAGGCCATCCGGGAGGAGATCGAAACCATCCTCGAAGGCGAACTGGGCGATCCTCGCATCGGGCTGGCCAGCGTCAGTTCGGTGGTCATGGCGGAGGACGCGCGTTCGGCTTGGGTCATGGTGCACGTTGCCGGCGATGAGGCCGAGGCGGAGCGCACCCTGGAAGGCCTGGCCGCTGCCAAGAATTATGTCCGGCACGAACTGGCGGAACGGCTGCGGTTGCGCCGGCCCCCGGAACTCTATTTTCAGATCGATCGCGCCGATCAATTGGAGAGTCGAGTCGACGAGCTTCTGGGCCGCGCGAAAAAACGCGCCCGGAAGAATCCTGAGCCCAGCCCCTAAAGGGGCGGGTGATTTCGGAGGACTTGCGGCATCGCTAAAGCGATGCCCTGATACGAACCTAATAACTAGGGGCTGGGAACTGACAACTGATAACTGATAACTGATAACTGAAAGCTAAGAGCTAAGAGCTAAGAGCTATGAGCTAAGAGCTAAGAGCTAAGAGCTAAGAGCTAAGAGCTAAGAGCTAAGAGCTAAGAGCACTTCATGCTAGGGCGGATTCTACGAGAAATTCGCGCGCGTCGCCGGTTCGTCGTGACCTCGCACGCCCGGCCCGATGGAGACGGCATCGGCTCTGCCCTTGCCTGTGGCCAGATTCTGCGCATGATGGGGAAAGATGCCGAAGTTGTCATGCATGACGGGGTCCCTCGCATCTACCAGAACCTTCCCTTCGCCGACCACGTGGTTCAGGCCGATGCTGTTCCCCCGAACGATGCTGTCATCCTGCTCGAATGTGACGGCATCCAGCGCACGCTTCTCGAGGGGCTCGAAGAATGTTTCCTCATCAACATTGACCATCACGTGAGCGGGCGCAATTTCGCCCACATCAACTGGATCGACTCCTCGGTGATGGCCACCGCCGAACTCGTCTTTCGGTTAGCCCGCCTTGCCTGTGTGCCCGTCGACCGCGACATTGCCACCTGCCTCTACACCGGGCTCATGACCGACACGGGCTCGTTCATGTTTGAAGGCACCAACGAACACACTTTCACGGTGGCGCGCGAACTGGTGCTTGCCGGCGCTGACCCCGCGCTTTGTGCCCGGCATATCTATTTCGGACATTCCACGGCCAAGCTTCGGCTGCTCGGCGCGGCGCTCTCCAACTTGCATCGCGAAGGGCCGCTGGCCTGGATCTGGATCACGCAGGAACAGATGCAGCGCTTCGGCGCCCGCGAAGAAGACTGCGAGGGCCTGGTCAACTACGCGCTCTCCATCGGCGACGTGCAGGTCGCTATCTTTTTTCGCGAACTGCCCGATCGCCGCTTTCGCGTCAGCCTCCGCAGCAAAGGAGAAGTGAATGTCTCCACGGTGGCCGAATATTTCGGGGGCGGCGGCCACAAATGCGCCAGCGGCTGTTCGCTGGAAGGGCCTCTGGCCGTCGCCGTGTCCCGAATTGTCGACCGCCTGCGCGCGGAAGCTGTAGTCTTGAACGCGGACTCATCCACCAGTTGAGCGCCCAAAAGCAGCGCCTGAAGGCGCATTAAATGGGGCGGCAACTGCGGTATGCCTGAAGGCATACCCTGATACAAATCTTGCTTGCTCCGGAGGCTGTAGCGGAGATAACTATGGACCTGACCCGCCAACTCATTTCTTTCGTCGGAGCACTCCTCATCCTGATCGCCTACGCCGGCCACCAAATGGGATGGATCAACCCCCGGCGTCCCGCCTACAACATCCTTAACGCGGCGGGATCGGTGATCCTCTGGTGGATCGCGATGCATCCTTTTCAAGCCGGCTTCGTCGTGCTTGAAGGCGTCTGGACCGTCATCAGCCTCTGGGCATTGGCTCGACCGCGCCCGGCGTGAGATGCCATGAATCGGCAAAGAACAAATCCGCAAACCCGCACCGACCTGTTGCTGCTGGCGGCGTTCTGCGGATTCCTCTTCTTCTATGGCCTGGGGGCCTTCGGACTTCTCGGCGCTGACGAACCCCGCTACGCGCAAGTGGCGCGCGAAATGCTCGATCGCTCCGATTGGGTAACACCCACGCTGCAAGCGAAACCGTGGCTGGAAAAGCCGGTGCTGTATTACTGGCAGGCGATGATGTCGTTCCGTGCCTCGGGCATCTCCGACCAGGCTGCCCGCCTGCCCGCCGCTTTCGATGCGGCGGTGCTCATCGCGGCCATCTACTTTTTCCTTCGCCGCTTCCGGCGCGGCAGTGAACTCGACGGCGCCCTGATCACGGCCAGTTGCGCCGCCGTCGTTATTTTCGCCCACGCGGCAGCGACCGACATGCCGCTCGCCGCCTGCTTTGTCATCGCATTGCTGGGCTGGTATGCCTGGTACGAAAGCCGGCGGCACATCTATCTCGCCGCGTTTTACGTTTCTCTGGCGCTTGGAACCTTAGCCAAAGGCCCGGTCGCGCCCGCCCTCTCGGCTGTCATCATCGTTCTCTTCCTGGCGGTAAAGGGCGACTGGCGGGCCATCCCACGCACTCTCTGGATCCCCGGCATCGCCCTATATCTGGCTGCCGCGTTGCCTTGGTACATCGCTGTCCAATTGCGCAATCCGGAATTTTTCCGGGTCTTCATCCTCGAACACAATCTCGCCCGCTTCTCGCAGGACGTTTATCACCACCGGCAGCCTTTCTGGTTTTACCTGCCCGTGTTCCTGCTGGCCATGATGCCCTGGACGCTGGCGCTCATTCTCGCCGTCGCCGAACGGGCGCGCCTGATCTGGTCCGAAGGGAAAGAAGCGATCTCCAGCCCGGAAGATTCGTGGTCGCTCTTTCTGCTCATCTGGATGCTGGCGCCCATCCTGTTTTTCAGCGCATCGCAATCCAAGCTGCCCGGCTACATTTTGCCTGCGGTCCCGGCGGGAGCGCTGCTGGTTGCCGAATATCTGGCCGCCCGCCCTGGCGACGAGAAGAGGTTTTCGCCCCTGTTTGCCGCCGCTCACGGGATTCTCTGCGGACTGCTGATCTTCGCCGCTTTTTCCGCCGCCTCCATTGCGATGAATCACCGCCTGCGGTGGATCAGCGGAAGCTGGGGAACCGGAACCTGGGCCGCGATTGCAGCCGTCGGTGCTCTTGGCATCGCCGGCGCGCTAATGTCTCGTACTGGATTTCGACTGTTGAGCCGCGTTACGCTGTTTGCCGTGCTCATCAGCGTAGCCGCCGTTATTCGTCTCGCCGCGCCCGTCATCGACGCCACCCAATCCGCGCGTCCCATTGCCGAGAGCATTCAGGCCTTTTCGCGCGAGCCGGTCCCCATCGCCCTCTATCGCCTCAACCGCGTGCAGGAATACGGTCTCGAGTTTTATCTCAATCGGCCAGTGCAACCTTACGAAGGCGGAAATATCCCGGCCGCAGCGCATGTGGTGGTTGCCACACAAGGTACGGAATCCCAAGTCGCCCAACTCGTTCCCGGACGCCGAGTATCATACTTAACCAGCATCCCGGAGCAGAAGGTAGATCTGTACTGGGTGGGAAAGGAATAGGAGGCAGGTCTCAGGTGTCAGGTGTCAGGAAAAACAGTTGGTGCTAGATTTCGTCAGGAATTGGAGCCTGAGACCTGAGACCTGAGACCTGAGACCTGGCACCTGGGACCTTGTTTATGGAAATCCTCGATCTCCGACATTTCTCTTCCGCCGACCTTCGCCCGCTGCTGGAAGACGAGATCGCCATGTGGGGACGCCTGCTCTCGTGGGACTACGCCACCTCGGCTGAGATGATCCTCCGCTACATGGATGCCAAGATCCTCCCTGGCTACGCAGCGATCGAGCGCGGCAGCATCTTCGGCTACTCGTTTTTTGTCTATGAGCAGAACAAGGGCATCATCGGCGACCTCTTTGTTCGCGACGGAACCCGCGATTCCAATCGTCACGAGGTCGAAGAACGCCTGCTCACCCACGTCATCGAAACCCTGCAGCAGTCGCCCGGCATCCATCGCGTGGAGGCGCAGTTGCTGGCGCACCAGACCGGAGAGGTCTCGCGCCCGTTTTTGCAACAGGGCTTCAGCCGCCATCCCCGCGTCTTCATGAATTTCGAAATCGGACGGCATCCGCAGGCTTCGCCGCAAACTCGGCCACCTATTCCGCCGCACTTCGAAATTCGTCCCTGGTCCGAGCAGGAATACCAGGCCGCCGCCGCCCTGATCACCGCCGCGTACCGCGGCCATGTCGATTCCGAGATCAACGATCAGTACCGGACGTTGAGCGGCTCGCTGCGCTTTTTGAACAACATCGTGCGCTTTCCCGGCTGCGGGACCTTCGATCCCCAGGCCTCGTTCGTCGTAGTCGATCGCCGTACGCGGACGCTCGTCGGCCTCATTCTCTGCTCGCTGGTGCGACCCGATGTCGGCCACATCACGCAGGTGTGCGTGCTCCCCGAATACCGCTCTGCCGGCCTCGGCGAGGCGATGCTGGCCGCCTCAACCAGGAACCTGCGCGGGCGGGGGTTCCGGTTCATCTCGCTGACCGTAACCGAAGCCAACGACCGGGCCATTGCGCTCTACAAACGCATCGGATTTGAATCCACCAGGGTGTTCGACGCTTTTGTGTGGGAGGGATGAGAGAAGCGGTCAGTTTTGTGACAAAATCCGGAAAATCTTGCGCGAAAAATAAGCCCGGGCGCAGAACAAAAACCTCCGCGCCGTCCTTCCCCGAGACGACGCAGAGGAGTTAGGCGGAAACCGGGGCGTCGATGCAGCATCATTGCGAGCCGCCTGACCCTTTGTACCCAGTTGGACGCAAGCACATCGGGTTTACCGCCGCAGGAGGTTCTTCGCGATGAACAACACGTTGGCCGGGCGCTCCGCCAGCCGGCGCATAAAGTAGGGATACCACTCGGTGCCGAAGGGGATGTAGACGCGCACGCCCCAGCCCTCTTTCACCAGGCCCTGCTGCAGGTCGCGCCGGATGCCGTGCAACATTTGGAATTCAAAAGCGTTGCGCGGAATGTTTTCACGCGTGGCAAAGGCCTTGGCCTCTCGGATTATGGTCTCGTCATGGGTCGCTAAACCATGATAGACGCCGCTCTTCATCAGGATCTTCATCAGGTTTACGTAGCTGGCGTCGACCTCGGACTTCTTCTGGAAGGCGATGTCTTCTGGCTCCTTATAGGCGCCTTTGCAGAGCCGTATACGGATGCGTTCGGAGAGCAGCTTCTCGACGTCGGCTTCGGCGCGCCGTATGTAGGACTGGATCACCGCTCCCACCGAGGCCTCGTTTCCCGGAACCCGGTGTAGTTCGTGAACGAAGTCGAGCGTCCGCTGGGTGTAGGGCGATCCTTCCATGTCGACGCGAACAAAGTTCTTCGGCGACATGCTTGCCGCCTTCGCCACCAGCCCGCGGACGATGTCGTAGGCCATCTTCTCGTCCACGTCCAGACCCATGTGAGTCAGCTTCAGGCTGATATTCGCGTTGAGTTTATTGGCGGCGATTTCGTCGAGCAGGTCGTGGTAAAGCTGGGCGCTGGCGCGGGCTTCGTCGGCGTTGGTGACGTTCTCACCCAGATTGTCGATGGAGACGCTGGCGCCGATTTGATTCATGGCGGCGGCGGCGCGAATTGCGTCCTTAACCTCTGTGCCGGCGACGAAGCGGGCGGAAGTGCGCTGGCCAAAGCGGGAACGTTCGGCGATGGCGCGCATGCGCCGGCTTTCCGACAGTGCGATGAACACTGCCCTCAGCACGGTGCACCGGATTTTCGCGGATTGAGACTGCCAGAGGCTTGCGTTGGCATTACATTATTTTTTACCACAAACGGAGGCGGGGTGCAGTGCGCGGCTGCTGCACGTGACGGCGCGGGCAAGACGGGGCAAGCCCCGTCTCTACATAAGCTTTGTTGCAGTTGACTAGACATCTGACTAGTCAGTATAATGAAGACGAGACGTGGAGGTGAAGTTTGGCTTCGTGGCAAGTGCAAGACGCGAAGGCGCGGTTTAGCGAATTTCTGGATGCGACCATCAAGAAGGGGCCGCAAGTGGTCACCCGCCGCGGAGTTAAGACCGCCGTTCTGGTGCCGATCGAAGAATGGGAGAGGCTGCAAAAGGCTGCCCGGCCCGGCCTCAAGGAATGGTTGCTTGCACCCGAACCGCGCTGTGACAACCTCACCTATGAGAGAGGCAAGTTGCGCAGCCGACCCGTGGTGGAGTTTGAGTGAATCAATACCTGCTCGATACCAACGTAGTTTCCGAGCTGCGAAAAGCGCGTCCTCACGGAGCGGTGAGGGCTTGGCTCAGCGCCGCCGAAGAGGCGAGTTTATTCGTTTCCGCCGTAACACTGGGAGAGCTGCAGGTGGGGATCGAGCGGACAAGACGGCAAGATCCGTCGAAGGCGAGCGAACTGGAGCACTGGGTTGATCGTGTGCCGGCAGCCTACCGGGTGCTCCCGATGCATACAGCCTGCTTTCGGGAATGGGGCCGCATTATGGACAAGAAGCCCCCTGAGCTGCTGCAAGACGCCATGATCGCCGCGACGGCACGGGTGCACCGTCTAATTGTTGCGACCAGACACGAACGAGACTTCAAGCAACTCGACGTCCGAACCTTCAACCCATTCAGAAACTAAGCCGCCGCGTGGCGTGAGAGCGCAGGCAAGACGGGGCAAGCCCCGTCTCTACACGAGCGGAATCCAGCGCGACCACTCGTCGTGTAGAATAACCGTTTGGATATGGACCTGTCCGCCATCCAGCAAGCCTTGCGCGAGCGCAACATTGGCGCCTGGCTTTTCTACGATCATCACCATCGCGACCCGATCGCTTACCGCGTTCTTGGGCTGCCGGATGGGCTCATGGTCACGCGGCGCTGGTACTACCTGATCCCCGCCAAGGGCGAGCCCGTCAAACTGGTCCACAAGATCGAGTCGGGACACCTGGATACTTTGCCGGGCACGAAGAAACAGTACGCCGGATGGCAGGAACTGTTCGCCGGCTTGAAGCAAATGTTGGCGCCGTATCGCGATGTGGCGATGCAGTTCTCGCCCAACAATTTTGTCTTCACCATTTCCATGGTGGACGCGGGAACGGCGGACATGATCCGCGGGCTGGGCAAGAACATTGTCAGCGCGGCCGACCTGATCGCGCAGTTTGAAGCGACTCTGAGCGACGAACAGATTCAGTCGCACTTCGCGGCGCGCGATGTGATTGACGCGGTCACCGCCGAAGCTTTCAAGGAAATTGGGCGGCGGGTGCGCGGCGGCGGGACGCACGAGCATGAAATCCAGCAGTTTTTCATGGCAGCCTTCCAGCGCGAGAACATGGTGACGGACGATCCGCCGATCGTGGCCGTGAACGCCAACAGCGGCAACCCGCACTACGAGCCGAGTGCAAGCCGGCCGGTGCCGATCCGCGAAGGCGACTTTGTGCTGCTGGACGTGTGGGCGAAGAAGAATACGCCGGGCGCGGTTTATTACGACATCACGTGGGTCGGGATAGTGGGCAAGGCTCCGACGGAGCGGCAGCGCGAGATTTTTAAGATTGTCAGCGAGGCGCGCGATATCGGCGTGAAAACCGTGCAGAATGCCATGGCAGCCGCCAAACCGATCGCGGGATGGGAAGTGGACCACGCGGTGCGCGGCCACATCCAGCAAGCGAAATACGGAAACAACTTCATCCACCGCACCGGCCACTCGATTGCGACCGAGGTGCATGCGAATGGCGCGAATATGGACGATCTGGAAATTCACGACGAACGGCGCATTCTGCCCAACACCCTGTTCTCGGTCGAGCCCGGAATTTACCTGCCCGAGTTCGGCGTGCGCCTGGAAGTCGATGTACTGGTGCGGCCGGGAAGCGCCGAGGTCACTGGTAAAATCCAACGAGAGATCGTGACGATCTGAATGGCCAAGCCGACAACAGATAAATCAACAAAAGCTGCGGAGCCGGAATATCCGCTCACGACCATAGCGGTGGTCGCGCCGATCGTGGGCTGGCTGATTCCGGGCGGCGGACACATCCTGCTGAAGCGCTACGGGCGCGGCATTCTGCTGCTCGTGTCGGTGGTCGCGATGTTTCTGATTGGCCTGGGCATGCAGGGACGAATTTACAAGCCGAACGGCGGCGATATCCTCGACATACTGGGCTTTGTTGGCGACGTGGGATCGGGCGCGCTCTATTTTCTGGCGCGGATCATGGACTGGGGCAACGTGATGGCGGCGAATGCCGCGGCGGATTATGGCAAGACGTTTCTGATTGTCGCGGGGCTCTTGAATTTCATTGCGGCGGCGGATGCGCATCACATTGCCCTGGGGAAGAAATCGTGACCTTCACCTTGTCGCATTTCTCGGCTGCGGTAGTGTTCGCGCTATTCGCGTCGATCGTCTTCGGCATCACGCAGCGCAATTCGACGATGGAGCAGGTTAAGTACGGCCTCTACTGCTTCGCCCTGTTTGTCGGAGGAGTTTTCCTGGCGGGATGGGTGATGGCGCTGATTCGGCGGTAGCGGCTGTCAGTTCTCAGTTCTCAGTTCCCGGTTCTCAGTTCTCAGTCTCCAACTTCCAACTTTAGAGACAGGGTTTGCCCCGTTTCCTACCGCCAAGGAGACGCGGCAAGCCGCGTCTCTACGGGAAGTATGTCTCCCTTTCTCTGATCTTTTGATCTTTGCACTATTCGGGCGGTTCCGCGTGCAGACCTTCGCCGGGGGCGAGCGGAAGGCGAGACGCCCCGCTGAGCAGGCCGCGTTCGTACGGCGAAAACGCGCTCCTGTACTGCGGGGAGTTGATGAGCCGGTCGCGCTGTTCGGGCGTCAGGCCGCGCATCCCTCGAATCGCCTGGTTGACGGCTTGGCGGCGGTCGGGCGGCAACTGCTTGAACTGCTGAAAGAGCTGGCGGGCCTGCTGCTTCTGATTCGGCGTCAGGTGCTCCCAGGTTTCCATGCGGTTGAGCACTCGCTCCTGCTGCTGTGGAGGCAGGCTGGAAAAATGCTGCAACCTTCTTTGCAACTGGGCTTGCTGTTGCGGGGGAAGCCTTCGGAACTGCGGATCGTTTTCGAGCGCGCGGCGTTGCTGCGCGGGCGGCAGGTCCTTATAGCGGCGGAGCCAGTTTCCGGCGTGGCCAGGCTGGTTCTGCGGCGGACGGAATTGATTGGGACGGCTGGGGTTGGGACGACCTTCTTTCTGAAAGTGGTGCCACTGCCCGTCCGCAGGTTGCGATTGCGGATGCTGTTGCCGTGGACGTGGCGGTGGCGAATACCGGTCTTGGGCGAACGACGGCATCAGCAGCAGAAATGCTGCCAGACAGATCGCAACTCTTTCCCGGCCCAACATCTATGTCCCTCGTCAATCCTGCTAACTTAAAAGCTGCCGCTCAACGTGCCCGCCTCCGCGACGGGAGACGCGGCAAGCCGCGTCTCTACAGGAGATCAAGCTTACGGATTCGCGGTTACGTCGTCCTGCACCTGCAGTTCGTCGAGCATATCGAAATCGGCGTACAACTCGTCGTTCTTCTCCAGCGCCTGCAGATCGCCGACGGCGGTTCCCGGTTCCACCGGCAGACCCAGGGCTGGGGGTGTGGTCGGAATGGTTGCGGTCAGAATCAACGACTTGTTGCTGACCAGCAAGGCTCCCGCAAATACGACGGCAGCGAGCGACATAGCCCACGCCGGACGCCGCCACATCCAACTCAACCATCCCGCAGCCGGGCGCGCCATTTCTTCGCGTCTTTCTTCGGACAACCGCGCCTGGAGTCGGGTGTCGAAATAGGGCGACGGTTCGGGCGCTTGCCATTCATCGAGCAGCGCCATGGTTTTCTGCAAATCGCCGAAATAGGCGGCACAGGCGGCACAGGATGCGATGTGTTTTTCGACCTCCGGCTGCAGTGTTGTAGCGTCCATGCCAGCGGCCAGATCCGGCAATAGTTCGCGAATTTGATTGCAATTCATACAGCTAACCTCTACTTCCCGAAACAAACTCTTTCAACTGCTCGCGCAGCGTTTCGTAGGCGCGGAACAGCAACGACTTGGTGGCGGACTCGCTAAGCTTCAGCACGCCGGCAATCTGGCGGTAATCCATCTGCTGATACTTGTGCATGATGACGGCCACGCGCTGGCGCTCGGGCAGCGCGTTCACTTTGCTGCGGATGGCCGCGAGCCGTTCCCGCCTTAATATATTCTCTTCCGCCGTGAGCGCATCGTCGGCCAGATCGGGCGTTGTGCCTGTTTCCTGGTCCGGCTCATCCAGGCGCACCGTGTTTTCCGGCCGCTCGTGCCTGGTATCGCGCGCGTGGTTCACGGCCAGGTTGGTCGCGATGCGATACAGCCAGGTCGTGAACTTCGCGCTCGGCTCGTAAGTGGTGCGCGAGCGGTACACGCGCAGAAACACTTCCTGCGCCAGTTCTTCCGCAGTCGACGGGTTGTGGCACAAGCGGTACATAAAGCCGACCATCGGCCGGCGATATTTCTGAACCAGGTAAGCGAAAGCGGACTCATCGCCCGTCTTCACCCGCAGCATCACGTCGACGTCGGAAACGGCCTGGTTTGTGCTGACGACGGAATTTGCCATGGCGTCGGGTGCAGACGTGGACGGCGAAGCTCCCGCAAAGTTCGGCAGCCCGCGGTCGAGCGCTCCGCCATTCAGCAGTCCGCGATCCAGCAATCCGCGATCGATGGCCACGCTGCTCACACTGGTAGAAACCCCATCCGGGGGAGAAAGTTGCGCGTCTTCGGAGGTGGGCAGGCGCGTGGAAGTGTTTTCCCGTGAATCACTTACGAACCGAGCGTCGGGGGTGTCGGAGGTGGCCATGAAAGGGCGACAGAAAGAGGCTATCGGGAGCGGCGCGGGCGGTCAAGAGGCAGGGTGGATGCCGAAGAGCCGGGCGCCCCCCTTCCGAATTCTTCGGCCAAAGTTCAAAAGCAACACCAACCCCAACCCCGGCGCGCCCACGGGCGGGGCCAGCCCCGCACCCCGCTGGGGGCTGTCTGCCCCCAGTCCCCCGAGCAATAAGGTTCAAACAACCCCTAACTCGTCCCAAAGGAAGTTACTAAGTGTCCAACCGGACACCGACCTAGCCTCCGAGGGATCGGGGGACTACAATGTGGACACCAGCAGAGAAGAGTTCAACCATGACGCCCGAACACGGCTGGTTTGAGAAGGTGAGCGGAAAGTTCCTGTCCCTCTTCACCCGAAAGGAAGTGAAGACGCCGCTTTCTTTCTTCTTCAGCGTCTCGAAGGCATACACCCTGGTTTTGCTTGCGGCACTCTATCTGGTCGGTCCCGATGCTAACCTGAAGGTCCACGTGTTCCATATTGGTCTCATCGGGTACCTCGTGCTCTTCCTCGGCGTCTATCTTTTCGCCTGGTGCAGGCCTAAGCACCTCGTCTATGGAGAGACAGGCCATCGGGCAGAATCAAGGTTCGCACTCGGAACGGAACAGCGAGAAATCGAACCCGCAGAACTAGCCGCCCTTCCAGGCACAACAAGAGAAGGCATGGTGACAGATCCAAAGTCACTGCCCATCGTAGGCGGTGGCGCGTGAACCTTCTACTGATCACGTTCGCCCTCCGCAACACCGACCGAGACTATTCTCAGTTCTTCGTGGCACTCCGAGGAAACGCGCTGAACTGGTGGCACTTCATCGAGCAGACCGCCGTCGTCAGCACCGAGCACGACGCTGATGCATTTACACGGCTCCTGCTCCCACTCATGGAAACGACAGACTCGCTACTCGTTGTAAAGCTCTCCCCCCACCAATTCGAGGGCTGGCTGCCCAAGTACGCCTGGGACTGGTTCAGAAAGGTGTCCGACCAGATCGTGCAGCAGAAAGCACCCTCACCAGCGATTCTTCCGCCGACCCCACCGCGTCCAGCGCTGAAGAAATAACGCTGCGAAGCGCGACACACCCCACCCCCCTCCCCTGTCTCTCCCGGCGCAAAAAGCGCGAATTTCCCCACAGCCGGCGCCCGATCGGTGTTAAGCTTCCCACGACAGTCGGACCCACTGTTAAGGCTGGACGGGCGCGGCAACGCCACACGAAAGGCCGCATTCATACCGTCATAATCGGGCCCCGGCCACACGTCACCGAGCGCCCGCGCCGCCCAGCATCCAGCAAGCGAGGCACATTCCCCATGCCCACCGACTGGACGATCCACGTGCAAGCCGCCCTCCGCCAGCAGGATCCCGCGAAGCTGCCGAAGCTAGTAGAGCAAGCCCGGAGAGCCATCAACGAACGAGAGTTAGAGCGAGGAACGAAAGGCCCGGACGCGAGCGAAAGGGAAGCCCTGGACGAAGCTCTCCGCCAACTACTTCTGCACGAGAAGATCAAGAGACCGAGCGAGCCGCAAACACCCAAGGCCAGCTAACCACCACAAAAAAACGAGCCGAGAAAAACCCATCGAGAAAAAAGCCACCGCGCCGACAATTCGTCATCGTGCCAACCCGCAGTCAGTCGCAATGTGGAAAAGCTCTTAATCGCGAGGACACTGCTGGTGTCCAAAAACGCTGGACACCAAGGGCAAATCACGATAGAGTACCCTTTCGGTGGACACCGTCCACCGATGTAAGTGCAAGCAAAGAAAAGCCCGGCGCAACGCCGTCATCTCGCGGACCTCAGCAAAAAGTGGGCGCATAACTCAGCGGTAGAGTGCCATCCTCACACGGTGGAAGTCGTAGGTTCAAATCCTACTGCGCCCACCATTTTAGGCTGCATCCAGTTGGTTGATTTCCTTTCCGGCCCCACTTCTCCTGAAATGCTAAGATTTCCGACATGCCAATGCGCAGCAAATTCAACAAGGTCGCCCGCGCGGCGGGAAAGGTGCTTCGCGGGCGTAAGGGCAAACCGGGCGCCGCGACGGAACTGGTCATCATTACCGGCATGAGCGGGTCGGGGAAGGCTTCCGCGCTCAAGGCCTTCGAAGATCTGGGCTTCTACTGCGTCGACAATCTGCCAGTGGAATTGATTCCGCGCTTTGCCGAACTGGCGCTGCAGTCGGGAGAGATTCCGCGCACGGCGTTGGTGGTGGATGTGCGCGAGGGCTCGCAACTGGAGAAGCTGCCGGCAATTCTGAAGTCGGTGAAGCGGACGATCCCGACGAAAGTCATTTTTCTGGAAGCGAGCGATGCCGCGTTGCTGCGGCGCTTCAGCGAGACGCGTCGGCCGCATCCGCTGGGGACGGGCACCACGGTGCGGACATCGCTTGGGACCGAACGGCGGCATCTGCGGGCGATTCGCAAAATTGCCGACCTGGTCATCGACACTTCCAAATTCAATGTTCATGAACTGCGGGCGCACTTGACTGACCGCTTCAAGCAGCAGTCTGGCAGCCAACAGCCGATTCTGGTTTCCTGCGTGAGCTTCGGTTACAAGCACGGCTTGCCGGAGGATGCCGACTTGGTTTTCGATGTGCGCTTTCTGCCCAATCCGCATTTTGTGCCGGAGTTCCGGGCCCTGACCGGAAGGCATCCCCGGGTCGCCAAGTACATCCGATCGTTTCCGCAGACGCGGGAGTTCATTAACCGCATCTCCGAACTGCTGATCTACCTGCTGCCGCACTACATTCACGAGGGCAAGAGCTACCTGACCATCAGCTTCGGATGCACGGGCGGGCAGCACCGCTCGGTGATGATTGCCGAAGATGTGAGCAAGCGGCTGCGGAAAGCGGGACACAAAGTGAAGGTCGTGCATCGGGACAGTCCGAAGTAAGCGCGCGGCTGGACATTCTTCCACCTGTAGAGACGGGGCTTGCCCCGTCTCCCTCCGCGGCGGGAGACGCGGCGAGCCGCGTCTCTACGGGAAATCACATGTAGAATTGAGCCTTACACGCATGGCAACCTCCACAGTGGCGGGCGCGAAGAGGGAAGGAACATCGGCAACGGCTCGCCACCCCCGGCCATTGACCCGCCTGTTGCGCTATGTTCTGCCTTACTGGTGGCAGTTTCTGGCCTCGGTGGCGCTCATGGCGATGGTGAGACTGCTCGAAGCGGGCCGGCTTCTGCTGATAGGTCCGATTTTCGACAACGTATTGAAACCCGGCTCCCAGGGAAAAACCATTCCGCTTTTCAAGCTGCCCGGCACCGGACGTTTTCTTGACCTCCAACAACTGGTCCCATCCCATTTCCACAATCCATGGACGATGGTGGCCTTTGCGCTGGTGGCAGCCACGGTCTTGAAGGGAATCTTCGATTACGCCGGAACCTATCTGGTGAACTACGCGGGGTTTGGCATGATTACCGACCTGCGCGACGATTTGTATAACGCCATCATGCGAAGTTCAGCAGCGTTTTTCACCAAACACACCACGGGTACGCTGCTCTCGACCATCGTCAACGACATCGAGAAAGTGCAGTTCGCGATGTCGAGCGTGCTGGCGGAATTTCTGCAGCAGTTTTTTACGTTTCTGTTTACCGCCGTGGTGGTGGTCCTGCTGGGGGGCAAGCTGGCGTGGGTGCTGCTGTTGTTCCTTCCCGCGATTTTATATTCGTCGAGAAAAGTCGGGCGGCGAGTACGCCGCACGACACGCGGCGGGCAGGACAAACTGGCCGAAATCCAAAACATTCTGCACGAAACCATCACCGGGAACCGCATCGTCAGGGCGTTTGGCATGGAGAACTGGGAAATCGCCCGCTTCCGCACCGCCGCGCGAAGGCTGTTCCGGGCAAACCTTCGCCTGGTGGCGGCGTTCGCCATCAGCTCTCCGCTGATGGATATTCTGGGCTCGATCGCCATCGCGCTGCTGCTGCTGCTCGGACGCGATCAGATCGTCAAAGGGGTATTCAAGCCAGGGGTATTCGTCGCGTTCATTTTCGCCGTCTTCAAGCTGTACGACCCAGTACGCAAGTTCGCGCAGTTCAACAACAATTTTCAGCAAGCGGTGGGAGCCTCGTCAGAAATTTTCCATTTCATGGATATCGAAGACGAAGTGCGGGAGAAGCCGGGAGCCAAGCGCATGGGGAAGTTTACGCGGGCGATCCGGTTTGCCGGCGTTTCTTTCTCCTATGAGAACGCCCAAGATTCGCCGGTCGTGCTGCATGACATCAATCTGGACGTGAAGGCGGGCGAGGTGCTGGCGGTGGTGGGATCGAGCGGCGCGGGCAAGAGCACGCTGGTGCATCTGATCCCGCGTTTTTTTGACGTCAGCGGCGGGCGGATTCTGATTGACGACAGCGATGTGCGCGATGTGACGCTGGAGTCGCTGCGCTCGCAGATCGGCATTGTTACGCAGGAGACGGTGTTGTTCAACGATACGGTGAGGAACAACATCGCCTATGGCCAGCCGCACGTTTCGCAGAAGCGGGTGGAAGAAGCGGCGCGGGCGGCGCGCGCGTATGAATTTATTTCCGGGCTTCCGGAAGGCTACAACACGATGATCGGGGAGCGGGGGGTACGGCTATCGGGCGGGGAGCGGCAGCGCATCGCGATTGCGCGGGCGATCCTGAAAAATGCTCCGATTCTGATTCTCGATGAGGCAACGTCGGCGCTGGACAGCGAGTCGGAGTCGCTGGTGCAATCGGCGCTGCAGAATCTCATGAGCGGGCGTACTGTGTTCGTGATTGCGCACCGGCTCTCGACCGTGCGGCGCGCGGATCGCATCGTGGTGCTCGAAAACGGAACCATCAGCGATATTGGCGCACATGAAGAATTGATGCAAAAGTTGGGCACCTACCGGCGGCTTTACGAATTGCAGTTTGCCGAAGCCGACGCGCCGAAGGCGGCTGTCCCCACGTGATTCGAGACAAAGCTTATGACACTTCGCTCCATGACGGGATTCGCGCAGGTCAAAGGGCAGGTCCATGCCCAACTGGCCTTTGCGCTGTCGCTTAAATCGGTGAATCATCGTTTTCTCGATCTTCATTTCCGCCTGCCATCCGATACCGACGCGCTGGAGATGAAGCTGCGCCGGATGCTGAAAGACAAAATGGCTCGCGGCCACGTAGAAGTAATCCTGAATCTGGACCGCTCGGGCACGAACGGGGTTGCGCTCAACCGGCAACTGATTGGCGGCTATGTGGAAGCGTTCCGCGCGGCCGCCAATGAATTTGCCGTTGAGGGCCACCCCGATCTGAACGTGGTCCTGCGCATGCCGGGCGCGATGGACTCGGGAGCCGAGAAATCGGGAGACGAACTGGAGACCGCGGTGATGGCGCGAGTGGAAGAAGCGCTTTCCCGGCTGAATGAAATGCGCGAGGAGGAAGGCCGGAGCATCAGCAGGGAGTTGCGTGCTCGCATGGCAAGTCTGGAAAAAGCGGCGTCGGGGGTGGAGGCTCATCGCAGTACCATTCTGCGGAGCTACTCGGAGCGCCTGCAGTCGCGCATGATGGACCTGCTCGGCGCGCAGGTGGACAAGGAACGGGTCCTGCAGGAAGTGGCGGTGCTGGTGGACCGCAGTGACATCCAGGAAGAACTGGTCCGGCTGAATGCGCACGTGAAGCACTTTCTCGGATTGCTCGACCAGGGTGGCGAGGTGGGCAAGAAGATGGACTTCCTGCTGCAGGAAATGAACCGCGAAGCCAACACGCTGCTTTCGAAGACCTCGGGCCTGGCGGGCGAGGCCTTGAAGATTACCGAAATGGGTCTGCTGATAAAGTCGGAGATCGAGAAGGCGCGGGAGCAGGTACAAAATCTGGAATGAGCATCGTTTACATTGTTTCCGCGCCGTCGGGTTCGGGGAAATCCACGCTGGTGAACGAACTGTTCAAGATGGTTCGTCACCTGGACTTCTCGATTTCCTACACCACGCGCCCGCCGCGCGGAAGCGAACAGAACGGTAAAGAATATTTCTTTGTCTCCAGGAAACAATTCGAAGCGATGATCTCGGCCGATGAGTTTCTGGAGCACGCGGAAGTTTTTGGAGACGAGAAAGTGCGCGGCGAGTATTACGGCACAGCGCGGAGGTTCTGGTGCGAGGCCGAAGCGCGAGGCAACGACCTGGTGCTGGATATCGACGTGCAGGGAGCGGATCAGATCAAGGAGAGGATTCCAGACGCGGTGAGAATTTTCATTCTTCCGCCGGACCGGGAGACTCTGGAACGGCGATTGCGGAGTCGCGGAGAGGATTCCGAGGAAGTAATCCGCCGCCGGTTGGACACGGCCCGACGAGAGATTGAGAATTACGCGAAATACGACTATATATTAGTGAATAAGGTAGTCGAGCAATCGGCGGACCAACTGAAGGACATCGTATTGTCGGTGCGATTGCAGCGAAGCGGCGTGGAACTTTCTGGGGAAGAAAAGCGGCTGGTGGCGATCGCACAAGCGTGCCGGTTGGCAGAGGCGCGGGAGCGGGTGCAGCCGATTCTGGCTTCGTTCAACCCGCAGGCGGTAAAGGGCACATAAAGTTTTGGGGGAGAGAGTATGAAGCTGATTGAAGGTTTCGATAGTAACTACCGCTACATTCTGGTAGCGGCGCGGCGGGCACGGCAACTGCAAGGCGGCGCGCCGCCGGTGATCGATACCGGATCGCGCAAACCCTGCCGCATCGCGCAGGATGA
>Ga0074044_10001897_pt1 | contig 18462 bp, 12 predicted proteins | sample BogForMeECP23OM1_FD_94443 | JGI IMG/M metagenome (GOLD analysis project Ga0074044, IMG submission 94443) | Bog forest soil microbial communities from Calvert Island, British Columbia, Canada - Bog Forest MetaG ECP23OM1 | ecosystem: Environmental > Terrestrial > Soil > Wetlands ...
CATCCTGACTCATGGCTTGCCGCTGCCTTTCCTACCATCCGAATAAGCCATTACAATCTCCAGTCCACGCCGCTTTGCATACTTGCCGATCACAGTCATCTGCCGGGCAATCGAAGATTGCGGGTGCTTTGCCGACCGGCGCGCGTAGGCGGCGCATTTTGGTTTTGACGCCTTCTTGCTCATGGCGCGTGCTGGAGGTTGTAATTCATAGGTTCGATATTCCTCCCGGCCAAAAGCTGGAAAGCATTGCTCCATGATGGCAGAAGGGTGCGAGTGGCCACGATGAAATCTATGTAGCGCAATTTAGCTTCGGTGGAATAAGGGGAATTGTGCGCTTCCAGTAGAACGGATGCAGCTTGCGCCAGGCTCGGACTCGCTCCACTTCAGCCGCTCCGCCCCATAATTTCCAAGTCCTTGGTTTTGCCAGCCATTGTTTATGGCTGAAAATCTTGCTGGCTTTGCGGCAACGTGCCCGCTTGCAGAATCGTTGGTGATGGTGGTTGCGGGGATCGGTGGCAAACCACTTTTTACAGCATTGGCACTTCCGTTGATGGCGTTTCATAAAAAACACCACCGAAAGCCCCTATACTGGCACAACTAAAAAATTAAAATGCAATCATCCGTCATGGGTGAATTCGGAACCAGAATGCCGGTTGGAATTTGCAGCCGCACACCGAGCGTGCCTCGTGCCTCCATTATATGGCTCGCTCACGCCGTCAAGGTTGTGCGCCCTGTCACCCGTCACCGCCAGCAGCTTTTGGAGCAGTGGATCGAACGTCTGTCCTCGTTTCTGAACATGCCTGCCAAGGAAATCGGCAGGTTGGGCGGCGGACGCAAAAAGCTGACGGGCACGCTGGATGTCGCGTTGATTCAGAGCCTTGTTCGTAAAGGAGTGGTGGACGATCGCGTCGCAGGTTATGGCAACCTCATTGTGGACGAGTGCCATCATATCTCAGCGCGCAGTTTCGAACTGGTCGTCCGCCGCGCCAAAGCGAAATACGTGACCGGTTTATCGGCCACAGTCACGCGCAAGGACGGGCATCACCCGATCATTTTTATGCAGTGCGGCCCGGTTCGCCATCGGGTGAATGCGAAAACCCAGGCCGCAGCGCAGCCCTTCACGCATCAGGTCTGGGTTCGCCCGACAGGCTTTCGCGCGACGTCAGCTACCGATCCCGATCCACGTATGGAGTTTCACCAATTATACGAGGCCTTGCGGAACGACGATAGGCGCAACCAAATGATCTGCACAGATGTTGTGAGCGCCGTCAACCAAGGACGATCACCATTGGTGCTTACCGAACGGATAGAACACCTGAAGCGCCTGGCCGAACTGCTGGCCCCGCGCATCCCCCACCTCATTCTCTTGCGAGGTGGTCGAAGTAGAAATGAGCTGAACACCGCGCTCGCCCGTCTTGCTGAAATTCCAGCCACCGAACAGCGGGTGGTGCTGGCTACTGGAAAGTACATAGGTGAGGGCTTCGATGATGCCCGATTGGACACGTTATTTCTGACGCTGCCAGTCTCGTGGCGGGGCACTATCACCCAATACGTGGGGCGGCTTCATCGTCTGCACGAGGGCAAATGCGAAGTACGCGTTTATGACTATGCTGACTTGGATGTGCCAATGCTCGCCAGAATGTTCGACAAACGGTGTCGTGGATATGAAGTGCTCGGCTACACCCTCCTGCTGCCTGGCAGCGCTCTTCCCGGCTGGCCTCCTGAGGTTCCTCTGCCCATTGAACCGGAATGGAAAAGGGATTACGCCGCCAGCGTCCGCCGGCTCATCCGCGACGGAGTAGATGTACCCCTGGCAAACCTGTTCGTCCATGTCGCCAGGTCTCCCGATGACAAGGCCGAGGGTGAGCGTCGCGCCCGCAGTGCCAGCGAAGCCTTTCTCTTTCGTCGCCTGCAAACACTACCTGGCACAGCCGGCCGCTTTCGCCTGAACGTGAAGTTGCCGATCTCGTTTGACGGCGCCGGAGAAATGGAGGTGGATTTGTTATGCGCCCAAACCGGCGTTGTCATTGAATTGGATGGCGCACAGCATCTCGCCGATGCTGAAGCGTATCGGCGTGACCGCAGAAAAGACGTCTTGCTGCAGCAAAATGGATATTTCGTGTTGCGGTTCCTTGCGGAAGATGCGGGCAAAAATCTCGATCATGTTCTGGACACCATACTGGCCACTTTGGTTTATCGTGAAAGAATCAAGAAACATTGATCCGTTTTCGCGAGCCGCAATTACTGCGGGAGTAATGGCTGACCACCTCACCCGCTTCTTGCTGTAAAAACCTGCGTCGAAATGTCGGTGGCCAATTCCTTGAATTCCTTGGAAAAGTTCAAAAGTGCAAAGTCGATTCCTTTTGCAATAATCCATAGCGTCAGATAAAAAAGACGTTTGTTGACTTAATGTCTGCCATATTGGACATTATGGCCATGCCTAAAACAGGTTCCATTCCGTTGCCGGCAGCCCAGACACTGCGCAAGCTGGGCCGTGATCTCGCGCTCGCCCGTCGCAAGCGGGGCATCTCCACCAGCGATATGGCGGCGCGCCTCTTTGTCAGCCGTGACACGCTCTGGCGACTTGAGCGAGGTGATCCTACCGTCGCGCTCGGCACTTTGGTAACGGCGACGTTCGTGCTCAATTTGCACGACCGTCTGGCAAATCTTGCTACGCCGGCAAGTGATGAAGTTGCCCTGAGTTTGGATGAACAGCGTCTGCCGCAGCGCATTCGACGCCGCAAAACATGAGTCTCGAAGTACACATCGATTGGAATGGGCAGACCCACCTTGTGGGCCGGCTCCATGCGGCAGAACGGGGACCTTCCGTGTCGTTTGAGTATGCCTTGGAATGGCTTCAACACGAAGGTGCTTTCGCAATTGATCCGACATCGCTTCCCCTGCAACGTGGAGTTCATCACAACAAGACGCTGTTTGGGGCTATTCAGGACTGTGGGCCTGATCGGTGGGGTCGTATGTTGATTGAACGTGCGGTGCGCAAGAAGGTTCTTGCGCAAAAACCGTATCGCGACATTGATTATGTGCTGGCACTGGACGATATGCCGCGTGTGGGTGCCCTGCGTTTTCGTTCCGACGCCAACAGTCCTTTTCTCGCTCCAACCAGCGGCAAGGTTCCCCCATTGGTGCGCCTCAATGCACTCCTTCGTGCTACAGACGCCATTCACGGTGAAACTGAAACCGCCCAGGATTTGCGATTTCTCCTCGGGGCGGGTTCGCCTTTGGGCGGTGCCCGGCCAAAAGCGGCGGTCAGCCTGCCTGACGACCGGCTCGCCATTGCCAAGTTTCCAAAGCCCGACGACATCCGGGACATTGCCGCGGGTGAAATTCTGGCACTCACCCTCGCCGGACAGGCCGGCATCCAGGTGGTGGAGCATCGACTCGTTCCGGCGGGCAAACAGGGCATCTCGGTTATTACCCGCTTTGATCGCACCGGAAAAAAACGCATCCCCTTCATCTCTGCGTCAAGCCTGCTGGCCCTGCCACAAGATGACCCTGGCGCTTACACCCTTCTGGCCGATGGCATCCGCCAATTTGGCAACGATGTCCCCGGCGACCTCCGTGAGTTGTGGCGCCGTTTGGTTTTCTCATTTTTGGCCAGTAATTATGACGATCATCTTCGCAATCATGGTTTTTTGATGTGCGAACCGGGCCGTTGGTCCCTCTCTCCAGCCTACGATATTAACCCGGTTCCAGAAGTGGACCGGGTGCGCATGAACAAAACCGCCATTTCCGAGGATCAAGGGGAACCGACCATTGCAGGAGCACTTGAGGCGGGCGAGCGCTTTGGTTTGAAAAGCGCCGAAGCGAAGAGAATTCTCAAGGAAGTTTACACGGCGGTTTCCGGTTGGCAGAAGACAGCACGGCGACTGAGGCTGCCGGCCTCCACTCTGGACACGTATGCGAGCGCCTTTGAAAATCCGTTCATCGAAGAAGCTAAACGTCTGCTCGGAAGCTGAGGCATTTGCTTGAGATGCGTCGCGTAATTCAAGCCATGCTTGAGCTACTGCGTCGAAACACACCGCCGTGTAAATAACGAGTTTCAACTGGTGCATTTAGCCCTGTTAAAAGGGTCCGTGCTGGCACTTTTGCTGGCACTTTTACAGTCAATCCAAGGCTGCCATTTCTGCTTCATTGCGCATCTTATGCATCAACCGATTCTGCTGCTCAATTTCGACAATCCAGCGGTAAAATGGTCCCAGCCATTCATCTGCCGCGTGTGCTTCGGCTGCCTTGGTGGCCTCCGCTTCAACATAGTCTAAGTCCTTATCAAGCATTCCATTCGTAAACGAGCGTGTTTGCGGCCCGCAACCGGAATAAAGGCTTGCCCGTATCTTCTCATAAAGCTCCTGGCCTCCCATTTTTTTTGCCTTTTTAAGAAGCGCTCGCGTGAGATCGGGAAAACGGAAGATAATCAGGGAGCCTTCGAATCTTGGCAGCCCGGCTAGTAAAAACAAAATCTCTTCCGATGTGGCGGCTTCGATTTCGTTTTGCATTCGGTCGAGCCAAAACGAGGGATCGCCGAGCACGACTGCTTGAAACAATCGCATCCAATAAAAATGGTGGGGGTCTTTTGTGTTCAAAGCGTGTCCCCACAGATCGCGGCAAATTTCTGGATAATCCGGCTCTTTCGCCAAATCGGGCAGATTCAATCTGCCCTCAAAACTAAATGGAATAGGCATGTAACTCTTCGTTGGATCATCAGTGGTAACACGAGCAATCCGAGCCAGCAGCAGATCAAAAACCAACCGGGGATGCTGTTTGGTTAGTGCTTCCCATTCGCGGGTGTAATTATACATGTCAAGGTCAGGCACATCCTCCAGTTGCATCACAACAGAGCGAACCACAGTCTGCGGGATAGGAGTTTTGCGTTCCTGGTAAGGCACCAATGCTTGAAGCACTTGTTCCAGCATCTTGGGCGCAACTCGTCGGATGGGCAGTATCTCCAGAATTTGGATGGCCAGTGGCATATTGGCGTCACTACACCACTCAATCAACTCAAGCAGATTAAGCACCTCATCGTCAGTTGCCTTAGCTGCAATTTCAAGTAGCAGATTTTGCTTTGCTTCGTTCAGTGGTTGGTTCTGACGGGCATTCCAACCTAATGCACGTATCACAGCCGAACTCACGCCGGCAAGTGAAGTCCGAGACGCCATTTGAAATAACTCAATTTGCTTCGCCGTTCCAGCGGCAGAATTTTTCTCAAACAACGCAGGCCATGCGTGAGATAGCAAAGTTTCCATCCCCGCTCCGATTATTTCCTTGGCGAGGTCAAGGGCCAAATCTGGCGCCGCTTCGCCAAATCCCATAAACAAGTGGTAGGGTGCAGGATGGTAACCGGCCAGCACAAGTTCATCCATGAGCTGCTTAAGAAACTCATGCAGCCGGTGCGGCGCAGGGAAACTCGTGGCAAGTTCCGTTGCGGTGTGCCGTATGCGTTCGCTCCACAGAACTTGGATTCTATTATGGTCCTCCATCGTGCGTGGTATACCCACTTCCTCGAATTCGTATGTGCCTTGCGATAGTAAAGCCACGGCTGTTTGAAGAGATAAATCATCAGGAATACCGGCAATCACCCGCCTGGCTTCTTTGGCGAATGAAAGGTCTTTCTCATAGGCCAGATCGCGCCTCAAGGTCTGTAGAATTTCGTAGCGAACGGCAAAATGTGGGTGCTTGGTAACGGTTTTTTCATACAGAGCCAGCGCCTTCAACCGTTCCGACTTCCAATTCTCTGTAAGTTTTGGAATTTCGTCCTCATTTTTAAATTCAGGCAAAAGGATGCGTTGAATCGCCGGGGCCAGCGCTGAGAGCACGTCCAAAGCCGCCAGCCAAGATCCATTTTCAATCACCCACGTCAGGATGGCAAACGCTCGGTCGCGAATAGGTTGGGTGTTCTCAACGGAAACAACCTGCCTACAGAAGTGAAAAGTTCTACCTTCCGACCAAGTCCATTCTACAATCCGGCTAAAGCATGGCCCCATCAACAGACGTAAAACGGGGTTTCTCGATTCCAAAACTTTTAGTGCGGCCGGCGACTGTAGATGATTTCCCAGCCAATCAAGCGCATCTAAAGTGATCGCAATTGGTTTTTTGGGTTCAAACTTAATGACTTCCGCGATGGCTTCCCATGGATGGTCTCGATTCCGAACCCAATTCTTCGCCATGCCTAGTACCCAAAGAAAACTGAGCGCTGCGTGTCGATATTTCTGGTGATATTTCGCCACTGGCTTCAGCAGTGCCGGTAGCTGCTGGCAGACATAATCCAAAGAATCAATATTCTCCGGGATTTTGAAAGAGATTCGGGTTTCGTTTGAATCCTCTCCTGAAGATTTCAGTCCTACCGCCAATTTTGCCAAATGCAAACTTTCCGCCGGCAGGTAAATGCTGAAATTGCTCCAGTGTTGGAGAATTCGGGCGCGGTCGTAATAGCCCGAAGACTCGAACCGCTGATACTCCTGATCAACTAATGGTTTGAGAAAGTCGCCATCCGAAATTTTGTTGGCCCTGGCAATCCAGGTTGCCTCTGAAAGATTGCGGAGCAACATCGAGCCGCAATCTGAAAATTCTTTTAGAATTTTCTGAACGAATCCCGGTTTCCTCTGAGTCGGTTCGTAGCAGGCATCGTAAACCAAGAAATCGGCGAACAGATCGGGCACGATGCGCAACCCGTCGTCACGACCAGCAACTAGCTCGCTTTGCCGCAGTCTGACCAAGTGGGATTCAAATTCAAATAAAGTGCAGCCTAGGCACCGCGCTGCCGCTTCAGAGAATTTCGGTTGAAAAGCCACAGGTGCGAGCAGCGCCAGTAACCGCAGGAGTCCTTTCGATACTATTCGATCCGGCTCAGGAATGGATTCGAGATTCCTGTGTTCAAATTCTCGAAAAACAAGCCGGCGAAATTCATCATCGCTGGCCCACTTGCCCCATTTTAATCGATTCTGCCGCAATAATTCGCCGGCAACGACAGTGAGGAACGGGCTGTCTGTAGTGAGACCGGCCAAATCATCGGCAAAATTTGCCAGATTCTCGCCGAGAGATTCAGCGGCAAGCACCTTAACTTGCGATTTTTTAAGAGGCGTTAGTGAAATCTGCGGCGCGAGCTTACCCTCAAGCCCCGCTTCGTAGACTTTATGTGAAAGAGCCTCAATGCCTTGGGGTCGGGTCGCAAGTATGATCTTACAATTCCTATTTTTTGCATCTTGGGTCGCCAAGGCGAAAAGTTGTTGCGGAACCTGCTCAGTGCGATGTGCGTCATCCACAACGATGACTCGAACAGATGGATTATCTAGGAATGCAAACGAAAAATCATCATCTGCACGGTGCGGGTTGAGGCACAGTACTTCAATTCCCGGTATTTCTTTGGGCAAGGTGCGGCATAGCTCCCATAGCAAACGACTTTTGCCTTCGCCACCTTTGGCAACGACAATCTGAACAAGGTTCGTTCCGTCCAGGAAATTTCGCAATGCTTGTAATTCCTTGTCCCGTCCCACCAATTTCCAATCATGCCGGAATAGCTTGTCTGCTCCGAGAAACCGCTCGAAATAGCTTTCTGGCGAAATTAGCCCCTCGGGTGTATAGGGAACAAATTTTTTCAACTCCTGCGGCGATAAAAAAAACAGGACCTGTGCCTGTTTCGAAGCAGGTACCCGCAACCTGAATTCAGCACAGATGGTGCTCAGGTTCCAAAAAGTCCAGTTGGGATGTTTTTCCATCTCGTCCTGAACTCCTTCATGTGGATCGCAAGCAACCACTAGAAAATAATGTTGAGCGGGATATTGGGTCGCCTTCTGGATCGCCATGCGTGTTTGCTCTGGAGTCCATTTGTGCTGGCGTTTGCATTGAAATCCCCAAATTTCTCCCCCTTCGACCTCCACCCGCAAATCGATTCCCTTTTGATTTCGTCCTGAGCCAGCTGCATAAAGTTCAGCAGACAGGACGCGCTTGGACATCTCTTGGCCGTGGCGCTTTATTGTGAGGGAAATGCCCGCCCGCAAGAAATGGAGGAAAAACTCCTCGAACATGCGAGGCTCCAAATCAGCCAATCGCAGGCGAAGATGCGCATCCAAATATTTCCACTTCTCGGCCATCATTTTGCTTGCAATTTAGAGTCAACAACTCTATTTTGCAAGCAGAAATATGCAGTATGAATCACAAATACCTCGTGCAGCGATGGTCGCACGAATTCGGAATGGGCTGGCAAATTCCCCCATCACCGCACTGCTCGGTCCCCGGCAGTGTGGTAAAACCTGGTTGACCAGGACATTTGCGAGCTCGTCTGAAAACTACTTTGATCTTCATACGCTAATCGCTCGCGCGCAACTTGAGGACAGCAACTTTCGAATCCTTGATGGCTTGGAAGGAGTGGTCGTCATTGATGAAGTGCAGGAGAAACCGGAACTGTTCCTCAAACTGCGAGTGCTCGCTGATCGCCCGGAGAATCAAACACGTTTCCTGATTACTGGCAGCGCTTCGCCGAGAATCGCAAAAGGAGTTTCCGAGAGTCTTGCTGGTCGCGTTCGCCTGCTCGCATTGAGCGGTTTCAATGTTGAAGAGGTGGGCTGGGAAAATTGGCAGAAGCTTTGGATTCGCGGCGGCTTTCCACGTGCCTACCTGCATGAGATTGAAGAGGAGTCAATGAATTGGCGACTCGATTATATTGAACAATTTTTGCGGCGCGACCTTCCGATGCTCGCGGAAACGCATTTGACCGACGAGCAAAGGCGGCGGCTGACCCAAATTATCGCTCACAAGCACGGGCAGTATTGGAATCATTCGGAAGCAGCGGAAATTATCAGTGTCAGCTACAAAACGATCCAAAGGCATATTGAAATTTTGAAAGGAGCATACATTCTTCGAGAACTGCCTCTATTTTACACGAATATCCAAAAGCGCCTGCGCAAAGCGCCTAAAATTTACTTGCGTGACAGCGGACTTCTGCACGCGCTCCTATTGATCCAAGACCAAGCAAAACTTTCGGCACATCCAAGCCTGGGGGCGTCATGGGAGGGATTTTGTATCGAACAAATTATCAGCCTAACGCATTCACGAGACGAGGAGTGCTTCACATGGTCTGTTCAGAGTGGCCCAGAAGTCGATCTCGTGTTGACCAAGAAAAAGGGCGTGTTTGGTTTCGAGTGCAAAGCTTCTGACGCGCCAAAACGGACAAGTTCGATGATCAGTGCTGTCAACGATTTGAACCTCGCGAAATTATTTGTCATCTATCCCGGCGAGAAGGACTACCCTCTGGATGATAAAATTCAGGCGGTGGGATTCAAAAATTTATCACGCATTCTCCCGCTAATTGTTTAATGCTGCATCAGCAGTGGGCGAGTAATTGTGGTGAAATTTCCAAAACCAGACATGCAGACTCCGAGCGTGATTCCTAAGTGCCATTCCCTGGCGAAGCGAGCGCGGTCAAGGTGGAGGCGAACCAAGATCAGCGTGTTGACGCCACGTTGAGCGATGAGCCAGGCTGCCACCACGGTTTTTCCAAAAGCCGTCGTCGCTGCCAGGACGCCGATGTCGTACCTCAATAAAGCTTCCGCCGCCTTTTGCTGTTCCGGTCGGAGTGCGCCAGTAAAGGAAACATGGAGAGAGTTTCCGCCGAACCGCTCATCGCGAAGAACCGGCTGTATCTTAAGCGCCTTGAACGTTTCCATTACCTCAGCGAGGCAGCCTCGTGGGAGGGCAAGATGCTTTGGATGATCCTCGGCGCAGGCAACAATCCTTGGTTTGTCATAGGTCGGCAAGCGCATCGCTTGCGCCCGATAAAACTCAGGGTTTTGAAACGCCGCCAGACGGATCAGCCGGTTGCGCAGGGCGGGCAAAAGGCTGTCCTTGCCGATGTAAATCTGGTCTCCCAGGATTACTTCGAGTTTTTCCGGCAAAGATCCGGTGATGGGAGGTTCCTTTCGGCGGCGGGATGGTGGCGCAGTCCAGGGATTCTCATCATCATCATCCGCTAACGCCATGCGTACTCCGATAACGCGCCCCTTGGATTCGGCGTCGCGCACGAGAGCCTCGACTCGTGCGCGGTTCATTCGAGGCACCGAGGCCAAGAATGCCCATTGATCGACGTATGGTCTGAATTGTTCGTCAAGAAAAACAGTATTGCCGCGCTGCCTTGCCTGCTTCTGAAGGGGAAGCGCGATCAGGTTTCCGAACCCACCCTTGGGCAGAGTATCCTGGTTGGGAAACAACCGGTCATAAGAACCGAGACCAATGTCCGGCCGCTGTTCCATGGTTTCGGTGAGAATGTGCGAGCCAAGTTTGCGTGCCAGAGTGGCGGGAACAGCATCTTTGAAGAAGAACCAGATGTGGCCGCCGTCTCCAGACCGCGAACGTTCCAGCGCGACGGGCACATCGAGACGACGGCAGGTTCTGATGCAGGCCTCAGCATCCTCCAGCCACTTCTCGCCGTCGAAATCCACCGCGAGAAAGAAACAGGCCTCATCTTGCAACATGGCGTAAGCACCCATGACGAATTCAGAACCCCGACCGTCACGTCCCGAAAGGTGCCAGCCGATTACTTCATCAGTGACTTGAAGAAGCCGGCGATTCGGACAATCCGCGCATTTGACCCGCGGCTTTTCGCAGATACCACGAACCCATTCATTAGCGCATGCAGGCGCATAGCCGGATTTCCCTGTTTTCCGACTTTCGAAGCGGCGGGCATAAACATCCTCCCTGCCCCGGAAAAGGGATCGAAACAATTCGATCTTGGCAATAGGTGGAGAGCTGTTTGTGACTGTGGAGTAGAGGCGATCCAGATCGTCGCTTTCCCGTGTCTGGGGCTGTACTTCCCTAATTCCGTTGTCGTTATTTGTGTCCAAACGTCAATTTCGTCATGGCCATTCGCTTCGCAGCTAACCTAAACAGAAGCCCGGCATTCCGCCACTGGTTTCCAATCCAATGAGAGCAGCCAACCGTCCGCGCGGGCCGGCGCGGTGTCAATATGGCAATGATTCAAGCGGTCCAGTAATTTTTTAGTGCCAGTGAAAGTGCCAGTGAACTCGTAGTAAACCGGTAATTGGTCAGTAGTTGGTTGGTATTGGATCCGTAAAGCCGGGTTCTTGACTCACAGTCAAACATGCCTGATTCTATTGGCGTTCGTCGGTTATGAGGCAGTACGCCTCTGGTGGTAGGGTGGTATTGGCGGAGTAGTAAAAACTCAATGCTCTGGCCGATTCCGACCCTCGCCTCCAACGACTTACGCAGATTTCACGATTTTTAGGCGTTGGTTGAAAACCGACCTTCGCCTTTTCTGCATTCACACCTACCTAACCGGCGCCTTTCATCATCGTGTGTTCTTTGCCGGCCAGATTGTCGGTGTAGCCACTCGTGTAACCAAGAACCATCCATACGGCTTACTAGACGTCAGGTTTGCGAGCCGATTTCGCGTCCCACCTTATAACGCTCCGGGAAACTAAATTTTTGGAAGTTTTCCCAAATATCCTTTATTTGGAGCGTTATTCGTAACGCAGCGCTACGATTGGATCCAGCGCAGCGGCCTTGTGCGCGGGATAAAAGCCAAAAAAAATGCCGATGACTGAACTGACGCCAAACGCCAGTACTACGGAACCGGTTGAAACCACGGCTTTGAAATCAGCAAACATTCCTACCAAATGGGAAGCTCCCACGCCGCAGAGCACGCCGATTAACCCGCCCAACAAACTCAACGTCACCGCCTCGATGAGAAATTGCAGCCGGATGTCGCCGGGCTGCGCGCCCACCGCGATGCGGATGCCGATTTCGCGGGTCCGTTCCGTGACACTCACCAGCATGATGTTCATGATGCCGATGCCGCCGACGACTAGTGAAATGCCGGCAATTGAACCGAGCAGCAAGGTGATAATTTTCGAGATGGAATTCACCGTGTCGGCGATTTCCTTCTGGTTAAAAATGTTGAAATCATCGCTCTGGTCGGAGGTCAACCGGTGGCGCTGGCGCAGCAGGCTGGTGATTTGTTGCTGGGCGATGTCCATGCGGTCCGAGCTGCGGATTTCGACGTTCACCGAACGCAGATAGCGGTCGCCGGTGATACGCTTCATCGCCGTGGTGTAGGGAATAAGAATGCGGTCGTCCTGGTTGGCTCCGCCCATGCCGGCGCCTTTGCTTTCCAGCAGGCCAACGATGGTGAAGGGAATGTTTTTGATTCGCACACTTTGGCCGACCGGATTCAACGGGCCGAATAATTCGTTGGCAGTTTTTGAGCCGATGACCGCAATTTTGGCCGCGCTGCGAATATCGCTGTCGTTGAACATCGAGCCTGCCGCCAGCTTCCAGTCGCGGATTCTCAAATAATCCTGGGACTCGCCGACCACGGTGGTGGACCAGTTTCGTCCATTGGCAATGGCTTGGGCGGTCACGGAAACCTCCGGGCTGACCGCCGCCACATCCGGCACCTCGCGCTGGATCGCGCTGGCGTCCGCCAGAGTGATGGCGCTGGCGCTGCCCAGGCCGGAATTCACGCCGCCGGACTTTTTGCTCCCGGCGAACACCGTCAACAGGTTTTGGCCCAGCGCCGAAACCTGGCTGGTGATGCGCGCTTGGGCACCGTTGCCCACCGCCACCATCGCCACCACCGAAGCCACGCCGATGATGATGCCCAGTGCTGTCAGCATGGAACGCATTTTGTTGCGGCGCAGGGCGCGCAAGGCGATTAGCGCCGTCTGCCAGACTTGGAGTAGTTGGATTTGGATGAAAGTGAACATAGGCTTCAGGCGAGCTTGGCTTTTTCTTCCGCCTGGTTGAGCACGGCGATTTCATCCCGTGCTACGCGACGTTTTTCGTTGAGCGTGTCGCTGATGATCTGCCCGTCGCGCATGACGACCATGCGCTTGCAATAGGCGGCGATGTCCAGTTCGTGCGTAACCATGACGATGGTGATGCCGGATTCGTTCAACTCCTGGAACAAGCCCATGATTTCAATGCTGGTGCGGGTGTCGAGGTTGCCGGTCGGTTCGTCGGCGAGCAAAACTTCCGGCCGGCTCACCAATGCTCGCGCAATAGCGACGCGCTGTTGCTGTCCACCGGAAAGCTGGCTGGAGTGATGGCCGCGTCGTTCCCCCAGCCCCACTTTTTCCAAAGCCTTCACGGACCGATCATGCCGGTCGCCCAGCGTCACCAGCGGATGACTGTAAAACAGCGGCAGCTCGACATTTTCCTGCGCGGACGTGCGCGCCAGCAGATTGAAACTCTGGAAAACAAAACCTAGTTTTTTGTTCCGCAGTTTGGCCAGTTGCTTGCGGTCAAGATTGGCCACGGCGACACCATCGAGGAGATACGTTCCCGACGTGGGCTTGTCGAGACAGCCGATGGTGTTCATCAGCGTGGACTTGCCCGAACCGCTCGATCCCATGATCGCCACGAATTCGCCGCGATGGATGTCCAGGGTGACGCCGCGCACGGCTTTCACCTCGACCTCGCCGGTCTTATAGGTGCGGACGAGTTCGCGCAATTGAATCACCGGAGTGCTCATGTTTTCATTCCGGCGCTTGCGGCGGCGGACTGCCAAATCCGCCTTTCGTGGTGGCGGTCAAAGTAGAGGTGACGACCGCTTCGCCAGCTTTCAAGCCTACAGTCACTTCCGTATCTGTGCCGTCCGTGATGCCGGTCTTGATGATGACAGGCTTTAGTTTCACGCCGTCCGTGCTGGTGCTGTAAACGAGGCGCTGGCTGCGGTCCAGTTTCTTGGGTGGCGTGCCGTCATAAGCCGCGCCGTCTGGTGGCGAATATCGCAAGGCCGTGTTGGGAATTTTCAGCACATCTTTCCGCTCGGATACCAGGATGGAAACGTCGGCGGTCATGCCGGGAAAAAGTTTTTGCTCCGGGTTTTCAACGGAGATGATGGTTTCATAAGTGACCACGTTCTGGGTGGTGGTTGGCGACTTGCGGACCTGCGTGACAGTGCCGTGAAAAACTTCGTCAGGAAACGCGTCCACGGTGAAATCCACCAACTGCCCCACGCGCACCTGGCCAATGTCTGCTTCGGAAACCGCCGCGCTGATGTTCATCTTGGTGATGTCCTGTGCCACGGTGAACAGCACCGGCGTGTTCATGGCGGCGTTCACGGTCTGCCCCAAGTCCACTTTGCGAGAGATGACCACGCCGTCCACCGGCGCGGTGATCTTACAGTAACCCAGATTCGCCGTGGCGCTTGCCAGTGCCGCGCCTTGAATGACGACCGTGGCTTCCGCCTGCGCCAGTTCGGCGGTGGCCTGGTCGAGGTCGAGTTGCGAGGCCGCCTTCAACGGCACAAGAATTTTTTTTCGTTCCAGATTTTGCCGCTTCAGGGTCACCTCGGCTTTGGCGCTGGTGAGCTGACCTTCCGACTGCTGCTGGGCCGCCTCATAAACCGTCGGGTCTATCTCCGCGACGAGCTGGCCTATCTTCACCGGCGAATTGAAATCCACATTCAGCGCGGAGATTTTTCCCGACACCTGACTGCCGACATCCACGCTGACCACGGCGCTCAACGTGCCGCTGGCGGTCACATGCTGCACCAGATCGCCGCGCGTGACGGCGGCGGTTTCGTAATGGTTCACTCCCGCGCCGGATGGTTTGCAACCTGCCAGACCGATGGCGGTCAATGCGACGAGACCAGCAAGCCTCCATTTTGAGAGGCCGTGTTCTTTGCAGAATATTTTCACCGGCCAGATTTCTTCGCGATAAAAATGAATGAATAGTTTCATAAAGATTTAGTTCCAACCGCCACCCACTGCTTTGTAGAGCGAAATTTGGCTGCTGAGTTGACGAAACCGGGCTTGCAGCAAGTCCTGTTGGGCGTTGTAAAGGTCCTGTTGCGATGAGAGCACGTTCAAATAGGTGTCTTCGCCCTGCCTATAGCGGAGATTCGCCAGTTCAAACCGGCGTTGCTGGGCGGTCACTAAAATTGATTCTTCCCCGATCTGTTCAGTGTAACTGCGGCTGGCCACCAAAGCATCGGCCACTTCCCGGAACGCGGTTTCGATGGCCTTCATGTAATTCTGCACTTCAATGCGCTTGCTGACTTTGGCCGCATCCAGCGAAGCCAGATTTTGTCCGGCCGTGAAAATGGGCACGGTGACTTGCGGCGAAAAACTCCAAACGCCTGTCCCGCCGCCAAACAGTTTTTCAAATTCCGCGCTGGTTGATCCGACCGAGGCGGTCATCGTAATGGTGGGGAAGAACGCCGCGCGCGCCGCGCCGATGTTGGCGTTAGCGGCTTTGAGCGTGTGTTCCGCTTCCAAAATATCCGGACGCTGTTGCAGCAACTCCGAAGGCAGCCCGGCGGGAATGTCCGCCAGCAGGTTGGTGTCGTTGAATGCTCGTGACGGCGGCAGATTGGTCGGCATCGGTTGGCCGATCAGCAACACCAGATAATTTTCCGCCTGCTCGCGGTCACGCTCGTAGGACAGCAGGTTGATTTTCGCCGTCTGCACCTGACCTTCGGCCGTGCGCAAATCCAATTCGCTGCTTGCCCCGGCGTCAAACGTGGCTTTGTTGAGCGCATAAGAATCCTGCACCGTCTGTAAAGTTTGTTTCGCCAGCGCAATCTGTTCCTCGGTCTGGCGCAGCGTGAAGTATTCCGCGGCCACTTCGGCGACCAATGACACTTGGGCGCTACGCTTGCCCTCGACCGTAGCAAAGTATTGTTCCAACGCCTGACGATTCAGGCTGCGCACGCGGCCAAACAAATCCACTTCATACGCCGTCGAACCGAGGCTCGCATTCCATTGGTCGGAAGTCACTCCGGCAGCGTGTGACTTTTGATAACTGCCGCTGGCATCAACGGCAGGGAAGGACGCTGAACGGGTGATGCGATATTGCGCCCGGCTTTGTTCCACGTTGAGCACCGCCACCTGAAAATCACAATTGTTCGTCAACGCCAGTCCAATCAATTGCTTCAGTCGTTCATCGGCAAAGTAATTTGTCCAGGACATTGCCGCTGCCGCGCTGGTATTGGTTTGATTCACGCCGGGATATTGCGATGCCACCGGTGCGACCGGGCGTTCATACTTGGGAATCATGGCGCAACCAGTCAATAAGAGTGCGCCTGCAAAACAGACAGAAAGAGACTTTGCCATAATCGCTTAGCGCTTTGGTGTCTTCGGGGGAACTGGCAGCCGCGGCCTTTCCGACGACGGAACGGCTGGCTGGCATTTGAAACCGGCTGAAACGTAGGCAATGATCTCCCGCAACAACGGTTCGTGTAATTTCTTGTTGTTCATGCCTGGAAGTTCATTGGCATGAACGGTGAACATCAGAAGCGATCCCATCGCTAACATCGAGCGCAGATCAATCAAATCATCCGGAAAATCAGCCAGGGACCGTTTCAAGGCCGCGATAAAAGTTTTCATGCCTGGTTCAATCTCCTGAACGATGGCCGCGTGAATGAAAGGCGGCGGCATTAACAGATTGCGGGCCAGAAACTTGTGAAAAGCCGGATGCTTAAGCCCTGACTCGAAAGGCGGGCGGACCATGCATTCCACAACGGTTTCCACCGGCAATGGGTTGCCATCGGCCCCAGCCTCCGCTTCGCGAAGTAACTGCATCCGTTCGGCGTTGGTGGGGCGGAAGCGCCGCATGAAAGTTTCAACGTAGAGCCTTTCTTTTGAACCGAAGTGGTAGGTCGCTGCGCCCAGGTTCACATCGGCTTCCTCGGCAAGCAGGCGCATGCCGACGGCATCGTAGCCCAACTCGCCAAAAAGGCGCTCCGCCGTGTCCAACAGTCGTGTGACGGTTGCCTGGTCTGCCAACTTCCTGTCTGCTGCCATGCGCTTCATACCCTATTCATACATACGTATGATTGAGTTGTCAAATCAATAATTACCGGCGCGCATATCATCCTTCTAGGAGCAAGCTCGATCCGATTCTTTCACAATTAAGGTTATCCAAGGCTAATTAGTTACGCCGTTCAACTGGGCCGCTTCAAACCCATCTTCTTCATCCGGCTCAATAGAGTTGCAGAGTTGACTCCCAATAGTTCAGCCGCGCCGTCGGCGCCCTTGATCTTCCAATTGGCCTTTTCAAGAATGATCAAGAGATTCTCGCGTTCGCGCCGTTGCAGTTCGGCCTCGGTGAGAAATTCCGGTTCGGTGTCGCTCGCTGCTCGTGCGGCCCGGCGCGCGGGAACCAGCGCGGTTTCTGCCGCCGGCAAATCGAAGTCCAGCGCCCGACCTCGGGAAATGATGACGGCGCGATCGATCACATTCCGTAATTCGCGGATGTTGCCGGGCCAATCGTAGCTCTGGAGTCGAATGATGCCGGCGCGCGTCAGGCGCGGCTTGGCGCAGCCCATTTCTTTCACGGACAAATTGATGAAATGCTGCGCGAGCAACGGAATGTCTTCGCGGCGTTCGCGCAACGGCGCAACCTGAATGGGAAAAACGTTCAGGCGATAATAGAGGTCTTCGCGAAAACGGCCGGCGGCGGGGATGGCTGTGGTTCGTTTACTTTTCCGTCCTCACCGAGTGGAGATCGTCAGCGGCAATTTCAGCCGGATGTCATCCGACGCCGCGCCGATGAGAATCTCATAGTCGCCCAATTCCACCATGTATTGCTTCTTTTGCGTGTTCCAGTAGCGGAGCCGTTCAGCCGGAACTTGAATCGTAACTTTCCTGGATTCCCCGCGTTTCAGATGCACGCGAGCAAAGCCGCAAAGCGCGAGTTTGGGTTGTGGCACTGCGGAGTTGACGTGGCGACAATAAACCTGCGCCACTTCATCGCCGTCGAATTTACCCAGGTTCTTCACCGTAAATATCACTTTTGCCGTACCGTCGGGCGAAATTTGTTTCGCGTCCAACTTGCCGTTCTGGAATTTGAATTTCGTGTAGGTCAAGCCGTGACCGAATGCGAACCCGGGCTTGCCATTGAAGTAGCGATATGTTCGGTTGCTCATCGAATAATCGGTGAAGTCCGGCAAGTCCGCCGTCGCCGCGTAGAACGTGAGAGGTAAGTGTCCGCTGGGGTTCACCTGGCCAAACAGTATTTCAGCGACGGCGCGGCCGCCTTGCTCGCCCGGATACCAGGCTTGAAGAATCGCTGGCAAATGCCCAGCTTCCCACGGCAGCGCCATCGGGCTGCCGCTGCAATTCACCAGAATCACCGGCTTGCCCGCGCCCGCCAGCGCCTTGAGCAAATCGGTTTGCACTGACGGCAGCTCGATCGTCGTCCGGTCGCCGCCTTCAAAGCCGCCAAAAGCATTGGCGCGACCCATTTCCTCGCCTTCGAGCCGCGCGGTGATGCCGCCCACGAAAATCACCACGTCAGCGGCTTTGGCCTTGGCGACAGCGCCGGCAATGGCTTCCTGACCGGGCTGGTTGGATCCGTCCATACGCAGCGCGAGGCTGTGTGAAAAGTCCGGCGCGGGGTAAGTGATGGATGGAGAAAAAGTCTGGCCGGCGATCTGTTTTTCAGGTCGCCGGTTTTTGCTTTTAAGAGATTCGGTTCGTTCGGACAGCC
>Ga0074044_10001898_pt1 | contig 18456 bp, 15 predicted proteins | sample BogForMeECP23OM1_FD_94443 | JGI IMG/M metagenome (GOLD analysis project Ga0074044, IMG submission 94443) | Bog forest soil microbial communities from Calvert Island, British Columbia, Canada - Bog Forest MetaG ECP23OM1 | ecosystem: Environmental > Terrestrial > Soil > Wetlands ...
GCGTAGCGGCGCGCGGAAAGATCTTCGGCCTTGCACGCGAGCAAGGCCAGCAGCGCGCGCCCTCCGGGACGGGGGCGGCGCGCCTCGCGCGAGAAATGCGCGGGAATGGCGGCGCGCGCCAGCGCTTCCTGAAGATACGGAACATAACGGACCGGGTCGCGCAGCAGCACGGCGATGCGATCGAAGCGAACGCCGGCGGCGGCCTCGCGCGAAATCCGCCGCGCGATCTCGACGCATTCATGCATCTCGCCCGGCGCGGAAGTGACGGCCACCGTCTCGTCCAGCGATCGTTCCGACGGCGCGGTGTCGACAAAAAGATGCCGTTGCAAGGAGGCGAGCGATGATGCGCTCGCCTCGCGGTTTCTCGGCGGGTCCGAGATCGCGACGCCGACCGCGCTCGCGAGCATCGCCGCGCTGCGCTCATCGCCGGCGGGGACCGTCGCCAGAAATCGCGGCGCACGTTCGGCCAGCGCCGCGATCAGATCGCGCTCGCGGACGCTCTCGACGGCGACGTCGAGAAACAACGCAGGAATTCCCGCGAACCGTGGGAGAGGATTGCCGCGGACCGCGTCGGCGGCGATCGCGAGCATGCCCGCGCGGTCGATGAGCCGCGCTGCCGCCAGCTCTTCATCGAAGCGCGCGAGCAGAAGAGCAAGCTCCGCGCCCCCATCGCCAATTCGTGCGAGCGCCCTGGCTCCGACGTTGTTGAGCCGCAGTTCCGCAATCGTGCGCGCGAGAGCCTCGGCGAAGCCGGGGCGGTCGGCGACGGGAGCAAAGTGTTTGAGTTTGCCCGACGGCACGAAATGAAAGACCGCGCGCGCCGCGATCGCTTGCGCGGCAAGCTCGGTTGCGGGTGCGAGACAGGAGCTGGCAGTCACCTCGGCAGCCAGCAGTCCGGCGAGGCGACCCGGGGTCAGGCGATGGATGCCAGCCACGGCGCCGCGCGCCGCGGCCAGCTCGCGGACGAGATCGTCCGCGGCCTCGCGCGTGGGCGCCACGACCAGGACTTCGGCGGCCGCAGGCGCCGCGGCCAGCCACGCGCGCGCCGCGGCGATTCGATCGGCGGCGCGGGTGGAACGAACTATCTCGCGTGTTTCGGGCATGGACGGAGCGCGCTGAGATTCCATCGTCCACCGCCGCGCGCTTCGCGGCAAGGGTTCGACCATTTCAGCGTTCACAGACCAGGACACACAGGCTGGAAGCCTGTGCCACTTTAAGAGCATTGACGATTTCTCTGACAGCCCGTTGTTTGAACGTTCGCATGGCAGCGCCAAAGTGAATACCGGTGCTGTCCTACTGAGCCCTGTGACAATTCTGGTCATGCAGGATTCCTTGCTGGTCATTCTCGCGCGTGGCTGCCGCGCGAAGAATCCCGGTCCGTTGGCCTGCCGCGAATTCGGGATTCCTCGCGCGCGCCAGACACGCGCGCGGAAATGACAGATGCTGACGGGCTGGAGCAAAATCGGGGCAACCATCTTTTGCAGGATTCATTGATTCGCCCGCCAGTGTCCTGATTTGAGAAGTGTTTCCCAGGATAACGGTTTGATCCGACGCAATCCGGGATGAAGCGGGATATACCGGGATGAAGCGGGACCATCTGGTCCAGGCGACGCGCGCCGCGCGACGAAATTCGTAGTTAGTGGATCAACTTCGAGGAGCGGCGCGACGGCCGCAGGAAAAGCGGACGAATATGCCGGGAGAACCATGCGCGAGAGCGTACGCGCCCCCGCGGATCGCATCAAAGTCTAATAATGTTTAGCGGGCGCCTGTAATCTCAGGACTTGTCTCCGCCGTTTTCAGTCCCCCCTTCTGTGAGTAGCGCCAGAGCCCGCCCTGATTGGAGTCGCAGCCCTGAGCGAAACCGAAGGGAGGCGAAAGGGGAGCGGTTCCAGCCGGTGACGCGCCGCGTCAAATTCAGGAGTCAGACTGGGTCGGGATTTGGGATGGCGTCGCGTGCGCCGCATGGGTCGTTCGCGTCCTTCCTTTCAGCTTAAAACCCCGGTCGATTGCTAACTAATTTCCGGTGCAAAAGTATCGACGATTTCCGCGTAGTTGCGCGGATGCTCGACGAGCGGGCCTGACGGTTCGGGTGGTCGCTCGCCGTGATGGCGCCCTGTCAGGTTTGAGCATTGCGGCGGTTGCGGTACGCACGGCCGATGGGGCGCTCGAACGCGTGCCCCTTCCCACCACCCGATCCGCGCGGGCGCGAAGGCCAATGGCCCTCGGTCCGGACCATAACATTGTTCTAGGTATTGAGACATCAAACACCACCCGTCAACCGCCGCTTGTCAACCACCGTATGGGTGTCAACCGGTTGACAGGTTGACGGGGGGAGCAGTTCGCATCGGACTGCGTCATCCGCCATACCGTCTTTCAGCTGGCACGATTCCGTGCGCAATCGCGCAAAACACCGTTTTTGCGCGTCTTATACCGCCAGAGTGGGACCGGAGAAAAGCCCGGTTCCTCGGATTCCAGGCCCTGACGATTCTTTCCAAGTGCTAGCTTAACTAGCAGTTCGCGGTTTTTCTGGATCTTGATCAGCTGCGGCTGTAGCGTCGCTGCTGTCGCCGACCTTCAGACGTTCGTGCTAAGCCGCCCTCTTCCGTTCTGTGAAGCTGCTACCGAACGGCGCGCGAGGTGGGCGGTCACGCCCGCCGCTGCACGGAGGGGCTGACGTCGGGAAAACGCGCGCTACTTTTCGATGAAGACCGTGTCGCCGATGCACACCGGGCGGGGCGCGCCGATTCCGCAAAACACCTTCGGGTTTGGTGCGAGGGTGCTGCCCGGCAGTGTCCACGGCGACCGCGCGCCGGTCAGCAAGAGCGACCGCTCGCGGGGAATTCTACAGCCTTGCGCGACTTGAAGCTTTTTTCGTTCGGTTCAGAAAATCTCCGGTCAGGGTCTCGTCGGACAGGAACGTAGTCGCCGTTCGATCCTCGCGAAGCTTGCGGATCCGGATCAAGTCGATGTCATAGGAGGCGATTACCCGGCTTCCAACTCTCGAAAAGAAGCCGCCTGATGCCGGGGCCCGCGGATCGGCAAGACCGGCTACCGAACTGCTCCGCAGGCCGTGATATTCGCAAGGATGAGCCCAATCGCTGATGCCGACGTAGGCGCCGAATTCGTACGCTCGAGCCACCGCCATACTGTTCCAGAGAGACCTCGCCACGTGCGGCGAAGCGCGCCGACTGACTGAGAACGTCGGCACGAGGATCACGTCAGGCCGCGGACTGAGGCGACTTAACAAAACGGCGGAATACCAGAAGTCGGCACAAACCAGCACCAGTACGTGACATCCAGCCGCATCGAACCGGCCAATCGTTCTGCCGGGCGCGATCCCGAGCTTGGTTTCTATTCCGTAAGGACGGAGCTTCTCGTATTTCGATATGATCGCTCCGCCGGGATCGGCAACTGCGCCGCGGTTGATCGGTTGTCGTTTGGTCTGATCGTGATGCGAGCCCGCAACGACATAGCATCCTAGTTCACGGGCCAGCCCCGATGTCAGGCGAGCATATTCAGCGTGTCGGCATTCGCCGCCGAAGAGTTCGGGCAGCAGCAGAATGTCGGTCGACGAAAACCCGACCCTAGATTTTTCAACAGTGCGGCGCAGCCATTCGAGATTGGAACTGAAGTTCGCGGCGTTGCTCCGGGGCTGAGTCAGGAAGATGCGCATCCACTGACTGGCGCGCTCAAGGTTTCAGTCCCGCTCTTCGGGGAATGGTTCGTTACGCGGCGTGATTTTTCCACGCGGAGTTTTCCGCTGTTTTAGCAATCGCCTCGGCTGCCGGCCGGTCAATTCGCTGGTCCTCGATTTTATCCAGGCGCTCGCTCAATCCACGCAACTGATGGCCGACCTTGATCAATCGCCACGTCGTCCAGGCCACGAATACGCACACGATCGGGAACCAAACCCACGCCATCTGTTCCAGCCACATTTTGTTGCTTCTCCGGTGTCGCCTCGACCGTTAGCAGAATTTCGACACTAAGCCATCAAGGCCTGACGCTTCATTCTCCCACGAATACCAAATCGCCGAGGCGCACTATTCCTGGCGCGCCGATTTGGGCGAATACTCCCACGTTGGCGCGATGGTGTTGCGCCGCGGTGCGCAGGACTGCGTAGTCGCGCGGTAGATCGTCTTGCGGATGGGTTGTCATTACGCAGCGCAACGCGGCGCGCATCTTGACGACCTTGAGCGTGGAGCCGATCGCCAGCGTGCCGCCTTCCCATTCGTCCTCGACGAAGCGGTCGTCGCTGATACCGCTGTCGACGAAAATCGTCGGACGGAAGCGGCGCGGATCGAAAATCGACCCGCCCGTCAGTTTCGCCAGATGCCGCAGCGTGCCGCTCGCGATCACATGCATCGGCGCCGAGTCGAAAAAGGTGCCCGGCGACAATCCGAAATCGGGCGGCATGGTCTCCGCGGTCATGCCGGGAATGACTTTCTCCACCGGAACGTCGGCGAAGACCGTATGCGGATCGATTCCCGCACGCTCCCTGACGATATTCTCGCAGCGCTCCAGTTTAACGGCGCGGCCCAGTGCCGCGCTGATGATCTCGGAAGCTTCGCGATCCTCGGCATGGATGGTCTTACCGTCGGGCAGCCGAATCGCCACCGGGGTCAGATGCCCGCGCGTGGGCGGCTGCTCGTAGGCGGATCGAAATTCGAACATCCGGCCGAACTTCTTGCCGCTGACAATCTTGCCAGTAGCTATTTCGCGCAATGCATAGGCACGATCGCCGACAGCGCCGCGCTCGGTAATGTCGAGTTCGGCGACCTGCTCACCGAGCATCGACTTCACCGGATGGCGCCACAGCCCGGCAATAATTCCGACCTGCTTTCGCATCGCTTGGAGACTCTCGTTAAACCACACAGGCTAAAGCCTGTGCCACTCAGAAATTACTACTTTCCGCCGCCGCTCTGGGCGGTGCTTTGCGCGGGTGCGATGTTGAATGGTCCCGCCTGCGTGGTGGCGAGCGCGTCAATCGCGCGCTGGTCGGAACTGATTGCTTTCATGATCGCGCCGGTCGCCGCGGACATCAGCTTTTCCTTGTTGGCCGACACGTGTGCGGCGCTGCGATCGATCGATTCGAGCTGTCCCTGGAAATGCGGCATCACGAAGCGCGCGATCATCTCGTAGCTGCGCCACATCTGCTCGCGCGGCGCCCAATCGTGCGCGAAGGCGAGGATAGTGCCGAAGCCGCCCGCGAGTTCCTGCAGCTTTTTCAGTCTTGGAATGGCGTCGTCCGGGGTACCGAAAATGCCGCCGCCGAATTCATCCATCATTTTCGCGGCCGCGTAGCCATCTTCGTAGATTTTGCCGTCGGGCCGGCCGAGAATTCCGACCACGTATTCGTTGTTCCAGCGCTTGAGCCCATCGGCGACTTCGCGCCAGGCCTGCTCGCGCGAGTCGGAGAGATGGAACGGCATCACGATGCGCCAATTTGCGCGGTCTGCTTTCCGTCCGTGCTCCCTGGCGGCGGTCTCGGCGAAACTCCATTGGGTTTTGAGCGCGGTCAGGCCCGCCTCCGAGTACGATGCGACCGAGAGCACGCCGACGCCGTGCTTGCCCGCGGACTTCATGCCCGACGGCGAGATCATCGACGCGACCGCCATCGGAATTTCGCGCTGCACGGGGCGGAGATGGAGCGCCGCATCGCGCAGCTTGTACCAGGTGCCATCGACGGTGATCGGCTCGCGCTCGGTGAGCAGGCGAATGATGACGCCAAGACCCTCGTCCATCTGGTCGCGCTGCGTCATCGGATCGATCCCGAGCATGAACGCATCGGAGGGCAGCGCGCCCGGGCCCACGCCGAGCATCGCGCGCCCGCGGCTCAAATGATCGAGCATCACGATGCGCTGCGCGACGGTGAACGGATGATGGTAGGGAATCGAGACGACGCCGGTGCCGAGCTTGATGCGCTGGGTTTTCATCGCGGCGGCGGCCAGGAACATCTCCGGCGACGCGATCGTTTCCCATCCGCCCGAGTGATGCTCGCCGACCCAGAACTCGTCGTAGCCGAGATCATCGAGGAGAGTGGCGAGTTCGAGATCGCGCTTAATTTGCAGCGTGGGATGCTCGCCCATCGGATGATGGGGCGCGAGAAAGACTCCGAAGCCGAGCCGGTTTTCCATGGCGGGCGTCTCCTTGAAGGACTGAACGACTGTTACATGAGCCCGGTTGCGAAGCGCAAACGGAGGGGAAATTGCTAAGGAGCGCTTTGCGAACGCGGAACCGGTACCGGGTTCGCTGGCGCGAAGAGGGATCCTTCGTGTCGTTGGTCCTCAGGACTCCTCGCTAGCTCGTCGCCTGTCCGAGATCCTTCGACTTCGTGGAGGGCCCCTCTCGCTCCGCTCAGGGCGCCGAAGCGGCGGCTCAGGATGACACCATGTGGCATCGGGCGTCGTTCAGAACGGTTATTGGGCGGCTGCGGTGGAGAGGCAGAAATTGGTGCTGTGGAGCCAGCAAGTCGAGTCGGGTTCGTGCGCGTCGCGGCGCAGGGCGCGAATCGATTTGTAGTCACGGCGTTTGAGCGCATCGAGAACGAGCTTGTCTTCGGCGGGGTCGATTGCGCCGATGCACGGGAAAATCCCGACAAACGAAACCATCGAGGCGTCGTAGGTGCCGTCCCGCCGGACAACTTTGATCATGAGCCCCCGGGGACCGCGAAGGCGCGAGCGCTGCATCGTGACGAGCGGAAAGATCATCCGCCCGGCGGGCGCGAGGCTGTCCAGCCACACCGGGCAGGGATGGTTCGCGCCGGCGTTGACGAAGATCGCATCGACCTCGCCGGGTTCGTATTTGGTGCCGTCCGCTTGCGCAACTTCGACGTTCTTCAGATGCGCGAGATTGGCGCGGGCGCGCGGCGCCAGGTCTGCGTCTATTTCAACGGCGATAATGCGCCCCTTCGGGCCCACCACGTGTGCGAGGATCGCGCTGTAATAGCCCGTGCCGCTGCCTACGTGCATCAAGCGGTCACCGCGCTTCAGTTCCAGCGCCTCGAACCATCGCGCGAGCCCGCTGGGTTGCCCGTTGTTGAGCCCCCGTTCCGGAACGATGCCCACCAGTACGTCGTCGTAGAGGTGGCGCGGATGGGAATCGGGCGTAGTTCTATAGAAATCGAGGAACGTTCGCGGCGACCTGCGCTTGCGGATCCGTTTGACGGCGCGCCTCCGCAGCGGGAGCAGCAACTTCCAGGGGCCGGGGCCGAGGAAATGCTCGCGCGGAACCGCGGCGAAGGCTCGCACGAGGAGCCTCGACCGAAGATGAGCTTTGCGGCGGAGCTTGCGCGCGTAGCGCCTCCGCGCACCAGCGAGATTCGGCATGTTTCCTTTTGTGGGCGGATTCTATGCCGCGGGCGGAGAGAAGCTCAAACCGGGGGTGGGTGGATAGATCGAGATCAACCTACCCCCTGACCCCTTCCCTGAAAAGGAAGGGGAACCAGAAAAAGGCGCCCACCGGTCTTGCCCGGTGAGCGCCTTGTGATCGCGGAAGGGGACGGGATCTTCTGCAGAACCATCACCCCGTCCGGGGCTGCCTGAGAGAGTTATGGTTGCGGCGCGCGGACGCGCCGCGATCCCTCCACTCCGGCAGCCTCCGGTCGGGATGACACAAAGTCCGCGTCCATCCTTCTATCATCGCAACCGAAGTGGAGGCGGGTTTGGCTGGGATTACTTTCTGCTTTTGTTGCGGGTTTGAATTATTTGGAGGACGCGGAGGGCGATTATGGTTAGGAACACGATTATTGTTGCGCCTCCGATTATGGTCACCGCAATGGTCCAGAGAAATTTGATCGTGTTCATGTTCTTTTGCTGAACTGCGCTAACGGGGACTCGTGCTTCCGGCGGGTTGGCGGGGTGCTGATGCGCGATTTCCTGACCGTGAAAAATCAGCAGCGCGCCATCTTGAGCGACGGCTATTTACCTACCGGACACCAACGCTCAGGACAAGAATGGCGAACGCTACGACCAGTCCGCAGGTTCTTATCCAGTGGTAGAGATCCCAACGATGCTCCTGCGCTTTCCAGTCGTCCGGAAAGGCTTCCGATGTCCATTTGACTATCCGGCTGTTGATCGGCACCGGACCGACAAGCGAAAACAGGACGGCGACAACTTGGATAGCGGCAGCTACTGCAGCGAACTGCCACGCACGCTGGTTCAGATGCTCGAAAGGCAGCAGTAATAGAAGATTAAGCAGGGTCGAGGCTCCCATCCAAAACGGCATCACCTGTCCAAACAATGCAGCGAACGACGAGCGCATCGGGATGTGTACTGCCAGTGATTGCCGGTTGAGCGTGGGATGGGCGAAGGCCGCGACATTAAGCTCGCTGCCACACATCAGGCCAAGCGACAGTACGGCCAGGATCTTTAGCGTCATGATTAAGCTAATAGGTATAGCGGTCGGCGGACGCGCGGCACGCTCGTCGGGCGCCGATCGCAGGAAGTTTCATGGGCGACACCGGAGGGTCTCATTGCATCGGGCGGGTTGCAAACTGGATCGAGAGGAACGGAGCGCTTCGCGAACGAGGAACCAGCACCGGGTTCGCTGGCGCGAACCTGTCCGGAAGCCAGAAGCCATGTCGACTTCGTTCGCGTTGCTCACTTCGCTCAGGATGACACCGTGTGGCGTCGGCGGCCTTTTTTTGGAGCCCTCTCCCGTTAATATTCGCCTTGATTCCTGTGACCCTCATCCGGCGCGCAGCGCGCCACCTTCTCCCGGGGGGCGAAGGCCGCCGTGGCGGGAATTTTGGTGGCCAGACAAAAGGCGCTCGGCGGTTTTGGCCGGCGAGCGCCTTTGATCGCGGAGAAACTGATTACTTCTGCCTTGGGTGTACTGCGTTGTAGTCGTGGATTGCTTTCAGGATCGCGCCGCTCGCTTTTTGCATCAGCTCTTGCTTGTTCGCCTGCACGCGGTCGGCCGAATTCTGGATTGGGCGGATCAGACCCTGGCATCGCGGCATCACGTAGCGCGCGATCATCTCGTAGCTGCGCAGCGTCTGTTCGCGGTTCGCCCAGTCGTGCGCGAAGCACAGAATCGTGCCGAAGCCGCCGGACAGCTCCTGGAGCCGCTCAAGTTTTCCGATCGCGTCGTCGGGCGTGCCGATGATCGCGCCGCCAAATTCCGTCATCCGCTTCGCCGCTTCGTAGCCGTCCTCGAACGGCACGCGCTGCGGAGTGCCGAGAATCCCGACGATGTATTCGTTCTGCCAGCGCTTGAGTCCGGCGCCGATTTCGCGGAGCGCCTGCTCCTTCGATTCCGCCAGATGGAACGGCACCACGATCCGCCACTCGTTGCGATCGATCTTCTGCCCGTATTCCTTCGCCGAGGTCTCACCGAAGTTCCATTGCGTCGGCAGCGCCTGCAAGCCCTCTTCCGAGTAGGAGGCGACCGACAGCACGCCGATGCCGTACTTGCCCGCGCACTTCATGCCGGACGGCGAAATTGTCGACGCGGCCGCGACCGGAATTTTTTCCTGGAGCGGACGAAGTTGCAGCGCCGCGTTGTTCAGCTCGAACCACGAACCCTTGTAGCTGAATGGTTCTTCGGAGTTGAGCAGGCGCAGAATCACGCCGAGGCCTTCATCCATGCGATCGCGCTGCGTCATCGGATCGATCCCGAGCATGACCGCGTCGGACGGTAACGCACCCGGGCCGACGCCCAGCATCGCGCGCCCGTGGCTCAGGTGATCGAGCTGCACGATGCGCTGCGCGACGTTGAACGGATGATGATATGGGATCGACACCACGCCGGTGCCGAGACGAATGCGCCGGGTGCGCTCCGCCGCCGCCACCAGGAACATTTCCGGCGACGCGATGGTTTCCCATCCGCCGGAATGATGCTCGCCGACCCAGAACTCGTCGAAGTGCAGTTGGTCGAGCCACGCTGCAAGCTCCAGATCGCGTTGGAACTGGAGGGTGGGGTGCTCGCCAATCGGATGGTGGGGCGCCAGGAAGACGCCGAACCCCAGGCGTTGGTTCATTGTAAAAGGCTCCTCATATTTTGACTCGGCCGGTCGCTTGAGACTTGCTCGACTTCGCGATTAGCCTCTGAGCGCCGCCGTTTGCGCTGAATCCAGATATTCATCGAGCCGCGTAATGCGCCCATTCTCCACCGTGCACACGATGCAGGCCGGAATTGCGATTTGCTTGCCGTTCGATTTCAGTTTGCCACGCAGCACGTGCTGCTGCACGAAGCCGGTGGGAGTCGGCTGGCGGCGAATTTCCGTGTAAGCGATCTCGCCGATATGCTCGACGACCCATTTGAGCACCGCGAGATTCTCGTCCACGCTCTGCGCCACGTTGTCGAAGTTGTGCCAGATCTTCGTGTGCGGCGCGTAGATGCCACGGATCGCGTTTACGTCGCCCTGCTCGATCGCCTTGAAAAGCCGATCCGCCACGTCGAGTGATTCCTTAGCCGAAGCGCTCAGTTCCATGATGACCTCAGATTCGCCGCCCGCGTTCGATCGTTAACGTCACGCCCCGGACGCCGTTGGCGATGCCGACGGCACCGCGGTCGCCGAGCTGGAGGGCCTGGCGGAAGCTGCCGGAGCAGCAGATACGGACGGCGCCGACGAAGCCGCAGGCGCGGCCGGAGTCGGCACCGGCGTCGGAATCGAAACGGTCGGCAAGGGACCGCTTGGAGTAAGCAATGCCGCCGGAGTTTCGCTCGCGCTGGGACTCGCCTGCGCCTCCATCAGCTTGGTCCCGGTTCCATAGGTGTAGACCAGCACGCCGCCCAGATGACCGACGTAGCCGAGCACGGCCGCTGCAATGATTGCGACGATCAGATACATCCCCCGCGTGCGGGCGAATGCTCCGGTGGCCTGGATGAGGATTCGCCATAGCGCCAGCACTCCGAACGCAATCGCGACGTATTGCGCGAGCATCGCGTGCCGCTGGAGAACAGCCTTGGCGGGATCGCCGAGCTGCTTCCAGACGCGGTCGGCCTCCATATCGCCGGTGGCATACGACGAGCCCGCAGCGATCGCACCCAGGATCATCAAGGTCACCGCCATGTAGCGCATCCACGCGCGCGACGGAAAAAGGCTCGCAATGAGATCGATGAATACCCCGACGATCAGCAGCGCCACGGTGAAATGATCGACTACCGGGTGAAGATCGAGGGGGGTGAGGAAATTGACTACCGCGTCCATGTGGGCTCCTGGGACCGAGAGGCTGAATGGAGAACTCCGCTCAGGCCGGCGCGCAAAACGTATCCCGCCTTTTATCGCAGAGCGAGCCGCGCCACGCAATTCACGTTTTTCGCATAACGACAAATTTTGCGTCGCGGGCGAAGTTACGGCAAAGCCATGAAGAACGCATTACATGCTTGAGGATAATAACCACCGTACTATGCTGAGGGATTCCTGCGATGGATTCGTCCCAGCCCACAACCTCGGCACGCCGGTTAGGCGGCGGTCTGATCTCGTTCGTCATCCTGGCGGCGATTATCGCCCTGTTCTTCGCCTATCAGCAGCGCGGGGCGGTTCTGCATCATCCGCCGCACTTCCCCATCGCGATCCGCCATCTGCCCTATTACGCCTTCTGCTCGTTCTACCGGATGCTTGCCGCGTACATCGTGGCGCTGGTTTTTTCGATCGTTTACGGGATGGCGGCGGGGAGCGGAGGCGTATGGGAGCGCGTGCTGATTCCGATCGTTGATATCGCGCAGTCGGTGCCCGTGGTCGGCTTCTTTCCGGCGGCTATCTTCTTCTTCGTCGCGCTGGCACACGGCCGCCTCGGCGTCGAGATGGCGGTGATATTTCTGATCTTCACCAGCCAGGCGTGGAACATGACGCTTGGCATTTATGAATCGGTAAAAACCATCCCGGGCGAATCCGCCGAAGCGCTGCAAGCGTTCGGCGTCTCAGGATGGCTCCGCTTCAAGCATCTGCTGATGCCCACGTGCGTGCCGAAACTGGTTTACAACTCGATTCTTTCGTGGGTGTCCGGATGGTACTACCTGACCGCCTGCGAAATTATCACCGTGGGTTCGGCGAACTATCGTCTTCAGGGTATCGGCAGCTTCCTGATGGAAGCGGCGGACCACGGCCGCGCCGTCGATATCGTTGCGGGCCTGCTGACCCTGCTGGCGGTTATCGTGCTGATGGATGCGATCGTGTGGCAGCCGCTGACGATATGGGCGGAGAAATTTCGCTACGAATTTTCCGCGTCGTCGGGACCTGCCCATTCGCTGGGGATGCTCGACGTTCTGGGCGGAATCGGCCCCAGTGTGCTGCGCGTGCTGAGTACGATCCTGACGCCGCCATGGCGCGCGGGCGGGCGCCTGCTCGACGCGATTTCGCGCGCGCCGGTTGCCTCGAGTCCGATCACGAAGCGGACCACCCACCTGCTGCGCGTCTTCATCATCGCCTCGCTGGCGGTCTTTTCCGCCTGGGCGGTGGGCGCCGGCTTGTTCGCGCTGGTGCGCGCACTGATCAGGCCGTGGCCATCGGACGCGAAGCAGATTCCGGTCGCGACGCTCGCCTCGCTGGTCCGCTTGATCATCGCGTATGCAATCTCGCTGGCGTGGACCCTGCCGTGCGCGCTCGCGGCGAGCGAGAGTCCGCGCTTCAATCGCATTTTGGCGCCGGTTGCGGAAATTGCCGGCGCAATGCCTGCCACCGCGCTGTTCCCGCTGATCGTGCTGCTGGTAATCCGCCTGACCGGCGGAATGAATCTCGCGTCGATTCTGCTGACCCTGACCGGCATGCAATGGTACCTGCTGTTCAACCTGCTCGCGGGCGCCAACCAGGTGCCCGAAGATCTCAAGGAGGCCGCGCGCGCGTTCGGACTCTCGCGCTTCGCGACCTGGCGCAAGCTGCTGATTCCCGCACTGATGCCGTCGCTCATTACCGGCAGCCTGACCGCGTGGGGGGGAGGATGGAACGCGCTCATCCTGTCCGAGTACTTCCCGTACCAGGGGCACACCTACCAGGTGACCGGGCTCGGCGCGCTGCTCGACGTTGCGACGCAAAACGGCAACGGCACGATGATGTTGCTGAGTCTGCTCTCGATGGTGGTGGTGGTGATAATGTTGAACCGCCTGGTCTGGCGGAGGCTGTACAATACGGCGACTGAACGCTATCGGCTCGATTACTGACCCGGCGGAAACCCCCATGAACGATTCCGAACCTCCCGACCCATGGCCCTGCTCGAACTGCACAACGTCTCGAAGAGCTTCGTGCAGCCCAAGGGCACGCTCAACGTACTCAAGGAGATCAGTTGCACGATCGAAGAGGGGGAGTTCGTAGCGCTCGTGGGACCGTCGGGATGCGGGAAATCGACGCTGCTTCGTATCATCAACGGCATCGTTCCGCTTACCTCCGGCCAGGTGCTCTACAAGGGCAAGCAGGTCGACGGGATCAATCTGGAGTGCGCGCTCGTCTTCCAGTCATTCGCGCTGCTGCCGTGGCTCTCGGTCAAGGCCAACGTTGAAATGGGCCTGGAGGCGCGCGGTCTCGATCCCCAGGCGCGGGAGAAACGCGCGGGCATTTATATCGACAAAGTCGGACTCGATGGTTTCGAAGAGGCGTATCCGCGCGAGCTTTCGGGCGGCATGAAACAGCGCGTCGGTTTTGCCCGCGCACTTGCCGTGGAGCCGAAGGTGCTGCTGATGGACGAGCCGTTCTCCGCGCTCGACGCCCTGACCGCGATCACCCTGCGCGAGGAAGTGCTCGACATCTGGCAGGCGCCCGACATGTCGGTGCGCACGATTATCATCGTCACCCACATTATTGAGGAAGCGATTGAGCTGGCCGACCGCGTCATCGTGTTCGCCGCGAGTCCCGGCCGCGTCGTCGCCGACCTGAAGATCGAGCTGCCGCGCCCGCGCGATCGGCGCTCGGAAGTCTTCAACGCGTTGACCGACAAGATTTTCTCGCTGATCGAGGAGCGCGGCTGATGCCTCCGGCGAACATCACTCCGATTCCCGATTGCCAGCTCACCTGGATTTTCGGCTTGCTCGAATTGCTCGACGATCGGGGCGGACGCGAAGACGGCTACAAGATTGCCCGCGACCTGCAATTCAACTTCGGCGATCTGCTCAAGGTCATGAAGGCGGCCGAAATTCTGGGCTTCGTTTCCACCCCGGCCGGCGACGTGGTCCTGGAGCCGCCCGGCAAGGAATTCCTGGAAAACGACATCAACAAGCGCAAGCTGATGTTGCGCGAGATATTGAAGAAGCTCGGGCTGTTCAGCTACCTGATTCGGCTGCTCCAGGGGCAGGAAGACCGATCGCTTTCCAAGGAGATCGTGCTGGAGCATCTGGCGATGCTGCTGCCCACCGAAAAGCCCGAACGCCTGTTTGTGACGGTTGTCAACTGGGGGCGATTTGCGGAACTCTTCGGCTATAACAAGGACGCGGACCGCTTCTACCTCGATCACGAATAGACCCGCTCACGGAGGATGGAACCATGGCCGAGACCAGCCACGAAATCGTCGACAACTTCTGCAAGGCGTGGAGCCGCCGCAACCTCGATGAGATACTCGGCTACTTCACCGACGATGCCGAATATCAGAACGTGCCGATGGGCCCCGGCGCGAAAGGCAAGGACGCCATCAAGGCGGTGATCAATTCGTTCCTGCCGATGGCGAAGGGACTCGAGTTCAAGATTTTGCGCAGCGCCAGCACCGGCAACACCGTCTTCAACGAGCGCGTGGATATTTTCGACCTGGGCGGCGGCAAGAAAATCGAACTGCCGGTCGCGGGTGTGTTCGAAGTGCGCGGCGGCAAGATCGCGCTATGGCGCGACTACTTCGACCTCGCGATGTGGACGAAGCAGATGAGCTGATCGGTCGCCCATCCCGCAGTTCCGCGATAGGCTCTCGGTGCGGGGCAAGCGGAAGCAGAACCCTCACCCTGACCCTCTCCCGCTTTTTCAGGCGGACGCTTCGCATACGCGGGCGAGGGGCACTCGTCGTCGTATTTGCGAGAAAACCGCTTGGTGCTGACTTCATAAGGCAGCGGCGAACCGAACACCGCTGATCCGGGATTCCTCAACAAAAATTTTCGGAATGACACAAAACCTAAGTCCTAGTTATCATTCTGAGCGGAGTCTGCGCGTTTGACTTCGCTCACGCAGGCTCCGCGAAGAATCTCATTTCACTACTCTGCCACTCTCGACGCAGCATCGCGCTCTCCAGAAATGGTCGCTATGCGACCGCCCGCACTCTCCTGGTTGGGCACTAGATTCGCCGTGGCTTAAGGCGCTTGGAAGGTGGTGCTGCCTGATGAGTTAAACAACGTGAAGTGCTCCTGGTTCGTTGAATCCCATCCGCCGGCCGCGCGCAGATTTCCGTTCGAGTCCCAAACCTCGATACCCGCCGAATTGCCCTTCAGGGTATCGCCAACTCCCACTTCATGGGTCCCAGCCGCATCGAACACGTTCAAGCCAGCGGCCGACTCATCCGCGGCTTCGCTCATGACGGTTCGCGTAAGGCCGGTGGAGTCATTGATGGTCAGAACCGGACCGAACGCGCCGTTCAACGCAACTCCACCAAACTCGCGGTTTACGCCGTTTGCATCGTTCGCAAAAAAACCTGCTGCGTTGGAGGTCTCGTTGTTCGATAGCCCCACCGAAGTGCCGTTGGTGTCGATGAGAGCCACTACACTGCTCTTCTGGTCAAGGCTCGACGCAAGCACTGCGCGTTGAGCTCCAGTATCATCGTACAAACCGTAGCCTGGGCCTTGGCTCTTGCTGGTCGGCCCTCCGATGCCGGCAGCCAAGCGGAATCGCCCGGCACCCGGAACGATCTCATTGCCGTCCCAGAAACTAAGGCTCTCAGTGTCGTCGGAGAATTCTCCGAGCATCGCGGTTTGTTTTCCGTTCCGGTCGTAGAACGTTAGCGCGAACCCATCACCATCACCGGCTGGAGGCGCGCCTAGTGTTGCACGGGTTCTGCCACTGCCGTCGACCAGCACGAACTGCTCCGCCATTACCGACTTCAGACTCGGGCTAGAAGACGCTCGAGGAATCGCTCCGAATGCGAGGCACGCCGCGGCTATAACTCCACAGCCGATCTTCACGATTCGATTGCTTCTTCGCCGAGCTGCCGCCTCCGCCCGAGCGGTCCTGCGCATCTCCGCGAGTTCCGCTTCAAGGAGCTGGATCCTTTCCGTCACGTTCACTGCCTGTTGCATCGAAACACCCCTCCATAGCGCTTGATCGAGGGCCACCGGTTTCCGGGCATTCGCGGCGCATCGTAGGTGTTCCGCACAAATCCCGTCATCATCCAAATGGCTAACGCCGATTTTTCATCGTATACCTCATCCCCCATCAACCGGACACGCTATCCATAGTCGAATGAATGCGATCTTCCAAACGCGGCTGAGCCATTTAGTTTAATCTTCCCCCCATCGCAGCCATTGCGGCGGATGGTAATAGCCCACGCGCGATCAGGCCCGGTGTGGTCGAGATTTCCGCGAGCGTCTCGGGGGAGTAGCAGTAGTCGCTTCGCGATACGGCCGCCTTCTTCCTCGAAGTGCCACAACTCCTCGACCACGACCGCAGTTGATTCGTCGCGGCGCAGGTGAATCAGCAGTTGCTCGCCAAGATGCGGCCTGCGCTCCAGCCAGTGGTAAAGTCCGCTGCTATAACGGATAACGGGCCGACTTCAGAAGAAGCCGATCTACTCCAAGTCGTACTTGTAGCCGTTGGTCATGACCGGGACGGCCAGTGCTTTCCCGATCTCGGCCAGGGTTTCGGGACAGAAGTAGTAGTAGCGGAAGCCTGCGACCATGCCCTCTCGTTCCTGGAACCTGAGCACGTCGTTCACGACCGGTCTGCCTCCTTCCGTCACCCACGACAGGATAATGGGCTCGCCCAGGTATTCGCGTCGCTCGGCCCGCGGATTCATCGTGGTCAAGACAATGCTGACGTAGAGCGAGCCCTTCTCGTTCTCTCGCCCGATCGCATCCCTGCCGTACTCGATTCCCATGCCGACGACCTCGACCGTCGCGTCCTCGCGCATCATCGCCGTCAAGCGTTTCAAGTCGCGTGCGTTGAACGCATCGACGAATCTGTCGAGCAGCCCCGGGCTGGGGCTGGTGGGACGGTGGGGCGCTGCCTTCGTTTCAGAGGAAGCGCCCTTGAGCTTCTCGCGCCCGCGATGAAGCGCGGCCTTGACGGCGCCCACGGTGGTATCGAGAGCAGTCGCGGTCTCGTCCAGCGTGAAATCGAAGACGTCTTTGAGCAGCACGACAGATCGTTCCATCGGCGGGAGGTGGCTGACGAGGCGCTCGGCGGCATCGCGAATTTCGCGGGATCGGGGAACCTCAGGCTGCGCCATTTCGGGCAGATCGGCAGTTGCAAACTTACGGGTGCCGCGGAATTTGTCGATCCAGAGATTGCTCGCGATGCGAAACATATAAGCGCGCGCGTTGTCGATCGGATGCGAAGCCTCGGACAACCGCGCGAAGGCGCGCATCAGCGTGTCCTGCACCAGGTCCTGCGCATCCCAGACCGATCCGGTGAGAGAGCGACAATAGCGGTACAGGTCGGGCCGCAGAGGTTCGGTTCGCTCGATAAACTGATGCCATGCCTTTTTGATCGGATCGGTAAGGTCTTCGGCGAATTTCATGCGCTCGCTCCTCGGTGCGGGACGGTTCTATTCAGGAAACGATCGAGCCGCGCGAAAGGATACGTCCGTGTCGTTCGGGACGGAGGCCCGCTCCCTACTGAGTCCTGCATATCATAGTGACAATTCTGGTCATGCCAGACTCCTTGCCTGTCATTCTCGCGCGGCTACGCCGTGCGCTTCGCGCCTGGCGCGCGAAGAATCCCGGTCCGTTGGCCTGCCGCGGATTCGGGATTCCTCGCGCGCGCCAGACACGCACGCGGGAATGACAGATGCAGCGGCGCTGGAGCAAAATCGGGGTAACTTTTTTGGCAGGACTCATTAGTAAATCGGACGGAGATCGACGCGCCGGTTGTATGCGCGCGCGGCCTGGGTGTCGGGAGGAACGATCCGGTGATAATTTCCCGAGCCGACCGTTCTTATCCGTTCGGACGCGATACCGGCTTGTTCCAGGTAGCGGGACGCGGAGGAGGCTCGCTCCTGCGACAGCTTCATCGCCTCGTCTTCCGAGCAGTCTTCATCGCAATAGCCGACGATTGCACACGGAAGACCGGGAGAGTCCTGGAGAATTTTTACCACTCTCTCCAGGATGGGCTTCGCGTCGGCGGCGAGCGCGGCATTCTTCTCCGCGAAATGAATCCGGTAGATGACCGGCGCTCCGCCGGTGATGTTGCGCTGTATGTGAAACTCGTAGGCCGCAAAGAAGCACGACCACCCTTCTGACTGCTTGATTCTTTCCACCGTTGCGACGTCGCCATCGAGAAGCGATCGCAGAATTTCGAAACGCATCTGATTGCCCGCCAGCCACGACGGATTCCAGCCCTCCGGCGATCGCTTCATCTCCAGCGAGAGGCGGCATCCGCCCTCCGTCGCGCTGAGC
>Ga0074044_10001899_pt1 | contig 18453 bp, 16 predicted proteins | sample BogForMeECP23OM1_FD_94443 | JGI IMG/M metagenome (GOLD analysis project Ga0074044, IMG submission 94443) | Bog forest soil microbial communities from Calvert Island, British Columbia, Canada - Bog Forest MetaG ECP23OM1 | ecosystem: Environmental > Terrestrial > Soil > Wetlands ...
CATTGTCGAAGTACGAGAGATAACCCGTAATCCGTGAATTCTGGAAAGTCGCCCGATGAGCTCCTCGGTCATGCCGTCGGCGACGTAGTCCTGCGACGGATCGCCACTCAAGTTCTGCAAGGGGAGCACTGCCAGAGAGCGAATTTTGGCCAGGCTTGCATCCTTTGCGCGGATTCGTGTTGCGACGTAGGCCAGCGTAACGAGGGCGAGTACGACCGCCAGGGTAAAAATAAGCCAGGGCCGTCTTCGCGGAATCGTCGTTCGCCGGCCAGCAGCATCGGCCGGGATCCCCTGGTCTGGCTCTTGTTCCTCCGGGGAACTCAATTTGCGGCCTCGCCGCCAGGCATCGAGCTCGGAAGTCAAGGCATAGACGGAGCCTCGCTTGTGGTGCAGGTGGCGGTGGACAGGCATTCCCTCCTGCCTCTCCCAGCGCTGGACGGTGGTCACGTCCCGGTCCAGGAAGGTGGCAATCTCCTTCCAGGAATCAAGGCGACGCTCGGACGGGGTCTCGGACAGCGATTTGTTGGTGAACGGTTCGCCCATTCGCCCTCCTGCGAGCGGTCAGGCGACAATCGCCCCGATTGTACTGCCCCACATGAGAACTGCAAAACGCGGCACTTGGCCGCAAATGGGCTGCTCCGTATATTGCTGTTTGCTTAATGTCCTCAAGCTGACCCAATGTGTGCATGGCGGGTCGGGCTACGACTCGCCGCGATGCAACTGCGCCCGCCATCTCGCCTTTGATATCGGAGGGCTTTCGGCTCGGCGCGATGATTCGCTGAACGATGATTCGCTGAACAAGGTCAGTGTTCCAAAATTTCTGGAGGCGACTATGCACAGCAAAGCTTTCTTCTGGTCGGTAGGGGCGTGGGTTCTCGTGCTCGCGCTAGTGACAAGTGCGGCGGCGCAGGGTCCAAGCCGCGGGCACTTTCGCGGCATTATCAACGACTTCACGCCCGCACACAACGCGCTAGGCAATCCCAGCGGTCCGTGGGAACTCCACGGCGTCTGGCGCCTGGACTTGAGTCGAGATGGCAGCACGGCGGACTTTTCGGCTGCCTTGAGCATGGAAAATTCCGACTACTGGCTGTTGATTAATCCCAACCCTCCTGCCGATCCCGACTCGCCGGCGACCAGAACTCCGCACACTCACCACATCACGATGAGGGATGCGCAGGTCACATCGGATCCAAGTTCGGTGGCCATTGGCTGCCCCACTGCCACCTACAAGCCTCCCACTACGACTGGTTTTATGGTCACAGGGTCCGCGAGCGTTACGGGAAATGGAGGCTACCCGCCATTTGCCCCTCAGGGTCAAACGTCACCACTAACGGTTTGCGTAACGGGAGGAACACAGGTCGGATTCTCGAACATAACGTTGGTGTTCGGGATGCCGGCGAGCAGCCACTTCGGCTCGCAAGCGATTAACGGCGCCGTTCGCCGAAAATAGCGCTCCCGCAATGAGCGTAACCTTCTGACGGGCGCGGATCTCGCCTTCCGTGCCCGTTATTCGTCACATGCCCGTCGTTTCTCGGTCCTGTCCGAGTAACGGCCAACCTGGAAGTTATCGGTTCCTCTTTCAGACTAGTACAGACAAACGCGCTTCGGGGACATTGGCAGACCACCTCAAGTCCAAGAAACTTCAGTTAGCGCTCGCGGGGCAGAGCCCCGTCGCCACGCAATCAAAATCCTCGGAGCATTATCATTCGGGCGGTTCGGGTTGCAGGCCGTCGCCGGGGGCGAGTGGAAGGTGGGCGGCTCCGCCGAGGATGGCGCGTTCCTGGGGAGAGAACGCGCTCCTGAACTGCGGCGAGTTGATGAGGCGGTCACGCTGTTCGGGCGTCAGGCCGCGCATGCTGCGGATGGCGCGGTTGACGGCTTGGCGGCGATCGGGCGGCAACTGCCTGAACTGCTGAAAAAGCTGGCGCGCTTGCAGCTTCTGATTTGGAGTCAAGTGCTCCCAGGTTTCCATGCGGTTGAGCACGCGTTCCTGCTGCTCCGGCGTCAGGCTGGAGAAATGCTGCAACCGGCTTCGCAAACGCGCTTGCTGTTGCGGCGGAAGCCGGCGGAATTGGGGATCGTTTTCGAGCGCGCGGCGCTGCTGCGCGGGCGGCAGATCTTTATAGCGGCGGAGCCAGTTTCCGGCATGGCCGGGCTGGTTCTGCGGCGGGCGGGATTGATTGGGGCCGGTGGAGCTGGGGCCACCTTCTTTCTGAAAGTGGTGCCATTGGCCGTCCGCCTGCGATTGCTGTGCTTGAGCGAACGGCGGCGTCGGCAGCAGAAGCACCGCCAGACAGCCCGTAATTGTCACCCTTCCCAACATGTTTGGTCCCCAGCCCATCCGCGAGTCTTCAGTTCGCCAATCTTACGGATTCGCGGTTACGTCGTCCTGTACCTGCAGATCGTCGAGCACATCGAAATCGGCGTACAGTTCATCGTTCTTCTCGAGCGCCTGCAGATCGCCGACGGCAGTTCCCGGCTCAACTGGCAGACCGAGGGACGGGGGATTGGTCGAAATTGCTCCGGTCTCGACAAAATACGACTTATTGCTAACGCCAAGCGTCAGCGCTCCCGCAAATAGTACGGCAGCGAGCGACGTGGCCCACACTGGCCGGTGCAGCCAACGAAACCATGCGCCATGCGGGCGGGCGATTTCTTCGCGTCTTTCTTCGCGGATCCGCGCCTGCATGCGGGTGTCGAAATAGGGCGACGGCTCGGGCGCTTGCCATTCATCGAGCAGCGCCATGGTTTTCTGCAAATCGCCGAGATGAGTGGCACAGGCCTCACAGGATGCGATGTGTTTCCTGACCTCGCGTTGCTCGGCCTCGGGCATCGAAGTGTCCATGCCCGCAGCTAAATCCGGCAACCTTTCACTAATTTCTTTGCAATTCATACTCTTCCCCTACTTCCCCGAAACAAACTCTTTCAGCTGTTCGCGCAGCGTTTCGTAGGCGCGGAACAGCAACGACTTAGTGGCGGACTCGCTCAGCTTGAGCACGCCCGCAATCTCGCGATAATCCATCTGCTGGTACTTGTGCATGATGACGGCGACACGCTGGCGTTCGGGCAGCGCGTTCACTTTGCTGCGGATGGCGTCGAGCCGCTCCCGTTTCAAGATCTGCTCTTCCGCGCTGAGCGAATCGTCGGCCAGGTCGGGCGTCGTGCCTGTTTCCTGGTCCGGCTCATCGAGACGCACGGTGTTTTCCGGACGCTCGTGGCGGGTATCGCGCGCGTGGTTGACGGCCAGGTTGGTGGCGATGCGATACAGCCAGGTGGTGAACTTGGCGCTCGGCTCGTAACTGGTGCGCGAGCGGTAGACGCGCAAAAACACTTCCTGCGCCAGTTCCTCGGCGGTCGACGGGTTGTGGCACAGGCGGTACATGAAACCGACCATGGGGCGGCGATATTTCTGGACCAGATACGAGAAGGCGGACTCGTCGCCCGTCTTCACCCGCAGCATCACGTCGACGTCGGAAACGGCTTCGATATTTGCCATGGTATCGGGCGCAGACGAAGACGGCGGCGCTCCGGCAAAGTTCAGCAGCCCGCGATCCAATACGCCGCGATCCAATATTCCGCGATCGATGGCTACGCTGCTCACACCAGTAGAAACCCCGTTCGGGGGACAAAGTTGCGCGTCTGCGGAGGCGGGAAGGCGCGTTGAAGTGCTGTCCGGTGAATCAGTTACGGGTCGAGCCTCGGGAATGTCGGATGCGGGCATGAAAGGGCGATAGAAAGAGGCTATCGGGAGCGGCGAAAGCGGTCAAGAGGCTGATTGGATGCCGAAGAAGGCTGGACGATCTGGCACAACGATTTGTTATCATGCTCAAACCGCATTCGCGAAAGCGCGCTCATAATTTCATATTCAGTATTTCATACCCCGTTTCATCACTAGTTTCGTACCCAGCCGCGCGGCAGCAAAGGCCGGTGCCGTACAGCACCCAAGCGAAAGCTGGCCCCCCCCCATGGCCACCGACTGGACCAGTTGTTATCGCGCCGCCCGTCGCGAGCGAAATCCCGCGAAGTTGCACGAACTGTGCGAGCAAGCTCGCCGCGCGATCAACGATCGAATGCCAGGGCTGGCAACGCAAGGGGAGGACACGCTCGAAAGAAGAGAACTGGAAGAAGCTCTCCGCCGACTAGTCGCTCACGAGTCGAAGACAAGCCCGCCGCCGCCGATCAAAAGTGCGGTGCGAGACTAGAACGCATCCATAGTCGTTTAACATCCTGCGATAATCCATTTTTTTGCGCTGGGGCTCCAGCGTGCATTTATTCCAGTGAAGTTGGTTCTCGGCCATCCTTGGTGCTCGGACATCCTTCGTGACGCAAATCAGTCGTGGTGAGAGTTTGTGTTCAGCAGTAGCTGGAAAAGATTCTTGACAGGCTGCGTTTTGATGTGATAAACCGACCGGTCGTAAGTGGTCCGCTTTTCAGACCGGACATGGACTCATTCGCAAGTCTAGAAATCTTTGGGTTCGTGGCCCGAACAAACAGGACAGCGCGCGGCATCCACGTGTCTTGCGGGCAGGCCCGTTGTGCAAATCATTCCGGGAGAGGAAACACATGCGCTCGCTAACAACGTTTTTCGTGCTTCTGGTCGTTTTCATGGCGCCAGGTTCGCTCGCCCATGCTCAAGCCACGGAACCGGCGAATACCGGCGGACCGTCCTCAGCAAGCGCCACTAAGGAAGAAGTCAACCAGTTGCGCAGCGAGGTGGCAGCGCAGCGCAAGACGATCGAGGAACTGAAGGCCTTGGTCGAGAAGCTGGCGGAGGCGAAGGGACTGGCAACTGACCAAAGTTCGGTCCAGAGTTCGGACCACAGCTCGGCTCAGGTTCGGCCGGTGGCGGATGCTGCTCCGATGGAAGCCAATGCGCAGCCGGTTGGTGCCCCCGGCGAGGGCGCGGTTCATCTGATGAATGCGGTTCTGGTGCAGCCGAATCCCATGGTAGAGGCGGCGCTGGTGGATCAGGCTCCGTCGGCTACGCCTGCGAAGAAAGATACAGCGTTGACGGCGGGATGGAACGGGGAGCACTTTTTCATCAGGAGCGCGGATGGACAGTTCAGCATTAATCCCTACGGCTACGTGAACACCGACTACCGCGCTTACAGCGGCTCTGGTGCGCCCTCGAACACGTTTGTGCTGCGCCAGGCACGCTTTGGATTTCAAGGCAGCTATGGTTCGCACTTTGATTTCGCGATTATGGCCGACGCGGCCGCGACTTCCGGTTCGGTTGTGCGCGACGTTTACCTCAACGTAAAGCTCAGGCCCGAGCTCCAATTTCAGGCAGGCCAGTTCAAAGCTTTCTTTGGTCAGGAAGCCGGCATCGGCGACACCAGCCTGGATTTTGTTGAGCGCGGATTTCAGTCCCTGTTGTACCCGTCGGCCGCCTCGGCAAACCGCAGTCCCGGCGCCGCCTTTCACGGAGACATTGACGGCGGCGTCATGCAGTACTGGGTAGGCGCGTTTAACGGCAAGGGATATGCGCTGGTGAACACGACGAACCAACCGGAAGTCATCGGTCGACTCCGCTTCTACCCGTGGCGCAAAACCAAGAACGAGTGGCTCAAGCAATTTGCCTTTGGCGGGTCGGTTGATTTTGCGCGGTCGCGAGGTCTTTCCGGGGATCAAAGCATCAGCGGCACGTTGCCCGACGCCGCTTACAACTTCTTCCCGCAATTCCCCATTAACGGAGACATTCAGCGCTACAACGGTGAGTTCACCTATATCAAAAACCGCTTCGCTCTACGCGGCGAATACGATCAACTCGATATGGATCGCACCAACGTCGGTTCCCTGCAAGCGGGGTGGGTAGGCTTCCTGAGCCTTCCGACCATCCGAGCCAAGGCTTGGGACGTGAGCACGACGTACTTGCTGACGGGAGAAAAGCGTCCGGAAAATGGCACTCCCCGGGTGAATCGTCCGACGTTCGGTCCCGACACTCCGGGTGGCCAAGGCCGCGGGTGGGGGGCTTGGGAGCTAGCGTTCCGATTCACTGGCATCCAGGCCAACGAACCGGGTGCGAGCTTCTCCAACCCTGTCACGTATGCCTTTGTGCCCACATTTAATAACCACACCACCGAGTACACCATGGGGCTCAACTGGTATCCCAATTATTGGGTCAAGTACGTGCTCAATCTGGGCATTGATCAGTTGAAGGAACCCAGCGTAATCGGCCAGGAGCCAGGGAACTTCTATGTAGTGATGCAGCGCTTGCAGTTCAGGTTCTAGAGGTGATTCCGCTGGGGTGTCGGTGGCGGATGGAACGGTAGACAAGTTTGGCAGTTGCCGGGGCCGGTCGCAAAGCTGGTCCTGAAGGAAATCGCAGGAGGGAATTCGATGAGATCGAGGATTCTGCTTACTATTCTTCTCACCGCGCTGTTTGTGATCCTGAGCGGCTGCGGAAGTGTTCCAAACTGCCCCACGTGCGGCACCAACTCGGGTGGCCAGTACGCCGTGATCGACGTCATTCCGGTGCCCGAGCACAACAATACCGGCTCGCCGGGTGGTCCGTTCAACTCCTTCGACATTAGCTGGATCGCGTCGCCGCCCGGCGGCGCCGGCGACAACCTGGACTACGTCGCGGACCGCATCGGCATCGCCGTCCAGGTCATCGACACCACCACCAACCTCGCGGTGTATTCCATCGCCGGTCAGAACGGCGTATCGGGAGCGGGAAATAATGCCAGCCCGTGCGTAAAGGACGTGAATCAGAATCCGATCATCCCTCCCATCCTTGGCGTGAACGGGAACTTTACTCGATTCGGCTGTAGAACGGACGTGCCGGGAACGACAGAACCTTTCGGCCTGTCGTCCGGCTTTGGCCCCAACGGTAATTTCGGCGGATTCACGGGTGCGCAGTGCTGTGCCGCCCGCGGTCAAGGTGTGAACCCGATGTCTGGACCTAACGGGGTAGTGGTAACCGCCGATGGCAAGACTCTTTTTGTCGGAAACGGCAGCTCCAGTGTGGTCGTCTTCGACCTCACCACCACTCCGCCGACGGTAATTGCTGACATCCCCACGGGTGTCTCTGCCGACTATGACGGCCCGGAGGGTATAGCCCCTTGCCTCGTCTCATGGCAGGGTGAAGCAGGATCAAGCCCGTTTTGCGGCGATGACCGTGGCGATGAGATCTCCTACGATCCCGTGGACCAGATTCTAGCTATCATCAACGGCGATCCCGGACTTCCATTCATCACCTTCATCGACGTTTCCGGCGTGGTAGCCCGAACCTCGAACTGTCTGCCCGTCGATCCGGTTACTCCCTACGGGCCCGCCATCTCCGGCAACGGCAGCGGAACGTCAATCACACCAAGTACCACAGGTGGTTTTAATCCCCCGACTTGTATTCTTGGGCAAATCTATTACGATGGCGTGCCCCCCTCATCTACTCCGGTCGTGGTGGACGGCACATGTCCGGACCCGTCGAATCCCACTACTCTCACGGGTGTTTCCGGGATTGGCAACACTCCCGCGGCTGGCACCCCTAAAAGCGGCACGGCATATATCATCCCTTGCCAGCACGGGCCGCTGCTCGATAACAACACCGGCAGCTTTGCGCTCTGTAACCCGCCGCAGCCTGGCGCGAATTGCGTGCCCGCTGTTGCTCCGGCTGGGCTCGGGGCGCATGCATGGGATCCCACTACCGGGTATTTCCTGCTCACGAACTCGAACTCGACCGGCAACATTACCGTGGGAAGCGTAGACATAATCAATCCCAAGGCACCGCTCGTCGGCGGGGTCGTGGGTCCCGTCGTAGTCGGCAGTTTTCCCATGCTGAACTGCATGCCGACCAGCATTACGCAGGGTCCCGGAGATAATTTCCTGGTAGGTTGCGGGGACCATGACGGCCAACAATTCCCGGCCAACGAGTACATAATTACTAACACTGCTTTGAGCGCGAGCACCGCCTGCGCGATGCCGCCGGCTGCGAGCGTCAACTGCGTGGTAATCACCGACACCGGCGGCGTGGACGAAACCTGGTACAACCCCGGCGACAACCGATATTATCTGGCGGCGCGCGACATGCTTCCCGGTCCGGTTATGGGAGTCATCGATGCCGGAACGAACCTTTGGCTGTACAACCTTCCGGTTGCCAACAACGCGCATAGCATCGCGGTCGACCCCGGCAACAACCATGTTTTCATGCCCCAGCCGGCGAACGTCATCTGCGGGACACAGGCCGGCGCCGGATGTATCGACGTCATTGCGCAACAGTGAGCCCGCGGCGTATAGTGCGCGATGGAACACAAAGCAGGTTTCGAGTTCGGCGTGGGTGAAGTAGTTTGGTGAAGTAAGTTATGGAGACCCTTCGTAGAGCAATGCTGCAGAGTTGTGTGTCGACCTGTGCGATTCTGGTCGCGCTGGCCAGCGCAAGCGAGCAACCGGCGCCAAAACCCACCGATGTGCCGGCAACCGTAATCGCCCACTTGTCTTTGCCACAGTCGACCGGAAGTCAAATGTTGCTGCAGAAGGATAACTCGAAGCAGTACCTGTACGTTCAACAGGCAGGGAAACAAGGCTTCATGATCGTGGACGTGAGCCGGCCGGAGAAGCCGAGCCTTTTGAAACGAACCGCGGAATCGAATCAGTCCACGACGGGAAACCTGCAGATGGTTAGCCCCGAAGTGGCGATCGCGGAGGCTCCGGAAAAAACGCCGACGACTCTGAGCAGCCAAAGCCGTCCCACCGAGACCGTGCGCGTACTCGACCTGAGCGACCCGCGCAATCCAAAGACGCTGGAGACGTTCAACAAGGTCACTAGCTTTCTTCCGGACGGCGGCCGCGGCTTGATCTACCTCACCAACAACGAAGGCCTGTGGATCCTCCGCTACAATCGCCCGGCCCCGCTGGAACCGTCCAGGAAAAAGCCACCGTGTGACTCCGAGTCAGACATCATGGCCATGCCTCCGGACTGCGATTAAGGGCTGACCTCGTGATAAGTCATTCAGTGGAGCGATCTCGCCCGTCGAGGACGCGCTCCACCGGCAATCTGAAATCACGTGATCACGGTACTAGTGTGCCGAACACTCCTTCTCGATGGTCTTGATCGAGGTGATGGTTAGCGTCACCGGGGATGGAGAACCCGATCTGGCTGAAGTGTCGGAGCTCGTGCTCATCGAAGGCGACTCCGTCCCAATTACTTCCACTCGTTGTCCCAGGTACTTGCTGAGCTTTATTTTGTTGGCAGCCTGCAGTTCGTAGGTCACGCCTGGGTCTTGCTTCATCAGTATGTAATCGCCGCTCGACCGGCTGACGCAGCCTTGTACGGTTACTTGTCCCTTGGAACCTTTCGAGTTCTGCTGGCTCGGGTTGCTGGGACTGCTGTTTTGTGCCAGGAGAAAACTGCCGGAAAGCAGCAGAGCGAACCAAATGTTTTTCATGGAACTTGCTCCTCTCACAGAATGGGATGGCGACGCCATTGCGCCGGTTGCATTTAATCTGGGGCGAGAGGGATTACTTGACGTGAGTTTCCTGATAATGCACTTCTCTCCATTGCCCGGCGCGCTTCACCCAGATTTCGCTGATGTATACGCGAGAGTAGCGTACCTGCGCGTGGGGCGGGAACTGCATGGTGCTTTCGTAGACGACCAGGGCGGCATCGGACCCGAGTGGAATCAGCTTGAATCCCCACAGCGTGTAGTTGAACACATTCTCGGTGACTAATTCGTTGACCGCTTGAGTCTTATTCTGCTCTCCCCGGCCATCGACTTCGACGCCCTGATAGTCGTCGGCCAGCAATTCGGCGTAGGCCTTCTTGTCCTTGTTCTTCAGCGCCTCCCATTCGACTTTGATCTTGGCTTCGAACATAGCCTGCAGAGCCGAGTCGGGGGAGACGGTGCTCGATGACGGATTCTCGCCGGCCTTCGGCGGAGTGGCGGGAGGTTGCGGCAGGACGAGAGATATCAGGGTCACAATACAAACGAAGACGAAGCAAACTCGCATGAGTCCTCCGAAGCGAAATACAGCGCATCAAGTCAGGTGCGCGCGAGGTGCGGCGCAGCAGAAGCTTAGTGCAGATCTTTGACTTTTCTTCTCAACGCTGCGAGCAGTGGCGAAGGCAGATCGGTGTAGCCTTCCTGCACGGCAAAGTGCTGGCCATCCGAGTATATCCAATCCAAGAGATTGCTTAATGCGGCGGCGCGAGCGGAATCCGCCGAGGAGGTTCGCAGATAAATCCAGCTGAAACTGGTAATGGGAAAAGAGTCAGCTCCGGGTGTGTCGATCAACGAGGCGGAGAAGTTCTTCCAGCCGGGCGACTCTGCGGCCTGGCATGCCGCGGTCATGTTTTCGGTGGAGGCTCTCACAAACTTACCGGCGCGATTCAGCACCGCGGCTTGGGGGATATTGTTCTTCACCGCATATTGAAACTCCACGTAGCCAATAGAGCCGGGGTTGTTCTTTACTTTTTCCGCCATATCGGAACTGCGTTCGGCCGGCTCGCCCACCGGCCACTTGGGGGAAGGGGTGATTCCAACCTGAGCGCGAAACTTCGGACTCGCCTTGGAGAGAAAGTCGGTGAAGACGTAATTGGATCCCTTGCCCGCGGGGCGGTTGACCACCTGGATGGGAAGATTGGGCAGAGCGATCTGTGGATTGAGCTTCGCGATTGGTGGCGCGTTCCACGTCTTTATTTCGCCGAGGAAGATACCGGCCAACGCTTCCCCGGAAAGACGAAGCTCCTGCCGGGCCTCGGGAAGATTGTAGATGGGAACGATGGCGATGAGCACGATCGGCAGTTCGATCAAACTGCCCTCCTTGCGCTCCTTATCGGTAAGCTGAGCTTCCCCGGCAGCAAAGTCTCCCGCTCCATGTGAGATCTGCTTGATCCCCTCACTGGTGCCGATCGTGAGGTATCGCATCTGGAGGTTGGGGTTGCGTTTGCCGTACTCCTGTGTCCAGCGGCTATAAAGAGGCGTCGGCACACTCGATCCGGATCCCACCAGTACCAGCGTATTTTGGGCCCGGGCAGGAGCGCTGGCCAGCCCGAGAGTAAGAAGAGACAACAGGCAGAAATGCGAGAACAAACTGTGGTTGGAATGTCGCTGCGCGATGTCCGATGCCGAAAATCTTGCCCGTCCGTTCATCGTGTTCCTCCTGATTACGGCTGGACTATGTCAAACGAACTGATCCTCCTGGCCACCGGAGTAGTGAAGCTAGCTGCCGACTGTAAGGTATACCACCGCTTCGAGCGAACCCACAGGGCTACGTAACGAGTAGCTGTTGTCATTGGAGGAACGTTCCCAGACGGTTGACGGCAACGGCTGCAACTGTTTGAATAGAACAGGTTGGGCGCATAACTCAGCGGTAGAGTGCCATCCTCACACGGTGGAAGTCGTAGGTTCAAATCCTACTGCGCCCACCAGATTAAGACTCGTGATTGTTTTGACCGAGAGCGAATTTCTGAAAAGATCCCGCTTGGATTGCAGAATTGTGACGTCTGATGGAGGTGTTGTGGCGTGCCGGTGACGTACACAATCGATACCAAGGAAAGAGTCATTCGGACCCGGTGCATGGGGATGCTGAGGTTAGCCGAAGTGGTGGAGCATTTTCGGGAATTGGAGCGCGATCCCGAGTGCACGGACCGTCTCGACGTTTTGTTGGACTTGAGTGAAGTGAAGACCTTGCCCAACGCCAGCCAGATTCGCGCTGCTTCGCTTGAAGTGAAGAAGATTCAGAAGAAGGTTCGATTCGAAGCTTGCGCCATCGTGGCCGTCACAGATGCGCTGTTCGGCATGTTGAGAATGTTTGAGGTCATGACGCAGGATTATTTTCGTGCGATCCGCGTCTTTCGAGCCACCGCTGAGGCGGAGGAGTGGCTTCGCTTGCAGAGGCAACAGCCCTCCCCGGCCCGTCCCTGACGCGGCAATGGGCATCTGCCTGGCGTTTGGAGTTATCCCCATCAAGCTGTGCTGATGCGCCCCGCGCGCCCTTCGGCGTGTAGATAAGTTCGAAAGTATAGCCTCATGGGCCGAGCCCGGAAGTAACCTTGTATTTCTTTCGCTAAGCCGAAAAAATCTTCCTGTCGCAGATTCCACAAAGCTCGCAGAGCCTCCTTTGTTGGTAAGGACTTGAAGGCTTTGGCAATCGCGATGCTCTACTCCCTCAGTTAAGCGAAGGCAGCCCTACGGGGCGCCTGATCATCAAATCCATATGTACGCTTTCGCAAAGCCAGTTGGGGCGTGGACCAGAGGCTCCTGGAGTCTGAGGAGGCTGTGCGCCATTCTGATCCTTTGCCTCGGCAGCATTCCGCGCGCGCAAGCTGGAGCGACGCTGCTTCTGGAAGAACCGTATAGCTATGACGGCGCTCTCGCAGGAACTGGTCACGTGGCGGTGTATCTCAGCAACGTTTGTTCGGTGACGCCGGTAGTGCTGCGACGATGTGACGTGGGCGAATCGGGGGTCGTGCTCAGCCGGTACGACGGGATCGCGGGATACGATTGGATTGCGATCCCCCTCATCCCCTACCTCTATGCGGTTGACCGGCCGGAAGCCGTCCCGCTGTTCGCCGACGAAAAACTGGTTGCTTTCCTCAGAGACCAATACCGTCGCGACTACCTGGAAGCGCTGGCTCCCGATCGCGCCGACGGTGGAACGCCGGAAGGCAACTGGTATGAAATGGTCGGGTCATCTTATGACCGGACAATTTATGGATTCGAGATCGAGACCAGCTCGGAGCAAGATGCTCTGCTGATCGACAAATTCAACAACCAGCCCAACCGCGAACGCTATAACTTCGTGACGAGAAACTGCGCCGATTTTGTGCGCGAGGTGATCGATTTTTATTATCCGCACGCCCTGCATCGCAGTCTGATTGGCGATCTCGGGGTCACGACGCCCAAGCAGATCGCGAAAATGCTGGTGAAATACAGCCGCCACCATCCGGATTTACAGAGTGCGGATTTCCTGGTGCCGCAGGTTCCGGGTGCACTCCGACGCAGCACACCCGTCCACGGAGTGTTGGAATCGGTGATGGCAGCCAAGAAATATATGGTGCCTCTGGTGATATTGCATCCCTACATCGGCGGCGGCTTGCTGGTCGAGTATTTTGGCCACCGGCGGTTCGATCCGGCACGCAATGCCCCAGTCCTGTCTGTTGATTCGGGCTACCAGTTGGATGCGGCCATGACGCGCGCCGAGCGGCTTCGCTACGAGAGTCGATTGGACGAACTGAGCCAAATCCATTCCGCAATGGAGTCGGCGAACAATGGAAGAACCGAAGAGAAGGCTAAGGGAGTGAAAACCTGGGAGCGCTTGCAAGCGAGCGCCACGCCTGGAATCGATACCTCCGGACGACCTGCCCTGCAGTTGCGCGTGGGGGATGCTTTGGCGCAAGTAGGCGTCTCGCGAGCCAACATCTTGATGGTTTCTGACTCGTCTGAATTAGCCGCGGGACTGCTGCAGGCGCGAATTCGCCAGGAATTGCGGCCTGCCACTGCCCGCAAAACTTCGCCCAGTGAGGTGGAAAGAGATTTGACGCTGTTCGAGCATCTGCTCTCGCTGCAGCCGAGAGAAGTTGGGGTCACGCCGTCCTCCGCTGCAGCCACCGCCGCCTTGCAGTAGCCATGAGATGTCCGTTCGGGGAGAGCCGGGCGGCCGCGTCAAGCCGTGATCTTGGACGGGCGAGACGCCCGTCGCTCCATCTTTGTTCGTCATTCTTTGTTCGTTATGGGTGTTGCGGGGGTAATTTTGAGCGGATCAAGGATTCAACTTGAGTCCAAACTTTGGGATCACACTCGATTTCGGTGTGCGATTTCATGAAGAGACGATCGTACCAGGGATACTGCTTGCAGTCGATCGGATTGGTTTTGTAGTCGGAGCGGAAATTCCCGATGATGTGCGTGCGGGCCGGATCGGCAGCTCGGATCTGAGGTTCGCCGTGCAGAAAACCATTCAGTTGATAAAAATTTGCGGCTTCGGCTACGTTGGCGGGAATGACAGTATCGTTCTCTCCGGGCTTGGCGACACTATCCACCTGAACGGTGAGCTGTACCGGAATGCCCTCGCTATCCAGTTGTCGCGCCAGGGTAATGGCCTCGGAAGCGCCCCAGCTATGGCCGTACAAGATGATACGGGCGTTCCGCTTTTCCTCGGCCGATAGAGTGCCGTTGTGGTCGGTATCTACGAGTCGAACGATGTCGGCATATGCCCTTTCCCGGTGATGATTCTCAATCACCTCTACATAGACGCCCGATCGGTAGTCATGGCGCAGATGGGCAGCGATTTGCACGGCGCTATGGACCATGTCATCGTATTTGACGAATCCGCCGACGAAGCCGATGACGATCACTGGTGGTGTGGTGACCGCGTCGGGCGCACTGACAGAACCCGCCGAGTCCGCGTGAGTAGCGGCAGCGGTGAGGCAAAGAACAAACGAAACGAGACGGATTGACGTGAGAATATAGGGACCCACTACCTAGTAAATCATAACAACATAAGGACAGCTGCTTTGCTTCACATCTTATCGGACGAGAGCACGGCGGTGACAATCTCGGTGAGCACGCGGTAGCCGTCGGCATCGATGGGTCCCTGAGTGGCTGTCTGAAATTTGCGCGTGCGCTCTTTGGCATCGAAATAGAAGACAAGGTCGGCCAGTGCCTCGCGGGCCTCCCGGCAAAGCGCACGCAAGTGCATCAGGTCGTCCACGGCTAGAGTGGAGGCCTGAAGCTTGCCGATTTCTTTTAGCACGCGCCCGAGTTCGCTTTTCCAGTGGTCGACTTCGGTTTCATACTGCAAATAGGATTCGGCATCGCCCACGAGCAACAATTCAAGTGCCTTCATGTCCTCGGGTGTTAGCGGTTTTCTTTCTTTGAGTTTGGGCAACAGCGCGGCGACGTTGACCTGAGATTCAAGGGCCTTCCGCGCTTGCCCCTCGAGATCGCCGACACGGTCTTCCAGGAGTCCGTAGTTGTCGGCGGTTTCGGCCTGCTGACAGCGCGAGGAGAGGTCGAGGGTCATCTGGATGGCTGCGCCGATCTGCCGAGCATCTCCCACGGCATACCCCTTTCTGTACTGATGATCGAATGCAACGGGGGAAAACGAGCCCTATTCTCCCATTGAAGGTCGCAAATGGGCAAATGCCGGCCCGCTGGGAATTCTGCGGCACAAAGATTCTGGGGTCTCTCTCCCGGGGCTCGCCGAAATGCTAAGATCTCCGGAATGCCACTGCGAAGCAAACGCAAGAGGGTCGCGCCCGCAGCGGGAAAAGCTCGCGGGCGCAAGGGCGAGCCGCACGCCAAGGCGGAACTGGTCATCATTACCGGCATGAGCGGGTCGGGGAAGGCCTCGGCGCTGAAAGCCTTCGAGGATCTCGGCTATTACTGCGTGGACAATCTGCCGGTGGAGTTGATTCCGCGTTTCGCCGAGCTGGCGCTGCAGTCGGGAGAGATTCCGCGCACCGCGTTGGTGGTGGATGTGCGCGAGGGTTCGCAACTGGAAAAACTGCCCGCGATTCTGAAGTCGGTGAAGCGGACGATCCCGACGCGGGTGATTTATCTGGAAGCGAGCGACGCCGCCTTGCTGCGCCGTTACAGCGAGACGCGGCGGCCGCATCCGCTGGGGACGGGCACGACGGTGCGGGCATCGCTCGGGGCCGAGCGGCGACATCTGCGGGCGCTTCGCAAGCTTGCCGACCTGGTGATTGACACCTCCAAATTCAACGTTCATGAACTGCGGGCGCACCTGACCGACCGGTTTAAGAAGCACTCGGGGAGCCAGCAGACGATTCTGGTATCGTGCGTCAGTTTCGGATACAAGCACGGCTTGCCGGAAGATGCCGACCTGGTGTTCGATGTGCGTTTTCTGCCCAATCCGCATTTTGTGCCGGAGTTTCGCGCTCTGACGGGACGCGATCCTCGCGTTGCGAAGTATATCCGATCGTTTCCGCAGACGCAGGAGTTCATTAATCGCATCTCACAGCTTCTGGTCTACCTGCTGCCGCACTACATTCACGAGGGAAAAAGCTATCTGACCATCAGCTTCGGATGCACGGGTGGGCAGCACCGGTCGGTGATGATCGCGGAGGATGTGAGCAAGCGACTGCGGAAAGCGGGATACAAAGTGAAGGTTGTGCATCGGGACAGTCCGAAGTAGTGCTGGGCTGAAGTTGTGTGGTGACGGAGCTTCGCCCCGCCACCACACAATCGTTACCGGGAATCACATGTAGAATTGAGCCTTACACGCATGGCAACCTCCACAGTGGCGGGCGCGAAGAGTGAAGGAACACCGGCCCAGCCCCGTCCACCTCGTCCCATCGCTCGCCTGTTGCGTTACGTTTTACCGTACTGGTGGCCGTTTCTCGCATCGGTGGTGCTGATGGCGATGGTGGGGCTGCTGGATGCGGGCCGGGTTCTGCTGATCGGACCGATTTTCGATAGCGTATTGAATCCGGGCTCTCAGGAAAAGGCCCTCCCGCTGTTCAAGCTGCCGGGCAGCGAGCGCTTTCTGAACCTTCAACAACTGGTTCCATCCCACTTTCACAATCCATGGACGATGGTTGCCTTCGCGCTGGTCGCAGCGACGGTGTTGAAAGGGATCTTCGATTACATTGGAACTTTCCTGGTAAACTACGCCGGTTTCGGCATGATCACGGACCTGCGAGACGATTTGTACAACGCCATCCTGCGGAGTTCGGCGGCATTTTTTACGAGGCACACCACCGGCACATTGCTCTCGACGATCGTCAACGATATCGAAAAGGTGCAGTACGCAATGTCGAGTGTGCTGGCAGAATTCCTGCAACAATTTTTCACCTTTCTATTCACCGTAGCGGTGGTGGTTCTGCTAGGAGGGAAGCTGGCGTGGGTGCTGCTGTTTTTCCTTCCCGTGATTCTGTACTCGTCGAGAAAAATCGGACGGCAAGTACGCAGCACCACGCGGGGCGGGCAGGATAAGCTGGCCGAGATCCAGAACATTCTGCACGAAACGATTACGGGTAACCGGATTGTCAAGGCGTTTGGCATGGAGAACTGGGAAGTGGGGCGCTTCCGCGCCGCAGCGCGAAGGCTATTCCGGGCGAACCTCCGGCTGGTCGCGGCGTTTGCCATCAGCTCTCCGCTGATGGATATTCTGGGTTCGATCGCCATTGCGCTATTAATACTGATGGGCAGGGACCAGATTAACCACCACGTTTTCACGGCGGCAACATTTCTGGCTTTCATTGTGGCGGTGTTCAAGCTGTACGAGCCGGTGCGCAAGTTCGCACAGTTCAACAACAATTTTCAGCAGGCGGTGGGTGCCTCATCGGAGATTTTCCGTTTCATGGATATGGAAGACGAAGTTCGCGAGCGGCCGGCCGCCAAGCGGATGGGGAAGTTTGCGCGGGTGGTCCGATTTGACGACGTATCCTTTTCCTATTCCAGTGAAAGCACCGAGGATTCGCCGCTGGTGCTGCATGGCATCAATCTGGATGTGAAGGCGGGCGAAGTGCTGGCGGTGGTGGGATCGAGCGGGGCGGGCAAGAGCACGCTGGTGCACCTGATTCCGCGCTTCTTTGACGTCAGCGGCGGACGCATTCTGATTGACGACAGCGATGTGCGGGATGTGACCCTGGAGTCGCTGCGCTCGCAGATCGGGATTGTCACGCAGGAGACGGTGTTGTTTAACGACACGGTGAGGAACAACATCGCCTACGGACAGCCCCACGTGTCGCAGAAACGGGTGGAAGAGGCGGCGCGGGCGGCGCATGCGTATGAATTCATTCGCGGACTTCCGGAGGGGTACAACACCATGATCGGGGAGCGCGGGGTGCGGCTTTCGGGTGGAGAACGACAGCGTATCGCGATTGCGCGGGCGATCCTGAGAAATGCGCCGATTCTGATTCTGGACGAGGCGACGTCGGCGCTGGACAGCGAGTCCGAGGCGCTGGTGCAGGCGGCGCTGCAAAATCTGATGACTGGGCGTACTGTGTTTGTGATTGCGCATCGGCTCTCGACGGTGCGCCGCGCGGATCGCATTGTAGTGCTCGAGAACGGGACCATCAGCGCCATTGGCGCGCATGAAGAGCTGATGCAGAAGGCGGGCACGTACCGGCGGCTTTACGAGTTGCAGTTTGCGGAGGCGGATGCGTCGAAGGTCGTTTGATTCGAGATGAACTTATGCCACTTCGTTCCATGACGGGATTCGCGCAGATCAAAGGGCAGGTCGATGCCCAGCTGGCGTTTTCTCTATCGCTGAAATCGGTGAATCACCGTTTTCTGGATCTGCACTTCCGGCTGCCCTCCGATACCGACGCGCTGGAAATGAAGCTGCGCCGGATGCTGAAGGAGAAAATGGCACGCGGCCATGTGGAAGTGATTCTGAGCCTGGAGCGCTCGGGCACGAATGGGGTTGCGTTGAACCGGCAGCTGATCGCCGGCTACGTGGAGGCGTTCCGCGCGGCGGCCGACGAATTCGGGGTCGAGGGCGAACCTGATCTGAACGTGGTTCTGCGGATGCCGGGCGCGATGGATTCGG
>Ga0074044_10001901_pt1 | contig 18442 bp, 12 predicted proteins | sample BogForMeECP23OM1_FD_94443 | JGI IMG/M metagenome (GOLD analysis project Ga0074044, IMG submission 94443) | Bog forest soil microbial communities from Calvert Island, British Columbia, Canada - Bog Forest MetaG ECP23OM1 | ecosystem: Environmental > Terrestrial > Soil > Wetlands ...
CGAAAGCTCCGACGCCGTCGCGGCTGAAGGCGAAGCCGCGTACGCCCACGTCGCCCGGCTCGTGGGCGCCCACCCGCGCAATATCGCCATCGTGGAAAACGCCACCGTAGCGTTTTTCAAGGCGCTGGCCGCGTTCGACTTCCAGCCCGGCGACGTGATCCTCACCACGCGCAACGACTACATCTCGAATCAACTCGCCTATCTTTCGCTCGCGCAGCGCCGCGGCGTCCAGGTGCGCCGCGCGGAAGATCTGCCTGAAGGAGGAGTTGACCCGCAATCCGTCCGCGAGTTGCTGCGCGGCCGTGGCGTATCGAGCAATGCCGGGGGGCGCGCAACCGGGCGCGTCCGCCTGCTCGCCGTCACCTGGGTGCCCACCAATTCCGGACTGATCCAGCCCGTCGAAGCGCTCGGTGCAATCGCCGAAGAAGCCGGCGTGCCCTATCTCGTGGACGCCTGCCAGGCCGTGGGCCAGCTTCCCGTGGACGTGGCCCGCCTCCGCTGCGATTACCTCTCCGCCACCGCGCGCAAATTCCTCCGCGGCCCGCGCGGCATCGGCTTCCTGTACGTTTCCGACCGCGCGCTGGCCCGCGGCGATTTTCCCCTGCTCGTGGACATGCGCGGCGCGGACTGGACCTCCGCAGACGCCTTCGCGCTGGTCCCCGACGCGCGGCGCTTCGAGAACTGGGAATTCGCCTACTGCCTGGTGCTGGACTGGGCGAAGCGGCGCGGTACGCCCTCGAGGTGGGAATCGAGCAGGGCGGCCGGCGCGCCCGGGAGCTGGCCGCCGATCTGCGCGCGCGCCTGGCACCGTTGCCCGGATACCGCGTGCTCGACCGCGGCGCGGAGCTCGCCGCCCTCGTAACTGTGGAAGTGCCCGGCCATTCCGCTCCGGACCTGGTCAGTTTATTGCGCCGGCAGCGCATCAATACGTCAGCGTCGTTGCGCGAGTATGCGGTGATTGATATGGATCAGAAGCGCGCCGCCTCGGCTCTACGGATTTCTCCGCATTACTACAACACGGAAGAGGAAATAGCCGCCATCGTCGACGCCCTAAGATCGTTGCAACCGTAGGCGCTCTCATTTTTAGCGCCGGCCCCGAACTGTCGGGGCAGGTTTTTCAGCCGGCCTGTGCTCACCCAATTTTTGTTTTTCGAATATGGCTTTACAGGATGCTGCAAGGGTCGGTGGGGAATGGAGAGCCGGCTTACCCAAGCTCTCACACAATGCACTTCTAAGAACAGATTGGCGGAGAAACTCGCCGGAAGGGAAGCAGTACGATCAGAGTGTAGATCCCCAGAGTGGTCCCAAACGGAATTTCTGAAACCGACAAGAAGGCTGCAAGCAGGGCCAGAACACGCGCCGGCCGTTGATTCGCCAGGAGAGCCAGGCCGGCCAAAAGCCCGAAAAGACCGCAGAGAGCCGTCAAGACCACGATGCCCGCATAAACGAAGTGAAAATCACTCATCAACGCAAACGGATCGGGTGCGCGACCCGCCAGGGCGCCAAACATGACCGTAGCCGTTCCGCGATAAAGAACCAGACAAATTCCCATGATGACGCGGAAAATCCCGTAAACGAGCCAGCACACACCCAGGATTTGCCGTTGACCACTCAGATTGCTATCCGCTGTTTCATCCACTGGTATCTCCGTCCCCGATGATTGGCCCCACTCTCTGAGCCTTCAGTAGATGAATACCCCATTCCGTGGCCCCCGTCTGTCTACTTCCGGACACCTTCCCGCGCAAACAATTGGCCGGAAGCGCGCCGCGGCGGGTCGGCGCGCATGGCTCTCTATGTCATTTCGATAGAAATATGACAATTTCCAGAAAACTGTCACAGGGTTCACACCTCGGAATTCGCATTTCGCCCGCAAAATCGAGATTGGGCCCTGGGGGTGGTCCGAGGGCACGCGCTAGAGTGACCTGTGCGCCCGGCGCACAGGGTCTAATTTCGACGATCGTTTCGGCCACGTGGGTAGAGGCTAGGAGGGCCGCGGCGGGCGTCCCGCCGTATGTCCCGAGCGAGGTCGAAGGGACCCTGCCTGCCCTGAGGCGTATTGCCGAGCCTGCTTAAACCCCACGCCACGAGCGGAGAGAGCGCTCTCGTGGAAGTGAGTCCCCTGCTCGGGGGAATTTCTCCCCTTGGAAAAGATTTCCCCCGCGCCCGCAAGTCTGCGACGCCAGTAAATGCTTTGTTTGTGGCCTGGCGGATGCGAGAATCCACTCCAGCATTGGGCACATCGCGTGCTCTCTACCAGCGTGGCCCAACTGGGCACGACTCGGTCATGGAGGAACTCAAATGGCGAAGAAGAAACTGAAGAAAGCCAAGAAACTCTCGTCCACGAAGACTCTGGTGCGCAAGGCCGGTGGCGGCGGTGACCTATAAATCAGCAGGTCACCCCAAACGGCCGGGTGAAAACGAGCAGGCCTTTCTTGAGCTAGCCCGGCGTTTCCGCGAATCGGATAATCCCGAGGAGGCAATAAAGCTGGGACAGGAATTGGGGCGCATGATCTTTGGCGATTAAATGCCCCGGATCGCCATTGCGCGTTCTCGGGTCCCCCCTCCTTTCCGCCCCCACCAGCCCGCCCTCCGAAGCGATGCCCTCGCGAAGGAGGGTCACCTCCCGGTGCTCGGGATTACCAATGGCTTGCGCTTCGGCACAACTTCCACCGGCATGAGGCTGAGTGTTTTGTGGATGCGGCCGCGGCGGCGGACGGGCCACCAATCATAAAGATAAATCTGCATGGGACGCCACATGGCCACCCAGCCGGCGATGGTCAGGCTTTCGCGCAGCACGCCGGCCCAGGTGTCCGTCTCGCTGCCGGCCAAAGTCTTGATGACCAGCAGGCAGCAGGCCAGAAACACCAGGCCGATCATCAGGCTGGTGCGGCCTTGCTGCATCAAGCGCCGGAATTCGAGATCGTCCTGGCGCGCGCGGTAGGCAAAATAGTTGTGGACGGCGTCGCGGATCAGGCTCGTGGGATCTTCCGGCGGCCACTCGTCCAGATGCACGCGCAGGGTGAGCGGCGCGTCCGCGGGGAACTCCTGCGCCCAGCTCTCGATGAACGCCTCGGCATCGGTGTCCAGATCGCGTTCGCGGAACGGCGAAGGGTCCATGGAATTGAAGAGCTGCTTGGTCTCGCGCACCTCCAGCTCGATGGTCCGGAGATTTTTCGCGTTCGCCGCGGGAACGCTATTCGGTACGGGGTCCATAGGGGAGTGAATGGAAGTCGCCGCCAAGGATACTCCATGCGGCGCTTGCGGTGGCCCCGCGCGTTGCGTAAGGGCTCGTTTGCGGACGCTCGGAAAGTTGCAAGTTCTCCGGTATCGGGCCCGGGAAGCCCGTGGCCACCGGAGTCCTCACATCGGATTTCACAATGGAGGACCGGGACTGAAGGCCGGCGAGACGCCCTTCATTCCTCAGGGCAGGCCGGCGCTACTCGACAATCGAAACTCGAAAAACGAAATTCGAAACGCGAAACTCGGGGCGGAAAACAGCAAGAATCCCATTTTGGGAAAAGTGAAAAAAGGGCGATTCCCAGCTGGATTTCTTAGTTAACATAAGTTTGTTATCAGGACCCAAATCGGGGAGGGAAAGGCGAAACTCGATCCCGCCGACGCGGGACGAAATTCGAAACTCGGTGGGGCAAAGAACGAGAAAGATCGATCCCGCTGCGGCGAACGAGAATCGAAATTCGGGGCGCGGGGAAAATGCCCCGCGTCTGAAGACGCGGGCTACAGGGCGGACACGGTACCGAGCGGCGCCCCGAGGTGCTGGGGGAGGGCGGACACGCTGCGCGGGTCCGCCCCTACGGGGGCAGGAGGAGGATCGGGACGTACCAGAGGGCGATCTTCGTTTTTCGACGGCTGCGGCGGACGAGATTTGCGTGCCTGGATCGAGTGGTTGTTTTCAACCACTCACGGCTGAAAAGCACCGCGAGCCGCGGCATAGTGGGGGAGCGAACTCCTGGATTTTGCTCTAAATGCTTGCAGGGCCGTGGGATAGAGAGTCGAGGCGGAGGGGGATGTTTGGTCAGGGGCGTGCAGCTTCCATGGTGGACGAGCCCCGCCTGGCGGTCCGCCTTGGGACTCGGATTTAGCGTCATGAGACTTCGCGCAGCACAAATCGGCCTCCTGCTCGTTGCCGCATCCCTGTGGATGGCGCCCGCGGCGTGGGCGCAGTACCAGGCGCAGGCGCCGAGGCCGGCCCAGAGCCCGGCGCAGACTCCGGACCAGCCGGCCAGCAGCGTCGCGCGCGTCAGCGTGATGCAGGGAGCGGTTTCGACGCAGCGCGGCGATTCCGGCGATTGGAATGCCGCCACGGTGAATACTCCCGTCGTGCCGGGCGACCGCGTGTCGACCGGGGAGCACTCGCGCGCGGAGATTCAGCTCGACTTTGCCAATCTGCTCCGCCTGGATGAGCGCACCGTGGTGCGCGTGGCGGACCTCGCGCCGCAGCGCATCCAGATCGAGATTTCCGAAGGCCTGGTGAGCTTCGCTTCTTTCAAGAATTCCGACTCCGACGTGGAGATTGACACTCCGAACCTGGCCATTCATCCGGGGCACGACGGGGTGTATCGCATTCAGGTGAACTCGGACGGCGAAACGCTGGTGACTGTGCGGCGCGGCGAAGCGGAGTTGGGCACCGCCGAGGGCAGCACCACGCTCGATCCCGGACAGATGATCACTGTGCGCGGCGACAGCACCTCGGCGCAGTACAAAGTGGAGAACGCGCCGGGCCGCGATGGCTTTGACAATTGGAACGAAGAGCGCGACCGGTTGCTCCTGGGCGCGCAGAATTCGCCGAACCTGAGCCCGTACTACACGGGCAGCGCCGACCTGAACACGAATGGCACGTGGCAGAACGCGCCCGACTACGGCCAGGTCTGGACGCCCAACAATGTGCCGCAGGATTGGGCGCCCTACCGCGATGGCTCCTGGGTGTGGGAGCCCGGATGGGGTTGGACCTGGGTTTCGTATGAGCCCTGGGGATGGGCGCCGTATCACTACGGCCGGTGGTTCCTGTATGGCGGAAGGTGGGCGTGGTGGCCCGGCCCGGTGACGCCGTTTTACCGGCCGATGTGGGCGCCGGCGTACGTGTCGTTCTTCGGCTTCGGGCGTCACTTCGGCGTTGGCATCGGCTTCGGTTCTTACGGCTGGCTGCCGCTCGGTCCCGGCGACGGGTTTTATCCATGGTGGGGCTTCGGCGCGTCGTTTGGTTTTGCCCGCTTCGGAGAGTTCGATCGCTTCCACGGCGGCAGGGGATTTGTAGGACCGCTGGCAGGGCCGTTCCACGGCCGCGCGGCTGCCTCGAACCTGAACGGCCTGGAGACCAACGCGCGGCTGCGCGGCGGGATCACGAGCGTGTCGTCGGAGCGGTTTGGAAACGGCAGGGTAGTGCCCGAGCGGCGGCAGATTGGCGCGGAGGAAATTCGCGGGGCGCAATTCGCGCAGGGACGGCTGCCGGTGGCGCCGGGGCGCGGAAGCCTGAGCGCTTCCGGCCGTCCGGCGAGCCGCGGGACGGTGCCCTCGCGCAACCTCGATTCGCAGCATTTCTTCTCGCACAACCAACCGAGTGCGGCGCAGAATTCGTTTGGCAGGGCGTTTGCCAGGGAGTCGGCGCAGGTCCGGCAGCAGATCGAACAGCAGCGCTCGCGGGCCGCGAATTCGCCTGGCGGCAATGCGACCGGCAGGGAATCCGGCACGGGCAGCGGCGGCACGCGCACGGGAGAAACCGTTCATCAGCCTGTGACGCGGCAGGAAGCCGCGCCGCAGGGCCGCTCCTGGGGACAAACAGCGGGCGGAACTGAGGCGCGCACGAATACAACCGCGCCGAGCGATGGATGGCACAGATTCAATTCGCAGCAGGGACAATCCGGAAGCCAGACGAGCCGCGGGACTGCCTCGAGTCCGCAGTCGTACCGCGATTCGCAGCGCTCGGCCGGCCGGCCGCAGCTCGATCTGCACAAACCCATCGTGCAGCAGCGAGCGCCCTCGTATGGGTACGGGCGCAGCTCTTCACCGGCTGCGCGCGCGCCGTATTCCGCGCCGCAATCGCAGCCGACGTATCGGGCGCCGGAAGCCCCGCGCGGCTACTCTCCCGCCCCGCACTACTCGGCGCCCCCTGCGCCTCGCGGCAGCAGCGGCGGCAGCTCCCGCGGCGGCGGCTCGTCGCGTCCTTCCGGTTCGTCGCGCCATCCGGGACACAAATAACGGTTCGCGGCAGGCGCGCGCGCTGCGCACGGCCTGCTCCTCATCCAGTCAAAGACAGAAATCCTCTCGGCAGGTTTGAGCTTGAGTCAATTCCTTTGCGGAAAGGGGGAATACTACTAGTTGAGATCGCTTCCGAGCTGTGCCGGAATCACGTGAACATTCTGGACGCGAGTGGTGAGGACGCGATTGCCGAATTCAAGGAAGAGCCCGCGCGCCACGAGGATGTCATGCTTGATGGCGCTTCCGCCCCAGGTGCAGCCGTTGATGGTCATGCGGCAGGGGGACATGCCGCGACGATCGAACCAGCCGCCCCAGACCCAGTAGTGGCCATCACCCAGCGCCCAAATGGTATAGCGCGAGTTGCGCGTGGTGACGACCACGCGGTCGCCGCAGCGCAGATCCGCCTTGCGAACTTCTTCGAGGGTACGGGCGTGCTCGGCGAGGGCTTCGAGCGTGTGTGCGACAGCAGCCAAAACACCGTCCTCCAAGCCCCCATCTTGCCCGCTCGGGGCGAGGCTGTCAATGGAGCGATGGAGTGGTGTAGTGGAAAGGCCAGCGGGGAGCGCGTGCGTGACCGGCGCCGGATTTATCTGCGGTATTGCGCGTCGCTGACGTGTTCCATCCAGTCGACCACCTTGCCATCCTTCTTTTCCTGAATGGCGATGTGCGTCACGGACGTGGTTGGAGTGGCACCATGCCAATGCTTCTCGCCGGGCGAGAACCAAACCACATCACCGGGCCGGATCTCCTCGATGGGTCCGCTGTCGCGCTGAATCCAGCCGCAGCCGGCCGTGACGATGAGAGTTTGACCGAGCGGATGCGTGTGCCAGGCAGTCCGCGCGCCCGGCTCGAAGGTTACGCTGGCTCCTTGAACAAGGGCCGGATCGGGTGCCTGAAAAAGCGGATCGATCCGCACGGTGCCAGTGAACCACTCTGCCGGTCCCTTAGCGGAAGGCTGCGTGCCAACTCTTCTGATTTCCATTTATGGGGCTCCTTCATGTTCAGAGGCCGGTCATTTTCTCGAGGCGTTCCGGGTATCGAGATCCTTCTACCTTGATCTTTGAGGCAGCGGTATCGATGTCGCGGAGGTCCTGCGGCGTCAGTTCGATGGCCACGGCCCCAATGTTCTCTTCCAGGCGGCTTAGCTTGGTCGTGCCCGGGATGGGAACGATCCACGGCTTCTGGGCGAGGAGCCAGGCGAGCGCGATCTGAGCAGGGGTGGCATTCTTCCGCTTCGCGATGCTGCCGAGCAGGTCAATGAGGGCTTGATTCGCCTTGAGAGCCTCCGGCGTAAAGCGAGGGAGAGTACTGCGGAAGTCGGAGCTGTCGAACTTTGCGTTTTCGCCGATCTTGCCGGTCAGGAAGCCCTTGCCGAGGGGGCTGTACGGCACCAAACCAATCCCGAGCTCCTCGAGGGCCGGGATCACTTCCTTCTCGGGCGTTCGAGTCCACAGCGAGTATTCGCTTTGGAGGGCAGTGAGCGGCTGGACAGCGTGCGCTCGACGGATGGTCTGCACTCCTGCCTCAGAAAGACCGAAGTGCTTGACCTTACCGGCTTGAATCAGTTCCTTCACCGTGCCAGCAACATCTTCTATCGGCACGTTCGGGTCAACGCGATGCTGATAGAGCAGGTCGATTCTGTCGACCTTGAGTCGCTTGAGCGAGCCTTCGACGGCCTTCTTGATGTGCTCGGGCCGGCTGCTCAGACCTGGCGCTCCCGGCCGATTGTCGCTGCCACTCAGATCGAAGCCGAACTTGGTGGCAATCGTGACTTTGCAGCGGAAGGGAGCGAGGGCTTCGCCTACAAGCTCTTCGTTGATGAACGGCCCGTACACCTCGGCGGTATCGAAGAAGGTGATGCCGCGTTCCACAGCGGCGTGGAGAAGAGAGGTCATCTCTTTCTTGTCTTTGGGCGGGCCGTAAGAAAAACTCATACCCATGCAGCCGAGGCCGAGGGCCGAGAGTTCCAGCTTGCTTTTTCCAAGATTGCGCTTTTGCATTGCTTGTCCTTTCTACGGCGGCGGCCCGGTGAAGACGCAGCCTTTGCGCGCTGTTGTAGTCGAGCTTGTTGGATTGGCTCTGAGAAGAGTGTAAAGCTAGGGATGCGCAACATGGTAGGCCCGTGTGGGGCTCCCAACAGGGTGGGGACAGGTCGAACCCCAGACCTCCACCGTGTCAACCTAGCACCGAAAAACAATATGACGACTTACAGCGCATAACATCGGTGTGTGCCGTCAGCAAAGACCTTTGATTGTAGTCCCGCCAGTTTTCCGCCCGAAGCAGCAGACCAGGGCATAGGTCTGGACAAAATCTCACATTAGATATATTCTAATAACTTGATGGACGCCGAGGCGATTAAACGGTCCCTGGAGGTCGGCGGGTTGCGGTGCACGCCGCAGCGCTACGCGGTGATGGCATTCTTGATGGGATGCGACAGGCATCCTACGGCTGCGGAAATCTACGAAGGAGTGAACCGCGCGGACCCGCGCTCCTCAAAGGCCACGACATATAACAATCTGCGGGACCTGGTAGAAGCGGGTTTGGTGCGTGAAGTGGCTGTGGAGGGCCGGGCCGCGCGCTTCGATGCGAAAGGGATGCGGCATCACCACTTCATCTGCGACCGCTGCGGCAATGTTGAGGACGTGGAATGGTACGCGGTGCGCAGGCCTGCTTCGGGCTCCCTCGGCAAGCGGATTCTTCGCGAATGCGAACTCATTTTCCGGGGGCTGTGCACGAAGTGCGCTTCGCGGCACGCTTCCCGTTAGTTTCGAGGGCGTGGGGATAGCGGATGAATCGCGCGCGGCAGCAAGCGCGGCCGGCGGGGAAAGCGCGAAGGGAAAAGCCAAGATGGTTTCGCAGTTCGTCGCAGTTTTATGACTCAATCGAAGGAAGGTGAACACATGGAGAAAGACCGTACCACCTCAGCGGGGGCGCCTGTCGCGCCGAATCCGCAGCAAATCTCGTCCACTGGATCCCAGTGCCCGGTATCGGGCGGCGCTCGCAGGCACACGAATGAGGACTGGTGGCCGAATCAGTTGAACCTGAAGATCCTGCACCAGCACTCCCCCCTGTCCGATCCTCTGGATAAGGATTTCAATTATGCAGAGGAATTCAAAAGCCTCGACCTCAAAGCCGTGATCCAGGACCTTCATGCCTTGATGACGGACTCGCAGGATTGGTGGCCGGCGGACTTTGGCCACTACGGGCCGCTGTTCATCCGGATGGCGTGGCACAGCGCAGGCACGTACCGCATCGGGGACGGCCGGGGGGGCGCCGGCGCCGGCCAGCAGCGGTTCGCGCCGCTCAATAGCTGGCCGGACAACGTGAACCTCGACAAGGCGCGCCGGCTGCTGTGGCCGATCAAGCAGAAATACGGCCGGAAGATCTCCTGGGCCGACCTTATGATCCTCGCGGGCAACGTGGCCCTCGAGTCGATGGGCTTCAAGACGTTCGGTTTTGGCGGGGGGCGCGAGGATGTGTGGGAGCCCGAAGAGGACGTGTACTGGGGCCCCGAAGGCAAGTGGCTGGCGGACCAGCGCTACAGCGGCGACCGTGATCTTGAGAATCCGCTCGCTGCGGTGCAAATGGGCCTGATCTACGTGAATCCGGAAGGGCCAAACGGCAAGCCGGATCCCGTCGCGGCGGCCAAGGATATTCGCGAAACGTTCCGGCGAATGGCAATGAACGACGAAGAAACGGTGGCGCTGATTGCCGGCGGTCACACCTTTGGCAAAACCCACGGGGCCGGCGATGCGTCGCTGGTAGGCCCAGTGCCGGAAGCCGCCAGCATCGAGGAGCAGGGCCTGGGCTGGAAGGGAAAATTCGGCACGGGCAAAGGGGATGACGCGATCGGCAGCGGCCTGGAAGTCATTTGGACCACGACGCCTACGAAGTGGGGCAACAACTTTTTTGCGAACCTGTTCGGGTACGAATGGGAACTGACCAAGAGCCCGGCCGGCGCGCATCAGTGGCGACCGAAGAATGGCGCAGGCGCCGGCACGGTGCCGGATGCGCACGATCCGTCCAAGCGACACGCGCCATCCATGCTGACCACAGACCTGGCCTTGCGGCTCGACCCTGCTTACGAAAAGATTTCACGGCGCTTCTACGAGCATCCGGATCAGTTGGCAGACGCGTTTGCCCGGGCGTGGTTCAAGCTGACGCACCGTGACATGGGCCCAATCGTGCGTTATCTCGGCCCGCTGGTTCCGAAGGAGACGCTGCCGTGGCAAGACCCGATCCCCGCTGTGAATCATCCGCTCATCGGGGAGCAGGAGATTGCAGCTCTGAAGGCGAAAATCCTGGCATCCGGGCTGTCCGTATCCCAACTGGTCTCGACGGCTTGGGCGTCGGCGTCGACGTTCCGGGGCTCTGACAAGCGCGGTGGAGCGAACGGGGCGCGCATTCGCCTGGCGCCGCAGAAGGACTGGGCAGTCAACCAGGCGGCTCAGGTGGCGAAGGTCTTGCAGACGCTTGAAGTCATCCAAAAGGAGTTCAACGCATCATCGTCCGGCGGCAAGAAGGTTTCGCTGGCCGACCTGATCGTACTGGGCGGCTGTGCGGCGATCGAGAAAGCCGCGAAGGGCGCCAGGCACGAGGTGAAAGTCCCCTTCAGGCCGGGGCGCATGGACGCGTCGCAAGAGCAAACCGACGCCGAGTCCTTCGCGCCGCTGGAACCGACCGCGGATGGGTTCCGCAACTACCTCCGGAACGGACACCAAATGCCGGCGGAGGAACTGCTGGTGGATCGGGCGCAATTGCTGACGCTGACGGCGCCTGAGATGACGGTTCTGGTGGGTGGCCTGCGCGTGCTAGGCGCAAATGCCGGGAAGTCCACACTCGGCGTCTTCACCAAGCGGCCGGAGACGCTGACGAACGACTTCTTCGTCAACCTGCTGGACATGAGCACGCAATGGCAGCCGTCCGCGGGCTCGGAAGGCGTGTACGAGGGGCGCGACAGGAAGACGAACGAGGTCAAGTGGAAGGGCACGCGAGTCGACCTTGTGTTCGGTTCGAACTCGCAGCTCCGAGGAATCGCGGAAGTCTATGCAAGTGACGACGCGAAGGAGGCGTATGTGAAGGAGTTCGTGGCTGCGTGGAACAAGGTGATGAACCTTGATCGCTACGACCTTGCCTAAGCTCGGGGGAAGACGAAAGATGGCAACCTGGTACTCGCCCCCCTGGCGGGCCGGAAGAAGACACAGGTAGGAAATCACCAGCAGAAAACTGCAGAAGAAACCTGAAATGGTGGGCCCGTGCAGGCTCGAACTGCAGACCTCCTGCGTGTCAAGCAGGCGCTCTAACCAACTGAGCTACGGGCCCGATGCTTCTTCATGCTAGCACAACCTGGGGCGGGGCTCGCGGGCTTGGGCCCGGGGCGAGCGCCCAGGCCGTTGGGGCTGCCGCAGATCGCTTATTTCTTAATCTTGACGAGTGCGCCCCCGGGCTGTGTATGCGTGTGGTTGTGGCAGGTGAGGGCGCAGGAGTTGGTGGCGCGCGAATAGGCAATAGGCGTTGCTCCCACCGGCGCGACCACATTGAGGTCAAAGTTTACGAGGCGCTCTCCGGAGACGGTTCCGCTGGCGCCGCCCATCCCGTGGCCGGTGTGGCAGGAGGAGCAGGAAAAGCCGTCGTTGATGTGGCGGGCATGCTCAGTGAAGGTGGCATTGGAAACGACGTTGGAGAGGTCGTGGCACTTTCCGCACAGGGAATAGGGGCCGATGACGCTGAGATCCGGACTGGGAAAGAGATTGATGACCAACAGACCGGGAGCGGGGGCCTGGCTGAACTCGTAGCGGCGTTCGAGAATGTGCGTCCACTTCGAGCCGTGGGGGCCGTTCGGTCCGGTGCCGCCGAATTCGCGATTGTCATCGCTGTTGTGGCAGTCAGTACAGAGGATTTGGATGCCCATGGCGCGTCCCGGAGTCGCTCCGTCCTCGTTCAGCATGAAGGGGCGCAGGCTGGGCTGGGGGTAGGGACTGGTGCGGACATGGGTCACGGGGTGGCTCGAAGTCGCCAATTGAGCAAACTGCGGAATGACGTTCAGGGGGTCGCCGGCGGCCACGGCCCAGACCGGCAGGTAGCCGAAGGTGGCGGGCATCACGGTTTTCCCGGTGCTGGTCCCGTGGCAGCGGAGACAGTTCTCGAATTGGTTGACGGAGGGATTCAGCACGGCGATGCCGTCGGTGGCGCTGATTCCCTCCACGCCGTTTTGAGAAGGCCGCAATGCGGGGGGCAGTAGAAAGGCAGTGACCTGGAGCGCGGCATGCGGATTATGGCAATCCACACAGGTGGCGTGGCGGTTCTGATTCAGCAGGGCGCTCTCCGCCGGGTCGTGCGAGCCCCCGGCGGTGGAGAAGGGATGGGCGGCCTTGGCGAACTCCGCGGACACGTTGGGGATGGCCGGAGAAATGTTGCCTCCGCCACCATGGCAGGCGGCGCAATCATTCTCGTTCTTACCTCGCAGAAGTTCCGCCGCACCCGGCGCGTTGTGTTCCATGTGGCAGGCCGCGCAGGCATTCAGGGCAACGGTCGAGTATCCCCCCAGATTCACTCCAGGCTGAGTGGCCACCTTGTTGCCTGCCGTTGCGTGGGCGCTGTTCGTCCATCCGGCCACGTAGTTCGTCTGGTTGTTCACGGTGCGATTTCCCGGTGCGTGGCAGGCCAGGCACAGTTGCCCGCTGGAGCTATCCCGAACGAGAAAATTATGGGCCACCAGGTCGGTGGCCTCCACATGCGCGTTATGGCAGGTGGTGCATTCAATGTTGCCGTTAATCAGTTTGACTGCCCCCAGGGGATCGGCGGTGGTTCCCTGGCTGGCGAGAGTCACCACCAGGTCCGGAGCGTCCTTTATAGGCAGCGCCAGGCTAAAGGGATGCGAGCTGGAGAGGTTGGTTCCAAAATTGTCGAGGGAAGCCATGCTTCCGGTCATCGGGAATTTACCGTAGGCCACGGTCTGGCCCGGGGCGATGCTCCCGTCGTGGCAGCTCAGGCAGAGATTGCTGTCGCTTCCCAAGAGGGGCCTGGGGATTCCCGTCTCGTGGTAGGTGGTGCTTTGATAGGCGGTGTAGGTTTGGGTGGTCAGCGTTTGATTCCAGAGAGGAGTTATGCCGCCGACTCCGGAGTGTGGCGCGTGGCAATAGAGGCAGGGAGCGCTCAGGCCGCCCTTGATTGGAGAAGTGCCGCCGGGGCCCAAATTGTGCTGGCCCAGCACATCTCCGTTGATCTGCTGGCCCCGCGCGGTGGCGCAGGCGAGGAGCAGGGCGGCAATAAGCCAACGGAGCTTCACCGCGCTCCCCCTGCGGCCGGCTTGCCCGCGGCGAAATACCGGAACATCTGCACGCGGTGGTTATAGGAATCCACGACGTAGACGTGGTCCTGGTGGTCTATGAACAAGCCGGTGGGCAGTTGGAAATCGCCGAAGCCCGTTCCCTTCTTTCCGAAGTAGTACAACAACTGCCCCTGGCGATCGAACACCTGCGCGACCCCGGACAGTCCCTCCAGGATGTACAGATGGCCTTCCGAGTCAATGCCCAGACCCTTGGGGCGGAACATGTCCCCCTGGCCGTCGCCCAATTTCCCAATGGCGGACTGGAATGCTCCCGAGCGATCCAGCACCTGGACACGGAAGTTCATGGCGTCGAGGACGAGCAGATTGGGCCCGTCGAGGCGCAACTCGGTGGGGAAATTGAATTCGCCATCTCCCGAGCCGCTCTGGCCGATTTTTTGGAGCACGCTCCCCTGCATGTCCATGACGAAAATCTGGTCGCGCCAGGTGTCCGCGACATAAATGCGCTGGGCGGCGGAATCCACGGCGATACCGGTGGGGTGTTTGAAGAAGCCTTCGCCGTGCTTCAAGCTGCCAATCACGCGGCTGAATTTTCCGCCGGGCTCGAAGACAAAGATCTTGCCCAGCTCGGAATCCGTCACGTAGATATTGTCCTGGGCATCCACGGCCACGCACTGCGGGGTGGTCATGGCCTCTTTGCTCTTTTCCTTGCGGGTGATGAACTTGTACTTCTGCTCCTTGAGGTCAAAAATGTGCACGCCGCCGGCGCCGGGATCGGTGACGATGATGCGGCCGTGCGAATCGGTGACCACGCCGAAGGGGCGGACCATGAAGTGGACATCGGGCGCGCCGACAACCACGTCCAGGACTTTCTTGAAGAAGCCGCGCTTGGGCTTCACGTCGCCTTCGGAACTGAAGGAACCCTCAAAGACCAGCTTGCGGCCGCCATCCAGAAGCAGCACGGGGACGGTGACGGTGCGGGTTTTCGAATCGCCCGGGGGCGGGGCAGCGGGGAGAACGAGGGGCAGGAAAAGAACAGCGAGAAGCAGGCGGGTGAGCATCATCGTCTTATTGTGCCGCACGCGTTCTAGAAGGCTTTGAACCATCGGGATACCCCGAGATAGTATGTGGATACCATCGTCGGAGCCAGGCCACTGCCGCTGAAGCCTTGCAGGAGCCGGCTGTAGCCTCCATTGAAATATACCTTGCGGAACCGGTAGCTCAAATAGGCGTAGGCTTGCTCCGTCTTGTTATTGGAGGAGAGCAAGCCGGGGAGCGTGGTGAAACCCGGGGGGAGCGTCCCATTTTGCGTATTGCTGCGGGAATTGACGTAGCTCCCGTTGATGGTGAGTCCGCGGATGGGCGTGCTGCCCACACCTAGCGAGTACGTCGTGCCCCCATACAAGACCGTCGACAGGAGTGAGGGTGGCACGCCCGGCGGCAAAGTGGTGATACCGGTAGTGGTGATCAAACCGCTGCCGCTGGATCTGGAATACCCGGCGCTCGCACCGAGCCAGCGGCCTGAAAGCCCGGTCGAATAGCCCTGCGTAGTCGTGGTGCTTCCCTGGGCCTGGGTGAGCAGACTCCTGGAGCCGCTCGCCGATCCCGACCAGTTGAGCCGGCGGATCCGGCGGTTCACCGAACCGGAGTAGCCATAGCCGGAGGTGGTATAGGCAATCAGCAGGCTCTGCACATTCTGCGAATAGGAGAAGGAACCGCTCACGCTCCAGGCGCCGAACCTGCGGATGTAGATGGCGTTGGAGAGCAAGCCCAGCATGGACTCACCTTTGGTCCCATAAGAACTGTGGGTCACCGTAGCCCCGGCCGTAAACTGCCCTCCCAGCAGGTTGTGCCCATAACTCGCGGACCCGCTGAACGCCGTGGAATCAAAAGAAGTGCCCAGGAAGAGTTGCTGCTGGTGCGAAACCGTCCCCGCTACATACAGGCCGGGGAAAAAGCTGTACTGCGCGGAGCCGGATAAACCCCAGGAATGCGAGGGCGATTCGGGGAAAGAGACGGGCACGAGCGCACCCGCAGCGTTCACCGTCTGGAGAATCGTTCCGGCGAGGTTGTCGTTGTAATCCATATTGAATTGAGTCGTCAATTTATTCGTTGGCCTGAAGGCCACTCCTCCGCTGAGAACGTCCGATGTTTCGGAATTGCTGGTCCCCAGAGAATCATACCCGGTGGAGTTTCTCGTGAAGTTGACCCAGGTGTTCCCGCTGAGCGGGATGCTCCGGCCCATATTCAGGGTATAGGTGGTGGTATCGGAACTGGCCTTCTCGGAGGTCTCGCCGGGCACAACTTCCGGGAACAGGGAACTTGAGTTGGAGTAGCGGATGCCACCGTTGAAATGGAACCCGTCCAGGGAGTAGGTGGCGTTCCCGAATAGGGTATGGAAGTCGCTCACACTATCCGATTGAGTTCCGTAGATGGAGTAGTCGCTGGACCCCTGCTGGTAACCCACAGTGACGGAGGGAAGATTCTTGAGATGGGCGGACCAACCCAGACCAAATGACTGGCTGTTGCCATTGGTGGCGTAATTGCCGATTCCCGGGAGCGAGTAGTTCGATTCGCTGTTGTACACCTTGGAGAAATTGAAGTAGCCGGGGAACTGGCTACCTCCGAAGATATTTGCTGTCGCGGTGACGCCCGAGGCATCGGTAATGGACTGGTAGCCGGAATTATCGCGCGATTGATTGAAGAACGGAGCCACGTCGAAGGAAAGGAACTGGGGGCTGTGATACGAGCCGCTAAGATTTCCGGTGCCGCCAAAGACGAGCCCGTGGCTGTCCGGGCCCTCGTTGGTCATGCTGCCGGAGTAGCCGGTGCTGATGCTGCCACCCAGGCTCACCTGCGTCTCGCTCCCCACCTGGACTTGGGCCCGCAGGGTTGTGCCGCAGCAGAAGAACGCCACCAGCGCGAAGCCCAGAGCCCGAAGAGGAGTCCTGTGGGGCATACATCCGACCTACAACTCCTCGATCTTGGCGGTCTTCCGCAGCTTGGCGTCCAGTTCGCGCCGCAGCTTCTCCGTCTTGGTTTGCCGCATCTGCGCACGGAGCGCCGCTTTTGCTTCTTCAAATGTCTGCATCTGCGGCGGAGTGTGGGCATTCAGGCGGACGATGGTGAAGGCACCTTCCACCTGGAGCACATCGCTGACCTCGCCCGTGTGCATTTTCGAGATTGCCTGCAAGATTGCCGGTGGCAGTTCGGCTGCAGGGACCGCTTTGTGGCTGCCCATCATCACGCGGTAGTCGTCTTCGGAAATTTTTTCGGCGAGAATCCCGAACTCCTCATAGGTCTTCGTGTTCCTGGCCTGGCGCAAGGCGTCGTCAGCGCGGAAACGCATTTGGAGCAACTGCTCCGGGGTGGCCGGCGGCGGCGTTGGCTGCTTGGGACTGGGCCGCGCGGGGGGCATGATGGTGATGGTTTGCAGGGCGTAGGACTCGGGGAGCTTGAAGCGCTCCGGGTTCTTCTGGTAGAAGTCCCTGGCTTCCGCCATGAGAATCCCAGACTTGTCTGTCACTTCTAATTTCAGAAGATCTTCAATCAACAGTGACCGCGCGATCTTGGTGCGCAGCGCAGTGAGGGAACCCTTGGTCTCCATCTGCAGAAATTGCTGATACTCCTGTTCGGATGAAAAATGTTCCCGGAATTGTTTTTGCGCCTTTGCCAACCGTTCCGGCGCGATGGTCATCTGCCGCCGCTTGGCTTCCTGGTACACCAGTTCTTCGAACTCGATCATCTTGAGCGCGCCGCGGCGGATGTCCGCTTCCATGGCGCGCGGGAAGCCCGCGTTGTGCTGCTTGGCATACGGGAAAATGGTGTACATCTCGCGGAGCAGGTCAACTTCGGTGAGCACGGCCCCATTGACACGCGCGACCGGCCTGGCCAGGGTTTGCACCCCGTTGCCACTGGTTGCCGCCGGCGCCAGATTCACGGGCTGTGTGTCTCGAGTTTGCCCCCGCACGGGCGGCGCGGCTGCCAGACTCAACCCCGCCAGCAGCATCAGGGTCACTGCGAGGATTCGGGTGATGCTTGCGCGGCTGCGGTTCATGATCCCTCTCATTTCCGGCTTGATTCTGGTTCTGCGCGCTGCCTGCAACCGGCGGCGGAGCAGGCCCTGCGGAATGCTTCCCCCAGGGGGAGGAAAGTGTCCTCCCCCCGGAAGGAAGGAACTTACTGCGTCGGCACGGTCATCAGGCCGTGCGCCTCGTTGGATTCGCCACCATGGCAGGTGCGGCAGAACTGCGCCGCGCTGTTGCTGGTGGTGTTGTTTCCGGGATCGTACCAACCGCGCACAAAGAAGTGCGTGGGCTTGATCACAGCGGCGGTGGTGGTTGTTCCCGCTACGGCGATGAATTGGGTCATGTCATGCTGGTCGTGGCAGGTGGTGCAGGTAACCCACGAATTGCTCGTATACGATGTGTATGGGGCTGTGCCGACTCCGGTACCCGGGACTTTGACCAGGTTTGCGATCGGCCCAGTCTTGGTCACATCATAGTAGTTGGTGAGGAACACCGAGCTCGCCGGGCCGTTGAAGCTGATCGAGCCGTTGGCGTTGACAGTGCAGTCCCAGTTGTACCCACCGCCGCAAGCGACTGTCGCTGTGGGCCCTACCGGGTGGTCGTTGAGGTAGTTTCCGGGGGTCGAGCCGTCGTTGCCCAGCAGTGTGGGAGGATAGAAGGACGCGCCGGCGATTTGTACATTTTCCACGGACTTGCCCTTCATCATGCCCACCACGGCGAGGTTGCCATCGTGGCAGCTCAGGCAAGCGGTGATGACGAACGTGCCGTCGGAGGCCGAGAGGCCGCTACCAACCCCAATGGGGCTGGTCCCAGTTGTGCCGTAGTTCGGGATGGTGACGGGGTAGGTTCCACGGCCGCTGTTGCCAAAGACGAGGGTCTGGCCGTAAAGTGGCGACAGATCCTCGCCCCAGAG
>Ga0074044_10001902_pt1 | contig 18441 bp, 17 predicted proteins | sample BogForMeECP23OM1_FD_94443 | JGI IMG/M metagenome (GOLD analysis project Ga0074044, IMG submission 94443) | Bog forest soil microbial communities from Calvert Island, British Columbia, Canada - Bog Forest MetaG ECP23OM1 | ecosystem: Environmental > Terrestrial > Soil > Wetlands ...
AGTCAGCGATGCCGACATGGCGGCTCTTGCCATTCGCCGCCACGCCTTCCATGGTGACTGGAACTACACGTTGCGGCCCCGCCCCAATTGATTGAAGCGATTGTTTATGCAGGCTGCCTAAGGCGATAGGTCTGTCGTTAATTTTCTTTGCAATATCGCCTGGCCGGAATGCCCAGTTAATTTGTTTTGCCAAGGTCGGACATCGCGCCTGCTGCGGCGTTAGGCGAAGTTCCAGCGCAGATTTCGGTGCTCATTGCTGAAGCAAAGCTTCTCGGCCCACGCCTCCAGCCGCCATACCTGGCCGGCCCGATTCACGATCAGATATCGCCTTGCTTCATGAACTCGGAGCGTAGCTCCGCTGCGTTCGTTCCAATTCCGCCTCCTGCTCCCATTGCAGGATGAGGTCTCGTAGCAGGCGGTATTTGTCTTCCAGCGCGGTGTCTAAAGGGTCCTTCCTGGTGGTTAATTTCGCGCTGATCTCGGCCCAGTCCTGAGGTAGTAAGACCTTAACCGCGGCCGGAAACAGAACGTGTTCTTCCATCGCCATGTGCTGCCGCTCATGATCAATGAAGTCGCGTATGATCTCATCGACGGTCTGCCGCAGAATTTCCCGGTCGGCCAGGATACTTTCGACGGTCCGCGCCACCCGCCCCAGGCGCTTTGATCCGCTTTCATGTTCAGCTTCAAGGTCACCGACGCTTGCCGCCGCGATAGGATCACGCGTTTTCAGTTTCTCGAAGATGATGTCCTCTTTGGGATGGTGGCAGCGATCCGGATAGTCCTGAAAGTACTCGATGACTGACCGTACGACGTGGTAATCCGGCCGCTCCGCGCGATTAAAGACACCCAACTCGCGCTCGAGAACCAGCAGCAACTTTTCGATGTTGTGGTGCTCTTCGCGCAAAATGTCGATGATTTGCGGCATCGGGTGAATCCTCCCAAGGATATGATCGCTGCGGCGCATTTGGGCGCTCGCTCGCATGCAAAGCCAAGACTATGCTCTGCCCAATTCCGGCGCGAAACTTTGCGCTAGATCAAATCGGCGATCGTTCGCCAAGCAGCGGTGGCGGCACCGATCCCGTGCTGAGGTTCGACCTTGCGTCATCGTCGGCAATGCCGCTCGCGCAATTATGATCGACTTGTTGCCCGGTCGCTGCGCAACCGCTGCTGGGCTCCTTATGCCAGCCATGGTCTCTCGATATGGCTGTCAGTTGCTATTCTCGCCGAGGACTTTCCCTGTTGATGGATTGACGAAATGCATCCGGGTGCAGGCTAGGCATGACACGCTGATATAGGAATCCGCGGGCCTGTCGGATGCCCCGCCGTCGGCAAACCAATGCTGCACCTTCATCCCGGTCGCGGGGCATCGATAAATAAGCGCAGCCATTTTTGTAGAATAGCAGCCACGAAATCAGACAATTTGATCGATATCAAGTCTCGGTTACGGAGCGATCGCGACCCTGATGGGCTGAACCTGCCGCCTCGATCACGCGCTGGGCGTCGGCGAACCAGATAGCGGTCGATCTTCTCCGACGGCAGGTCCTCGACCGCATGGGCGCGCAGGCGCGCGAGGTGCGCCACCGCAGGACGCGCTCAAAACACATTGACTTTTTCGGTGTTCATGGCGCCGTCGCGACTCCTGAGCGAAAATCCGGCCGCCAACGTGAGGTCAATCAAAGGCCCGTCCGAATTCCACGGTGTCCGCAACGGGTCCATTCGCTGCCCATCCAGTTCCGGCGATCATGGCCGGATTGGCCAGTATGTGCTGGTTCCAGACGCCAGCTTTTCGCGAGCGAACGAAGAGATTGTAGTTGGTCATATAGCGAAGCTTTTCGGCAGGTCACGCCAATGTGCGCCTGAACGCAAGACCCAAAAGATGCCCGTAGGCACGCACCGGTCATCTGTGCGCGGCACGCCGCGTCAGCCGAGTGTTGCCGAAAAGCACCGCGTCGACGAAATTTGATTGGCTGTCGGTTTTAGAGGCCGTGCACCCCTTGAATCGTTTAACATAATGCGATCCGCGTACGTAAGTTCTTACGTCTGCATGGACCATGGGAGGGGTCTATAATGGGGAGTGATTACGGTGCTTTTCCTCTCACCCCGAGGCATTTCGGGATCATCACCGCAGTTGGGGTGGTGGTCGTTCTGGCGGGCTTCCTGACGATTAGCTTTGCGCCGCCGGCGGAAGCTCTGCCAAGTTTCGCGCGGCAGACCGGGCAGCCGTGCGGTACCTGTCACACTGATTTTGCCGGACTTACCCCATACGGCCGGCGTTTCAAGATCGGAGGCTATACGTTCGGCGGCGGCCAGTATCGCACGGCTTTGTTCCCCAGTTCTGACGATTCTGCCGATAGCAAAGAAAAAAAATGGGTGCCGCCGATCTCGATGATGTCAATCGTCGGGTTCACCAACACCCAAGCGCCTCAGGCGCCGCCGACTGCACCGTACAGCACCAATAACAATACTGTCGTATCCCCCGTGAGCTTCTTTTGGGGCGGTGCAATCGCCGATCATATCGGCGCCTTCGCGCAGGTAACCTATAACGCCCCGCCGGTCGGAGGGTTTGCTGATCCTTACGGGCATACATGGACCTGGGACAACACAGATGTCCGCTATGCGGATTCGACCAGTATTGGCAAGTTCAACATCACCTACGGCATTACCGCAAACAATAATCCCACGGTCCAGGATCCGTGGAATACGACGCCGGCGTGGGCCTTTCCATATGCGGCGTCGACGGTGGCACCGACACCGGCAAGCCACACGATTATCGACGGCACATTTGCTGCCCATGTGGGCAGCGTCGGCGCCTATGCGGACATCAATGACGTGCTCTACCTCGAGGCGACGGCCTATCACACGCTTGATTTCAATACGCAGAACGATCTGGGCACCGATCCATTCGGCGCACCAGGACTCTTCGACGTCGCGCCTTATTGGCGCGCGGCGATCGAACCCCATTGGGGAAACAGTTGGCTTGAAGTCGGGACGTTCGGCATGATAGCCGACGTTCACCCCTGGGCATCAGCGCCACTAACAACGGCCACTTTCCCGCAGTCGGACAAATATACCGACATCGGACTGGATTCTCAATATCAATATCAGGGTGACAATTATTGGTTCACGCTGCGCGGCACCTATATTCACGAATACCAAAAGCTGGACGCAAGTTTCCTCAATGGGCTTGCCGCCAACCCGACCGACGAGCTCAACGAAGCACGGGCCTACGCGTCACTCGCCTACGGCAACGACAACAGGGTCGTGCTGACCGGCCAATACTTCAACACGTGGGGTACCCCCGATCCCATCGTGTACGGCGGACTTGCCAGCGGCTTCAGTCCGAACAGCAACGGCTGGATCGCCGAGATCGCCTACATTCCATTCATAAGCAGCGTTGCGCCGGGATGGCCGTGGTTCAATGCCCGCGTCGGGCTGCAATACACCTGGTACGACAGATTCGACGGAACCAACGTCGGTGCTTCAAGCAACAATACACTGTTCCTGTATCTATGGTTGGCGATGTAGCAAACCCAAAATACCGAGGTTCTCCATGAAAGCAACATTGATCGGAGGCGCTGCATTCTCGCTGCTGACGGTCTCTGCATTTGGCGCGGATCTCGGCACGGATATGCGCTTCAAAGCACCCCCAGTTGCGCCACCCTTCACATGGACGAGTTGCTACGGCGGATTCCACGCCGGCGGCAGCATGGGGCAAAAAACTCTGACCGACACCGCCGGAGTACTTTCCCCGCTAACGGGATTTACTTCTGCGAATCTCGACATAGCCGGCTACATGGTCGGTGGACAAATCGGATGCGACTATCAGTTCGCGTCAAACTGGATACTCGGCATCGAAGGTGCGGTGTCAGGAGGAGATATCGGAGGCAAGACCACTGTCGTCGTTCCTGGCGACAATGCAACCTTCAAGGAAACGACGGACTTTCTGATGAGTGCGACCGGGCGTGTCGGATATGCCTGGGATCGCTGGATGCTATATGTCAAGGGGGGCGTTGCGGGGGCGGGCGACAAGTACAGCGCGTTTGACGTATTACAGACTTACGATCTCGAAGGGCTGGAAAATCGAATCGGTTGGACTGCGGGTGCGGGCGTTGAATGGGCGTTGTGGCAGGATTGGTCGGTCAGGCTCGAATACGACTATTACGGCTTCGGTCAACGCAGCGTGACGTTCATCGACAGCACAATTTCAGGCGCCTCAGGTCCTGAGAACATCAAGCAAAGTATTCAGGTCGTCACGATCGGTCTGAATTTTCATGCCTTTGCTGGTCCATGAGGAAAGCAATGGACCTAAATATCCGGCGCGCTCAGGCCATTTCACCGAACGAACGACGCAAACGACCTTTTATGAAGGTCGTCGGCTCAAAATTGGCGTGGCAATCGGCAATCCTGGCAATTGTATTTACAACAGCGGGCCGCGCGGAGGACACGAACACCGTTTCGAAGCAAGAGGTTCAGGCCAAGCTGACATATTGCGAAGTCTGCCACGGGCCCTCGGCGCGAGGTTTTGTCGGATATTATCCGATACCACGACTCGCGGGACAACAACCGGAGTACCTAACGAATCAGCTGCAGGCCTTTGTTGAGCGCAGGCGAGTGAACCCTATCATGTTTAGTGTGGGGCATGTTCTCAGTCCGGCGATGATCGCGGCTCTTGCCGCGAATTTTCACGATCTCAATCCCCCACCGCTGGGGGGCGCTCCAAAGGAACTCGTGGCCACGGGGAAAAAAATATTCGAAGAGGGAATTCCTAGCGCCGATGTTCCCGCATGCGCTTCCTGTCACGGTCCGGACGCTAAAGGCAACGGACCATTTCCACGTTTAGCAGGTCAGCTCTATCCCTACATTGTACGGGAGTTGGGGAACTTTAGCGAAGAGCGGGGTCAAAATCCGGCAAAACCAGACACCTCGGCGATCATGCAGCCGATCGCGCATAGCTTGACCGAGGCGCAAGTTAAAGCGGTCGCGGCCTATGTCAGTAACCTGGAGTAACTCCTTGCGCTCCATCAACACTCTTAACGAACGACGTAGGGGCCGCCTAGTGAAGGTCGTCGGCATACAATTGGCTTTGCAAATAGCGATCCTGGCCGTTGTTTTCACCGGACCAGGTCGCGCCGATGACCTGCAGTCCAAGATAGGGTACTGCAAGGATTGTCACGGTCCATCGGCGCAAGGGTATCGCGGATATTTTCCGATACCGCGTCTCGCGGGACAGCAGCCCGAGTACCTGGAAAATCAGCTGCGGGCCTTTATCGAGCACCGGCGGACAAACAATATCATGTTTAATGTGGCGCATACCTTGAGCCCGGCGATGATAGCGGGTCTTGCCGCGCAATTCAGGGCGCTCAATCCCAAACCGATCGGGGGGGCTCCAACGCAACTCGTGGCGACAGGAAAGAAAATCTTTGAAGACGGAGTGCCCGACATCAATATTGCGGCATGCGCTGCCTGCCACGGCCCGGACGCCACGGGAAGCGGGCAAATTCCCCGTTTAGCAGGCCAACTCTATCCCTACGTCATAAAAGAATTGACGAACTGGGGCAAAGAACGGGGTCAAAATCCGGCAAAACCGGACACATCGGCCATCATGAGCCCGGTCGCGCACAGCTTGAACAAGTCGCAAATCGAGGCCGTCGCGGCCTTCGTCAGTTCTCTGAAGTAGGTCCTGGTGTTTGGCATCTCGCTCACGGAAGGCAGACCGCGTGGAATTCAGATCATGAAACGCATCTGGTCAAAAATAGCGATCCTGGCGATCGTTTGTTCTGCCGTTTCCTCGGTGCCAGGTCACGCCGAGAGCCTCGCCGTTCGGAATTGCACCTGGTGCCATGGAGCATCGGCGCAAGGCTATACGCCGGCGCCCCGTTTGGCCGGACAGAGATATCAATATATCGAACATCAGCTTATGAACTTCGAAGAGCACACGCGCGATAATCCTCTTTCGAAGCAGTACATGTGGGGTGCCGCAGCGAATCTCAGTCCTCAGGGGGCACGTCATTTAGCAATGTATTTTTCAACGCTGACTCCGAAAGCGGCCAATGACGGAGACAGAGAGAGCGCGGCTCTCGGAAGAACGATCTATCAGGAGGGAATGCCGGATTCCAATATCGTGGCCTGCGTTGTGTGTCACGGCCCGAATGCCGAGGGTGTTGGGGCAATTCCTCGTTTGGGAGGACTGGCATACACTTACCTGAAACGGCGACTCGAGCAGTGGAGCGAAGGATATCACGCGGCCGCAGGGCCTCCGATGCCCGAAATTGCAGGTAGATTGTCACCAATCCAAATTGAGGCCCTCGCGTCGTACCTCAGTTTTATCAAGTAAACTGCAAATCGGCTTCTCGGGGAATCAATGGTGTTGGCACGAAGCGGCGCGCTCTTTCGATATTCGCGGCGATCCTTTTAACTTAACGAGGCGCGGGATTGGCTCGCACCGTCGTCCATGGAGAGGAGTTTCTCGCAATGAAGGTCTTAGCTACCGGAGCAATTATTGCTGGCGTCATTTTCGCGCCGACCGATTACGCCGCCGCGCAGGATGCGGCCAAGGGAGCGCAGATCTTCAAGCAATGCATGATCTGCCATCGCATCGGCGAAGGCGCGAAAAACCTGATCGGGCCGGTGCTGAACAACGTGATCGGCCGCCAAGCCGGCAGCTACGAGGGATTCAAATATTCACCGCTTATGACGGCCGCTGGCAAAAACGGTCTCGTCTGGAGCGACGATTTGATCGTCCAATATATTGCCGATCCGACCGCTTTCCTGAAGAAGTTTTTGATCGACAAGGGTAAAACCGACCTTGCGACCGGCAACTCGCTGATGACACTCAAGTTGGCGGATGAGCAGCAGCGCAAGGACGTAGCCGCTTATGTCAAGACGTTTTCGCAGGCTAAATAGCATCAACCCTGCCGCCGATCATCACGTCAGGTTGCTGCGGCCGTGTTCATTTCGACGGTACAGGGTGCGGTTGACTGACATCGCAGCCAAGTACGGCATTGAACGTCGCGGTGTCCGCTTAATCCGCTATACGCTCATGCGCTGAGATGGTCGCATCGAAATCGATTCCAACGCTGTCGAATGCGCCATCCGTCCTATTGCGCTCGGGCTCAAGAACCATCTGTTCGCCAGCCCGGATGGCGGGCGGATATATCGACGTGCTAAGCGTCAAATTTTGCTTGCTAAATGAGGACAACAAGGCGAATCCTGGGTTGGCAAAACCGTTCATCGTAATTGCGGGTCAACCTCAAGGGGAAACTCATGAAGAAGCCAAGACTCATGCTCGTCAGCGTCGCTGTCGGCGGTTTTTCATTGGCAGGGGCAACGGTCTTCGCGCCAATTCACGACGCGTGCGCGCAACAAGGCCAGATGAGCTTCGCCGAAGACATCGCCCCCATTCTCAAAGGCTGGTGTGTGTCCTGTCATCAACCGGGCGGCGAAGGTTACAACGCAAGCGGACTCGATTTAACGAGCTATGACGGATTGATGAAGGGTACCAAATTCGGGCCAATGGTGATTCCAGGCCAGCCTGACGCCAGCAATCTCATTGTACTCATCGAGGGCCGGGGACAAGTCAGGATGCCGTTTGGACATAAGGCATTGCCGAACTGTCTCCGCAACAACGTTTGGAGCTGGATTTTCCAGGGGGCCAAAAACAATTGACCGCATAATGCAGCCGTTGCCGTCCCACACAATTGCAAGCACCATCCCCCGAATCATCATTCGAATCTGACCGGGCGATGCTCGGTTGCGGCGGCGGCTCCCAGCGTCGCTGCTACTTCGACTATTCGCCGATCTTGTACTGCGTAAGCGCCTGGTTGAACTGATCCAATTTATCCGGATCACCGGCGAGGGCTTGGCGAGCATCACTGATGGCGGCCGTCGCCTTGTCCTTTTCGCCAAGCGTCATATAGGACCGCGCAAGCATCAACCAGCCTTCGGGATCCGATCCTGATTTCTTCAGCCGCGCGGCAAGCCGCTCGACCATCTCTTCGATCGCCGCGCCCTGCTGGTGGGCGGCCGGCGCGCCAGCCGGCGCCGTCTGCGCGGCGCCGGGAACAGGCGTGAAATTAGGAGCCCCGGCGTTACCGGCATCGAGTTCCTTGAGCGCCGCGTTGAGCTGTTGCAACTTAGCGGAGTCGCCAGCGAGCGCCTGCCGGGCGTCGGCGGCTGCGGCTGTTGCCTTGTCGGGTTCGCCGAGGACTTTATAGGAGCGTACCAGCCGCACCCAGCCGTCGACATCGGACCCGTCCTGTTTGAGCCGGGCGGCCAGGCGGTCGACCATGCCGCGAATCGTCGAATCTTGTTGTTCGGGCGGCTGGTTGGGGGCGTCCGTCATCTGCGCAGTGGTGGGACCCGGCGCGGCCGGAGGAGCCGCCGCGTTACCGGCGTCGAGTTCCGTCAGCGACGCGTTGAGCTGTTGCAACTTAGCGGAGTCGCCTGCGAACGCATGCCGGGCGTCGGCGGCTGCGGCTGTTGCCTTGTCAGGTTCGCCGAGGACTTTATAGGAGCGTACCAGCCGCACCCAGCCGTCGAGATCGGACCCGTCCTGTTTGAGCCGCGCGGCCAGGCCGTCGACCATGCTTTGAATCGTCGCCGCTTGTTGTTGGGGCGACTGGTTGGCGGCCGCCGCCATCTGCGCGGCGCTGGGACCGGGCGGCGGCGAGGTCGACGTGCTCTCGACCTGGCCGGCAAGCGCATTGCGCACATCGCCGACCTGCCACTGGCTTGCAGGCGTCGTCCCGGCCTCGACACGAGCAAGTGCATTGCGCACTTCGCCGACCCAAGTCGCGCCTGCCGGTGCCGCCGCGATGAGGTCGCGCCAAATCTTGGCAGCTTTCTCGCCCTGGCCATCCTGCTCGGCAGCCAGTCCCAGGTAGTAGCGGGCGGAGACAGTCGTGTCGTCGAGCGTCACGGCTCGAACGAAGGCGGCCTTGGCATCGGCGGTCACGACGCCGTTCGCCTCCGCCGTCAGTGACTCGCCAAGATTGGCGTCACGTTCGGCGCTCTCGCCGAGAAGTTGCAAGGCGTTGCGCCAGGCGGTCACCGAGTCCGAGTAACGGTCGAGACGCATATAGACCGGCGCCAGAATCTCCCAGCCACGGCCATCGTTGGGATTGCGCTGGAGACGTGCCTCAGCCTGGGCAACCAGGCTTTCGACCGATTGCTGAGCGGGCGCGCCGTTGCGCTGGGCGACCGGCTGCGCGGACGCGAGTTCCGGCGATCCAAGCCAAAGGTAAAGGCCTCCGGCTACGATGGGCAGCGCCAGCACCGACGCAACGGCAACGGCGCGTCGTAGCCACGCCGCCGACGTCGCATTGAAGGCCGGTGCCGTGGCTCGGGCGGTGTCGGCCGCGGCAAGCAAGCGCCGGGAGATTTCCACGCGCGCCGCCTCCGCCTCGGTCTTGCCGATGAGGCCTGCCGCCAAGTCGCGTTCGACCTCGTCAAGCTGGTCGCGATAGACCACAATATCGCTGCCCGAACGCGCAGCGCCGGCTTGGCGGGCGAGCGGCCAGATCACGGCAAATACCGCTGCCGCCGTCATCAGCGCCAAAATCAGCCATAGGGTCATTGAATTGCTCTACTGAACCGAGCGACCGCTGGGGCCGCTTTTCTTGCAAGCCGCAGGCGGAACCGCTCAATGATGCCGCTTAATCGTGTTTGTTCTAGCAGATTGTTTCTGGCGTGCCAAAACCCTTATGCCTTCATGCGCGCGCTCGCGCGCATGAAGGCCGCCCCTTTGCAGTTGCCCTGACCGGAAGGCGCCGACCGGGCGCATCGCAATGCCGGGGAAGAGCCGATGCATTACGGCAACTGGCACGCACACTACTAAACTACCGCTCCGGCGGATGTCGCTTCCCGGCTAAATGATGCACGCTGATCGCGTACTCCGACGGCAAGGTTGTTCGTTATTTCGCGGGCAATTTGTGGCCGTTGGCGGCGAAGGCTTTGCCGAAAGCGGTATTTGGTCCGCCACCCGCCGGATTCACGTGGCACTTCCCGCAAGGCAGCCCTGTCTGCGCCGCATAAGCCGGCATCGCCTGCGCCTGACGAGGCGAAAGCGTGACCGCCGCCCCGGCAATCAATATTGCCGCGCCAATACCCGCCGCCATGCAAAGGGCGGCCGTGCCGAACAGGTTGGAATTGCGTGGAATTTCCGTACGAACCATGGGAGTTCTCCTTAGCTGTTCACGTTAGCTGTAGCTGTTCACGTTCTCAAAATTTCGCGCCTTATTTCGCGGGCACCTTATGGCCGTTGGCGGCGAAGGCTTTGCCGAAAGCGGTCTGTGGTCCGCCGCCCGCCGGATTCACGTGGCACCGACCGCAAGGCAGCCCTGTCTGCGACGCATAAGCTGGCGTCGCCTCGGCCTGACGAGGCGAAAGCGTGACCGCCGCTCCGGCGATCAATATTGCCGCGCCAAGACCCGCCGCCATGCAAAACGCGGCGGTGCCGAGCAGGTTGGATTTGCGTGGAATTTCCGCATGAACCATGGGACTTCTCCTTGCTGTGCTGGTCACGTTCTCAAAGCAAAAAAACGCTTCCACAATCTATCGATATTGGTCCGGAGCACAAGTGCGGATTCTTCAGGCACTCAGCTGCAAGCAGACTGTTGCCTTGATACAACAACATGCCGCTAAGAGTGCAAAACCGAAAATATCTGTCTTGATTTAAGGTTCGATTAGGGAAACAGTCCGGGTCATGCGGGGGGTTGTCATGGTTCTTTCGCCACGGGTTGCGGGTTTCTTCTCATGTGCGCAGCGCTTGAACCGAAGGAGCGCCAGTGATCGCAAATTAGGTCGACCGTTCGCCATGATTGCGGTGGTCGGCGTTATTTGCGGGGTGCTGTCGGGGTTCAGCGCGTCGGCGAGAGCGAACGATGTGGTAAGCCGCGGCGATCCCATCGCGGACCTGCGCAGCTACGTTCAACTAGCCGGAGCCGCGCAGCCTCCTGCGACCGCTGCCGAAAACGCCAATCAAGCACCCACCGGCGTCGCTCGTGACGAATCCGCCGACGATGCCACCGCTGCTCTGCGCGCCTTCGCCCAAGGGATTGCCGCCACTCCGCTGCCGTCGATCAAAGACCAGCCGAAATTGGCCGAGGCCGGCAGCTTGATGGAATGGCTGCAGCAGGGCGGCGGCGCGCCGCCTGCAACGCCGGCGGCGCCGGCCCCACGGGCGGGCAAAGCTAAAGCGGTCGTAGGCAAAGCGCCGGTCGTAGCAGCGACTGCTGTGGGATCAAAAGTCTGTTACGGCTGCCACGCCAGCGTGGACGATACATTCGGCTACACGCTCATGGGCCGGCTGCAAAAGCAGGGCAAGCTGGAATGCGAAACCTGCCACGGTCCAGGCTCGGCCCATGTGAAAGCCGGCGGCGGGCGCGGCGTCGGCGGCATCATTTCGTTCCGCACGGAGGACACCAGCCGGAGTGCGGAAGAGAATAACAGCATCTGCCTTGGCTGCCACAAGCGCGGCGAGCGAACCAATTGGGACGGTAGTGTGCACGAAGAGCGCGGCCTCATGTGCACGAACTGCCACACCATCATGAAGGCCGTGTCGGCCCAGTGGAACTTGAAAACGGCATTCCTGCCCGACACCTGCTTCCAGTGCCATAAAGACCGGCGCGCGCAGATGTTCCGCTCATCGCACATGCCGATGCGCGAGGGCAAAGTGGTGTGCACGGATTGCCATAACCCGCACGGCAGCACCACCGAGGCTCTGCTGCGGCAGGACTCGATCAACGACAATTGCTACACCTGCCATGCCGAAAAGCGCGGGCCGTTCCTGTGGGAACATGAGCCGGTGCGCGAGAACTGCACGAACTGCCACGAACCGCATGGCTCGATCAACGAGTATTCTCTGAAAGAGTCCCGCCCGCGGCTGTGCTTCGAGTGTCACGGCTTCGGTCATGGGCAGGTTCAAGGACCGAATGGGTTTGGCTTCGGAGCGTCGATGGGCCAAGCTTGCCAGAACTGCCACATCCAAATTCACGGCAGTAACAGTCCGGCGGGCGCGGTGTTCCAGCGGTAACAAGGAGGTTGGCGTAGCGTTGCAGGGGCTAATGCGGCTTGCGGGCGCTACGCTCAACCGAGGAAGATAACGTTTGGTTTCGGGGCGGAGTCAGGGGCAATGTCAAAACGTATCGGATGGGGCCAGGCGTATATCGTCGGCGCAGTGTTGAGCGGAGCGGCATTGGTTTCGACCAGCGCCCTGGCTCAATCGATCGGCGCGGTACCCACGCAGGCCGGATGCTGTGAAGGCGGTTCGGCGACCGGCGCCGATGCCTGGACCACCGGAAACGGGACGTCCGCGGACTGGCCGGCCAACCCGGCATCCGCCCCTGCGACCGGAGTGATCATCGGCAAAGCACCGCCGCCTGCGGCCGATACGGGCTGGTGGACCCATGGCGAGATCGAGTTCGGCGTCCGCGGCTTCACCAACGATCCGGCGCGTGACGGCTCCGGCGCACCGAACTCAAACGTGTGGCAGCGGGGGGACAATCTCGCCAAATACTACGAGTACAGCGATATCGCGCCGGGAGCGTTCGGCGGCGGCCATGTCGCGACCGGCAGCAAGGACGGTCTGTATGAAATCGATCTGTGGGCCAACAATGTCGGCTATAACGACGAGAGCTTTTTGCTGAAAGCTTCGAAGGCCGGCGAGCAATACCTGACGGTAATCTGGGATCAGACGCCGCACCTCTATAGCACGACTGCGCAGACGCCGTTTAACGGCGTCGGCACAACAAACCTGACCGTGCCCGTGCAACAAGCCACGACGGCTGGGCTAGTACCGTATTTGCATCAGACCGACATTGGCATCCATCGCGATACGGCGGCAGGAACCTATCGCTGGACGCCGACGGAAGCCTGGGACTTCAACGTCGATTACTCGGATATGCAGCGGACCGGGACGCAGCCCTATGGCGGCGTCATCGGCATACCGACTACCACGGCATCTACCGCCACCAATTACGCCATGGTGCCGACGCCGGTGAACGATTCGACGCAGAATTATAACGCCACTGGCGAATATGCCGGCACCTCACCGTGGGGCCAAGCCTTCACGGCGAAGCTGGGATACCGGGGCTCGACCTATCACGACGATTCCACGTCGTTCGATGTCGAGAATCCGCTCTCCGGCGCGGGCGCCGCCTTGTTTGCCCGCGAATCGATGTGGCCCGACAACCAGGCCAATGGCTTCGTCGGAACGGTGGCGGCGGATCTGCCGCAGCAGAGCCGCTATGTCGGCACCATGAACTACACGTCGATGACGCAGAATTCGGCGTTCATTCCGATGTCGGCCAATTTCACCGGCGCCGCTACGTCGATAAATCCGCTCCCGGCCAGCAGCTTGAACGGCCAAATCAACACGTTTCTCAGCAACAATGTGCTGACAACGAAGCTGATGCCCGACCTGACGAACAAATTGACCTACCGCTTCTACGACTTTGACAATCAAACGCCGCAGCTCTTGTTCGATCAATGGATCTCGTACGATCAGACGTCTGCCGGAACGCTTGAGGGTGCAATCCGGTCGCTGACCATGAAGTACACCAAACAGGACGCCAGTGAAGCGCTGAATTGGCGGCCGTCGCGGGATTGGAACTTCAACGTCGACTACAACTACGAGCGATATGATTGGACGCAGGCCGACGTCACCGCCACGAACGAAAATTCCGGCAAAGTGTCCGCGGATTATAAGCCGTTCAGCTGGCTGACGGCGCGCTCGAGCGCGGCCTATGGCTATCGCACGAACGAAAACTACAATTACCTCGCTAACGTCTATTCAATTCAGATACCCAATGCTGCCGGCCTGGGGCTGGTATGCGGGTACGCTTCAAACGCGGCCTGCACTCAGAGCAGTTTTGGTTACGCTACGGCCTATCAGCAATTCATGTTTGATAACCGCCAGCAAACAAACGCCCAGTTTGCCCTTGATGTCGTGACGCTCCCTCGCCTCACCTTATCGCCCACGATCAAATACCAGGACCAATATTACGACCTCAATCCATCCTATCAAGAGGGTATCAACGACCGTAAGTCGTTGAGTTGGGGCATCGACGGCAGCTATTCGGCAAATAGCGATCTCACCTTGGTGTTGAGCTACTATGAAGAATTCGGCCACATGTCGATGTATGGTACGACTTTCGCGCACGGCGCTGCGTGCGGTGGCACCGCCGCCGTCCCCACTCCATGGCTATGCGGTCCGGGCGGCGCCGGTGTGACCACCTACGGGGCCAACGACACGGCGAGAGTCGACACCATATCGGCCGGAGTGGTTTGGGCCGCCGTTCCCAGGCTGGACATCGATGTGCGCCTGGCGCTGTCGAATGGTCGCGACCAGGAGATACTGTGGCAATACAACGGCACTGCGCCGACCGGCGGACAGTACCCCGCCGACACGACATGGTTCACCCATCTGGACGCCTCGGCGATCTACAAGTTTGATCCGGCCTGGGTCAATTCGATCGGCTGGAAAGGCGATCTGAAAGCCAAGCTGCGCTACACTTGGGAGACGAACTCGGTCAGCAACTGGCAGAACGACCCGGTCCTGCCGTTTGCCACGACCCAAGGCGCCAACTATTTGCTGCTGGCGTCTGACAACCCGAACTATAACATCCAGATGATCGCCGCTTCGCTGATAGCGAGCTGGTAGCAGGAAAGCACAACAACGTTGGTGCTTGCCGCGCCCGATGTGGTCCTGGCCACACGGGCGCGGTGTCGCTTTGTTGGCCACCGAAACGCCAAGACAGCGCTTAACCCTGCCCCGGATTTTTTGACCACGACACGTTGAGAGACCGGCTCCCGAATCGGAGGGAGCAATGCGGAAGGGTCTGTTTAGGGAAGAGAGCAGGGCTCGGCCCGAGCGGCGTCTGTATAGCAAAGACATGCACCGGGCTAAATCCAGTAACTCGTTAAAGATATTAGATATTCATGGCCATCGCCGATCGATTTGTATAAGAAAATTATACTTTGAGCCGGGCCGCCGCCTGGTCGTCGCCGCCGAATCCAGACCTAAGTAATTGAAACATATAGCTTATTAAGCCAAATTCGATTCTTGGCACGGCTCTTGCCAACTATAGGACGGGTAAAAACCCAAGCGAGCCTCACCGAGGCCGACAAAAAACAGGAGTTAGCCATGACCGCATTACGCAAAGTGCTCGTTGTCGACGACGATCCAGTCGTCTGCAAGAGCTTCGATCGTGTTCTCACGAGCAAGGGTTACGCCGTCATCACCGCCGAGAGCGGGGAAGAGGCATTGCGCAAGCTTAACGAGGAAAAATACGACATCGTTTACAGCGACATCCGCATGCCCGGCATGAGCGGACTTGAGGTGGCCGAAAACGTCAAGGCGCGGCGGCCGTGGACCCCGGTCGTGATCATCACAGGTTACGGCACTGACGCTGCCGAAGCGCGTGCCAGGGCGGCAGGCGTCTCGAGCTTCCTGCATAAACCGCTATCGCCCGAGATGATCGAAGGCAGCATCCGCGATGTCCTCGCGCGGCCGGCCGTGTCGGCTGAACCGGTTATTGCGGCGGCGACCGCTGAAGCCACCGTGGCGGAAGCAGCCACCGCTGGAAGCGTGCTGAAGAACCTCGTTCTGTTCTTTGTCGCGCCTTTTATGGGCTTGGCTTACATCATCGCCATTCCCTTCTACGGCCTCGGCGTTCTTGCCCTGCTGGCGGGACGCGTCGCCGCCAAAAACGAAACGGTGAAAGCCGCCGCCGTCGTGCTCAAGCACGTTGTAATGGCGATTGCGACGCCGATTTTGGGATTGGTCTACGTCGTGCTCTTCCCGTTCATCGGCTTGGCGCTGTTGCTGTGGCTGGCGGGTAAAGCAGCGGTGGCCAAAGGTTAATGCGGCAGACTGGGCCGAGCTCGAGTGCGGGCGATGGCCGAGGCCGGGGTAGTTTCCCCGGCCTTTTTTATTCGGGCATCGGCCGGTCGGCTGGCGCGGGGAGTTTCCAAGAGGACCATGCGCTAGATCAATGAAACGCCGATCGATCTACCGCAGGTAATACCATACATGTTAGGGCATCTCGGGGGTCAGGACCCCTGGGATATTGTTGAAACCGACGGTGCCATGGGGACAACTATGGATGGCTGCAGCGCCCTGCTCAAAATTCCACGAGCGCCCTTGTGCAACGGCCTCGCGATCGCGGTAGTTGCTGCAGCGCTTGGCCTTCCAGCCGCCGCAATCCCGCCGGCGTTTGCCGCCGACGACGCGCCATCGGCGTCCGACCAGCAATGTCTCGGCTGTCATGGCAGCGCCGGCATGGAGAAAAAGCTCGAGGACGGAGATACCCTGCAGCTACATGTGCCGGCTGATATGTTCGCCAAGTCCGTCCATAGCTCGATTGGTTGCACCGGCTGTCATTCCGACATCGATCTTGCTGCGCATCCGCCGGCCGAAAAGAACATCGCGAGTGCGCGCAGCTTTTCCATTACGATGACGCAGGTTTGCCGCGGCTGTCATGCCGACAAGTTCGATCAATGGCAGACCAGCATTCATGCCGCTCTGGTCCGCTCGAGCAATCCGGCGGCCCCTATCTGCACCGACTGCCATAACCCGCACGCCGTCATCAAAGGTGCGGCGGAATCGATCGACCAAATCCCCTGCAAGAAATGCCACACGGATATTTACACCGCCTATCTCGGCAGCATGCACGCGAAAGCCCGGCTCAAATCCGCGCAAAGTTCTGCGCCGATTTGCTCCGACTGTCACAGCGCCCATGCTGTGCAGCCCACCTCCCTCGGCGAGGGCCCCGAGGCGGCTTGTTTCGGCTGTCACGCCGGCGTGCTGGACGCCCATCAGAAATGGCTTCCTAATGCCGCTTTGCATTTCGAGGTGGTGTCCTGCTCCGCCTGCCATGCCCCCGACGCGCAACGCAAGGTCGATCTCATGCTGATCGACAGCAAAGACGCGCAGCCGCTTGGCACCGAGCAAGTCGGCCTGCCGGTGTTTGAAGCCAGCTCCCAATCGGGCAGCAAAGGAATCGATGCACAGGCGCTATGGAACCTGCTGCAGACGCTTAATCGCAGCGGCATAGCCGGCAAGACCGTCTTGCGTGGCCGCCTGGAAGCCAGCACCGGTCCGCAGGCGCACCAACTCGCCGACAAGAGCAAGGCGATCAGCGACTGCCGCACCTGTCACAGCGCGGGCTCGCAGGCCTTCCAGAGCGTGACCATCTCGCTGGTCGAGCCGGGAGGCCAACGCGTGGGCTATGGCGCCAATGCCGATGTGTTGAGCTCGCCGATCTCGCTCGAATCGGTAGGCGGCTTCTACGCAATCGGCGGCACCCGGATCAAGTTCTTGGATATCCTGGTGATCCTGGCCATCCTCGGCGGTGTTGGCTTTGCCGTCGGGCACCTGACCCTGGGATGGATTTTCAAGCACTACGGCTTGAACGGCCCGGGCGGTCATGGCGGTGGTCAAGGCGGTGGTCAAGGCGGTGGTCATGGCGGTCAGCCGGGCGACGGCCAGGGTCATAAAACGGCGTGACCGCACAGCAGCGCCGAAAGGAACAGCGACATGCAAAGACTCTATATCCATCCGTTGCCGGTCAGGATCTGGCACTGGACCAACGCCGTCGGCATCGTCCTGATGATTCTCACCGGGATGCAAATCCGCTATGTCGGGCTCATCAATGTGGTGCCGTTTCGGACGGCGGTCACCGTGCACAATACGATCGGCTTCATCCTGATCGCCAATTTTTTCTTGTGGCTGCTGTATTATCTCTCTTCCGACCGCATCAAGGTCTATCACCCCGAACTAAGTCCGCGGAAGCATTTCCTCGGCAGCTGGCGGCAGGCTTATTACTACGGCTACGGCATTTTCAGAGGCGATCCCAATCCATTTCACGTCAGCATCTATCGCAAATTCAATCCGCTGCAGAGCATGCTCTACCAGATCATCATGATGCTGGTTCTTCCTATCCAATTCTATACCGGCATTCTGATGTGGGACTTGAAGCGCTTCTCCGCCCAGGTCGACTTCTTCGGCGGTGTGCGCGTGATCGACACGGTGCACGTCCTGATCTTCATCTTCTTGATCTTTTACGTGCTGGCCCACGCCTATCTCGGCAGCCTGGGCCACACCCGGGCGGCGCATTTCAAGGCGATGCTGACCGGCTACGAGGACGTGGAGGAGGTAGCTCCAGGGACGGAGCTGTGAACCCGTGCCGTTCGGCAACGTCCGCCACGCCTGCTCGCTTCGCGCCCGCGCGCCAATGATGCCAGACGCGGTCCACCCGAGGGCGATCTGTCGGGGCTCCGCGGCTCGAGCATGATCCGGAAAAAGCCTGCCCCCGGACTTAGAGCGGATTCCGATCAAATTGACCCAAGAGGGCGATGGCTTTTGGCTTCCTTGCGCAACTGCCGCATTGCTCAGCAAATTCCCTGCAATTCCCTGCTCACGCGAAAATTTCCCTGCTCGGG
>Ga0074044_10001904_pt1 | contig 18432 bp, 13 predicted proteins | sample BogForMeECP23OM1_FD_94443 | JGI IMG/M metagenome (GOLD analysis project Ga0074044, IMG submission 94443) | Bog forest soil microbial communities from Calvert Island, British Columbia, Canada - Bog Forest MetaG ECP23OM1 | ecosystem: Environmental > Terrestrial > Soil > Wetlands ...
CGGCCGAGCGCATCTTCGAAGCGCCGCAGCATGCCTACACCAAGGCGCTCATGGCCGCCGCCTTCCATCTGGAAGCCGTCGAGACCGGCGTGGTAAGCGTGTAACGTCCCAGTCCGGAAGTTCGTCGCACTCGAAGATAACCGTCATTGCGAGCGTAGCGAAGCAATCCAGGCGTCAGGTGTGAAACCCATTCTGGATTGCTTCGGCGCCCTTCGGGCGCCTCGCAATGACGAGTGTTTTTCTGATGTCGTGAATTTTGGAACCGGTACACTAGCGCGCGCAGCAAGCGAGGATTCCCCACCCATGGCCCTTCTCTTCAAGTCCGACAGCGATCGCATCGAGTGGTGGCGGCGCGAGCTCGGCGAGCGCATGCCCGAGGTCGAGGTCCGGTGCTGGCCCGAGGTGGGCGACCCCAAGGAGATCGAGTTCGCGCTGGTGTGGAACATGCCACGCGGTGCGCTCGCGAGCTTCCCCAACCTGCGCGTGATCTTCTCGTTGGGCGCGGGTGTCGATCATCTCTTCGCCGACCCCGAGCTGCCGAAGCAGGTGCCGATCTGCCGCGCGGTCGACGAATTTCTGACCCTGCGCATGAGCGAGTACGTGGCTCTTCACGTCTTGCGCTACCACCGGCGCCAGCCCGAGCTCGAGGAGCTGCAGCGCCGCGGCGAATGGAAGGAGCTCTATACGCCGACCGCCTCCGAGCGCGGCGTCGGCATCATGGGGCTCGGCGCGCTAGGTGCGAATGCGGCAAGCGCACTCGCGGGCCTCGGCTTCAAGGTGGCGGGCTGGAGCCGCACGCCGAAGCGGCTCGAAGGTGTGGAGAGCTTCCACAATGCCGCGGGCCTGGCCCCCTTCCTCGCCCGCAGCGAAATCCTCGTCTGCCTCCTGCCGCTCACGCGCGCGACCGAGGGCATCCTTTCGGGCGCGCTCTTCGCCGGCCTCCCCAAGGGTGCCGCCCTCATCAACGCGGCGCGCGGCAAGCATCTCGTGGAGGCCGACCTGCTCGCGGCCCTCGCCTCGGGCCAGCTCGCCTACGCCGCCCTCGACGTCTACCAAACGGAGCCGTTGCCGCCCGAGCATCCCTTCTGGCGCCATCCGCGCATCACCTTGAGCCCGCACATCGCCAGCATCACCGACCCGCGCACCACCGCGGCCCTCGTCGCCGAGAACGTGCGGCGCTACCGCGCGGGCGAGCCGCTGCTCTATACCGTCGACGCGGAGCTCGGGTATTAGAGTCTGTGGACATTTCCTTTCCGGTTTGTCGTTCCAGACAAGCAAATCATCGCACATGCGATGATTTGCACGATCCGGAATCCATGCCCGAGGAAGCGCGAACCCTGCCATGGATTCCGGATAGCAAGGCTCGCGACCGGGAAAAGCTAGGCTTTTCCCGGGGCTCGCCTAAGCTTCCGGAATGACGACGAGCTTGAATGTCGACAGGCGCTAATGTTCCGATTCGGAAGTTCGTATCACCCGGAAATAATCGTCATTGCGAGCGCAGCGAAGCAATCCAGGGCGCTTGCTGCGAAATGCACTCTGGATTGCTTCGGCGCCCTTCGGGCGCCTCGCAATGACAACTGTTTTCCTGATGTGGTGAATTTCAGAACCAAGACACTAGCGCTTCTTGCGCTTGCCGCCGAAGCGTGCCTCGAGGAGCGCGAAAAGTGCCCGCATGGCGAGCCCTTCCCCGCCCTCGGGCCGGCCGGGGCGCGCTTTCGCGTTCCAGGCGTAGCTGTCGATATGGGCCCAGGGGGTGCGCGGGCTCACGAACTGCTCGAGGAAGAGGGCGGCGGCGATCGAGCCGGCAAAGCTGCCGTCGGGGGCGTTGCTCAAGTCGGCGATTTTGCTCTCGAGCATGCGGCGGTAGGGGCGCCAGAGCGGGAGGCGCCAAAGCGGGTCCTCTTCGGCCTCGCCGTGACGCAAGAGCTCGCTAGCGAGTCTCTCGTCGTTCGAGAAGAGGGCGGGCAGCTCGGGGCCGAGTGCTATGCGGGCGGCACCCGTGAGGGTCGCGCAATCGAGGATCACGGCCGGCCGCTCGGAATCCGCCTCCGCGAGCGCGTCGGCGAGCACGAGTCGGCCCTCGGCGTCGGTGTTGCCGATCTCGACCGTGATCCCCTTGCGGCTCTTGACCACGTCGAGCGGCCGCATGGCGTTGCCGGCCACGCTGTTCTCGACCGCCGGCACCAACAGGCGCAGGCGCACGGGAAGGCCGGCCGCCATGACCATGGAGGCGAGCCCGAGCATGGTCGCGGCCCCGCCCATGTCCTTCTTCATCATGAGCATGCCGCTCGCGGGCTTGAGGTCGAGCCCGCCCGAGTCGAAGCACACGCCCTTGCCGACAAGCGTCAGCTTGGCCCCCGCCTTGTCGCCCCACACCAGGTCGATCAGGCGCGGCGCGCGCGTGGACGCGCGCCCGACCGCGTAGATGAGCGGGTAGTTCCGCGCCAAGAGACGCTCGCCCTCGATCACCTCGATCTTGGCCCGGTTGCGGCGCGCGAGCGCGCCTGCGGCCTCGGCGAGCTCGGCCGGGCCCATGTCCGAGGCGGGCGTGTTGATGAGATCGCGGGCGAGGAAGATGGCGTCGGCGCAGCGCTCGACCGCGGCACGGTCGGCGCCCTTGGGCCAGGCTAATGCTGCGAGCGGCTTGGTCTCCTTGCGGTAGCGCGCGAAGCGATAGCCGCCGAGCGCCCAGCCGAGGGCTGCCTTGGTCGCCGCCCGGGTGCCGAGTGCCGCATCGAGGCGGTAGACGCCTTGGGGCAGGCTTTGCGGCAGTGCCGCCAAGGCCCACAGCTCATCATGCGCCTCGCAGCCGACGAGGACGCGGGCGAGCTTGCCGGCCTTCCCGGGGACGAGGCAGAGCTCGCCCGGCTTGGCCGCGAAGCCGGTCGATTGGACCCAGCCGCGCAAGGCGGCCCCGGGACCGGCGAGCCAACCCTTGAGCTCCGCCTTGACCAGGGGGGTGATGGGCAGCGCCTCTCGCGGGGCTTCGGCCACAAGATATCTCGGCATGGCAGTCCTCGTCTCAGTGGGGAAGCTCTGCTGCGCCGTCAGGGATAGCATGGATTTTGCCGCGGATCGCCCCCTTGCACGCTCCGGCGCCATCGCCTAGACCGCTCACTCGTCCTTTCGAGAGGGAACGCCATGGCCGACATCTCCATCGTCATCGGGAACAAGAACACCTCGTCCTGGTCGCTGCGCGGCTGGCTCGCGCTCAAGGCCACCGGGGTCCCCTTCGAGGAGATCCTCGTGCCCTTGCACCGGCCGGAGACCAAGGCCGAGATTCTGCGCCACGGCGGAGGCCCGACGGTGCCCATCCTCAAGCACAAGGGCACGGTCGTGTGGGAGACGCTGGCGATCTGCGAGTTCCTCGCCGAGGCCTATCCCGCGGCCCGGCTCTGGCCCGAGGACGCCGCGGCCCGGGCGCTCGCGCGCGCGGTCTCGGCCGAGATGCATGCGGGCTTCGCAGCCCTGCGCGCGAACATGTCGATGGACATGCGGGCACTCAAGTCGGGGCAAGGCCTGGCCGAGGGTGTAGAGAGCGACATCGACCGCATTTGCGCGATTTGGCGCCAATGCCGCGAGCGTTACGGCAAGGGCGGACCCTACCTCTTCGGGAGCTTCAGCGCGGCCGATGCCATGTTCGCGCCCATGGTGAGCCGCTTCGTGACGTACGCGCCGAGGCTCGACCCGGTCGCGGCGGCCTATCGCGACGCCCTCTGGCGCTGGCCGGCAGTGCAGGAATGGTACGAGGGAGCCAAGCGCGAGGATTGAACGCGCGCCCGACCCGGCCCGGTCATTTGAGCATGCCGGCCTCGCGGTAGAAGCGCTCGGCCCCCGGGTGGAGCGGTATCGCGAGGCCGTCGAGCGCCGTCTCGAGGCGAATCTGCCTGCCCTCCGGATGGCCGAGATCGAGAAGGCGGCGCGTGCTCTTCTCCCACAGCGCCTTGGTGACGCCATAGACGAGGCCCTCATCGAGCTCCGTCGAGGTCACCCACACCGCACCCACGCTCACCGCATCGGTGGCCGGCACGCCCTTGTAGGCATCGGCCGGGATCTGCACCATCCCGAAGAAGGGGTGGGTCTGGCGCAGCTTGGGGAGTGCCGCGGAGTCCACGGGAAGGAGGCGGATGGGCAGCGCCTCGGCAAGGGCCACGAGGGTCGAGTTTGGCCAGCCTGCGACCAGGAAGAAGGCGTCGATGCGGCCTTCGCGCAAGGCGTCGCTTGCAGCCCCCGGCTTCAAGAAGACGACGCGGACGTCCTTGCGCCGCACCTTGTAGGCGGCGAGAAAGGCCTCGGCATCGATGAGGGTGCCCGAGCCCTCCTCGCCCACGGAGACTCGCTTGCCCTTGAGCTGCGCGATCGAGGCAATGCCCGAATCGGTGCGCACCACGATGTGCACGGCCTCGCGGAAGAGGCCGGCGATCGCGCGCAGCTTGGTCATCGGCGTCTTGACGAAGGAGCCGACGCCGTAGAAGGCGGCGTAGGCGAGGTCGGCCTGGGCGAGGCCGGATTCGAGCTCGCCCGCCTCGATCCGGGCAAGGTTCTCAAGCGAGCCCGCGGTCGATTGCGCGACCGCGATCAGCCCCGGCACGCCGCAGCTGCCGCCCTTTTCGCAGGGCCGCGCACCCGGCGGGCTCGAGATCGCACTCGCGATCACGCCGCCGATGGGGAAATAGGTGCCGCCCGACGCACCCGTGCCGATGCGGAAGAAATGCAGCGCCTGGCTGCTCTCCTCGGCAGCCCGCGGGGGGGCGGCATCCGCCAGGACGAAAACACCGATGACGCCGGCCAGAAGTGCTAAGCGGGCGCCGCGGAAAGAGAAACCCATCGCCGATCTCCGAGAGCAGCCCCCCATTAATAGCGTGGTACGCACGCTAATCAAAGCAACCAACGCGTATCGGCGCGAGAATCTCGTGCACTAGCCGCCGTCTCTGAGGGAGAGGAGCCGTACTGCGGCGCGCCACAGGCGCCAGGCGTCCGCGAGGTCGCCGGGCGTGAGACTGGCGTGCGCGAGGCGGTCCAGGAGATAGAGATGAGCGCGCGGCCCGAGGGCCGTGGCGAGGGCAATACTCTCGCTATAGGGCACGATCGCGTCGTCGCGGCCGTGGATGAGCAGGACCTGGGCATGGAGCCCCGAGAGGTCCTTGCCGGCAAGGTCGAGGGCCGCGATCTCGGCCTGGATGCGCTCCGGCAGCGTGGCGATGAGCTCCGGCACCCGCAGCGGATCGCGATTGTCGAGGAGCGCCATGACCGCGCGGCCCTGCGGGCCAAGGCTCTCTTCGAGGCCGCTCACGTCGGCGTCGAGATTGGCGAGCTTCTGCCGGGCGATGGCCTCGAGACGCTCGCGATCGGGGTAGCTGTCGAGCCGGCTCGCGTTCGCCAGCACGAAGACCCATTTGCCGTAGGCGTTCGGCCGGCCGAGCTGCCAAGGGCCGCCGGCCCCCCTACGCCAATAGCCGGTCGTGAAGAAGGTCAAGACGCTGGTGGCGTCGTAATAGCCGCCGAGGGCCACGAGGAAGCCGACGCGCTCGCGCAGCCGCGGCTCGAGGGCAGCGAGGATCGCGGGCCCGACGCCATAGGAGATCGCGGCGATGCCGAGCGGCCCCGCGCCGTGCGGCAGGCTCAAGAGATAGGCCGCGGCATCGGCGATCTCGCCGATATCCTCATGGCCGACGCGGAGCGCCTTGGGTCCCGGGAGGTCCGGCACCAGCACGAGGACGCCGTGCGCGGCGAGCCCGCGCGCGAAACTGACGAGGCGGGGATCGTCCTTGCCCGTCTCGGCGGCACCCGGGACGAGGAGCAGGGCCGCGCGCGCGCCCTGCGGCGGACGGTAGAGATCGCCCGTCTCGGCCGCACCCCCCGACTGCCAGCTTAGAGACGCGGGTACTGAGAGCGGCACCTCGCCCCGCGCCAGCTCGGAGAGCAAAACGCCGGCCTCGATTGCCCGCGGCGGGCTCAGCACCAGCCAGCCCGCGACGAGCAGCGCGAGCGCTGCCAGGATCAAAGCGCCGCTGCGAAGCGGGATGCGCGCCAAGGCCGCCATCTCCTCACCCTGCTCGCTACGCTCGCTTCCCTCTCCTCCTCAAGGAGGAGAGGGATGAATTAAGAGGGTCGGGGTGAGGAGGCCTTCGCACCTGCTACGACTTCGGCTTTTCCTTGGGCTCGATGAGGTCGGAGAATTTCTTCTCGAGATTGACGAGATCGCTGGAAGCGAGCCCGAACGCCCAGTCCTTGCCGCGCTCGTTGATCGTCTCGGCCTCCTTCTTGACCTCCTCAGCGCTCTTGAGCTTGGGCTTCGCGGCCTCCGCGGCAGCCTCCGCGGGCTTGCTCGCCTCGCCTTTATCCGCCGCGCCCTTGGCCGGCTCGGCGGCCTCAGCTATCGCCCCCGCAGCGTCATAGGCGGCCTTGATCCTCGTCCATGTCTTGCCGTCCTGCTCGTAGAGCGAGAGGTCGACGACGAGGCCGTCGAAGCTCTTGTACTCGAGCGTGCGCAAGAGCTTCGCATCGGGCTTGAGGTCGTTCGCCGGCAGCACGTCGTCGAGGAGGAGGAGGCCCAAGGCGCCCGTGACCGCGTTGAGCTCGTAGGCGGACTTGACCTTGTCCTCGGGGGGTACTGTGGCGAGCGCGAAATCGCCCTCGCCCGGCTTCTCCTTGCTGAGCGTGAAGGGTTTGTCTTCGGCGGGCGTTACCGCCACCTCGTGCACCCGGTCGCGCTCGAGCGCCACCACGTCGCGCTCGAGCCAGAGCTTGAGGTCGTCGTTGCGATCGAGCGTCCCGCGAGCGAGCCAGGACTGCGCCTCCGCGGGCTTGCGCACATAAATCTCGACCGCCTGGTCGCTGCCGCGGCCGTAATGGCGCTTGCCGAGGATGAGGCTCGCGAGCATCGCACCCTTGGCGTCCTCGAGTGTTAACAGCTCGCCCTTGGCCCCCTTCTGGCCCATGTCCTCGACCTCGAGGCGTGAATAGAGCGAGGGCTCGGCCGTCTTGGCCTCGACGGTCTTGAGCTGGGCGAGACCCACGAGCTCCTGCTTCACGCGATCGAACTTGGCGGGGTAGTCGTACTTGTCCGCGACCGCCCAGCCCTGATCCTTGCGCTCGATCGTGAACTTGCCCTCGGCGGTCTGAACGATCAGCTTGGCCGCGTCATTGACCCGCTTGGCGAGATCGGGGAAGACGAGCTGGCCGCCCGTGCCGCTCGTATAGGCGGGCGCGCGGCTGTTGACCACGACGGCGGCGAGCGCGAAGAGGAGCGTCGCGATCGCGAGCAGGGCAAGGGTTCTCGGCTTCATCTCTCTCCGTCTCCCTCTCGCTCAAACGACGGCGTGACGCCGCCGCCGGCGCGCCGCGCGCACGAGCGCCACCACGATCGCAGCGATCCCGATGAGGATCGGTATCAGGGCGATATTGACGAACTTGAGCACCTCGTCGAGCCGCTCGATGTCGACCCTGAGCGCATGCTGGACCTCGCGCAACGACTTGCGGGTCCGCAGCGTCTCGGCGCGGAACTTCTCGATCTCCTGCTGCTGGGCGGCGCTCAGGATCTGGCGCGAGCCGGCCTCGCCTTCCTTCTCGAGGGAAGCGAGCTTCTTCTCGGCGTCCTTGAGCCGGTTTTGCAGCTCCTGGGCCTGCGCCAGGTAGCGCGCGTCGGCTTGCGCGCGCAGGCGCTGCACGAGATCGAAGGGCCGCGCCGAGAGCCCTCGGCCGCGCAGGCCGATGAGCGCGTCCGAGCCGGCGAGATTGTCGAGCGCGTCGATCACGAAGCTGCCGTTGCCCGCGGTGGGCTGGACGATCTCTTGGCCGAAGAATTCCTGCGTACGCACCCAGAAGCGGTCGGTCAGCATGTCCGTATCGGCGACCACGATGACGTTGATCGGCTTCGCCGACTCCTTGAGCCAGCTCGCCGGCTTCGGCTGCTCCGCCGCCGGCTTGTCCTCAACCTTTTTCTCCTCCGTCTTTTCGCTCGCCTTTGCGTCTTTGCTCTCGCCGGGCTCTTCGTCCTTCTTCGCCTCCTCCTTGCTCGCGGCAGGCGGGCCGTCGGGAAAGGCGGTCTTGACCATGCCCTGGATGCGGGCCGCGAGCGTCAAGGGGTGGCCGACGGGCTTGTAGTCGGCAAGGAGCCCGAGGAAATCGGGGAAGAGGCGCAGCTTGTCGGCGGCGATCTCGGTGGCGTCGGCGTTCGTCCACACGAGCGGCGCGAAGGCGCTTGCGGCGTCCTGCTTTTTCTCGAGGATGCCCGGGGTCGCCATCAAGAGGCTGGAAAGGTCGGCCGTCACCACGTCGTCGCGGCTGAGGTTGTCCTCTCCGAGCGACAGCCAAGCGATGTAGTCGATCGTCTGGGTGCGCCCGGCGACCGGGGCCTGGACGCGGGTGGCGAGCTCCCGGTCGCCGGCGACCTTGTCGGGGACGAGCTCGACGCCCCAGGCGCCGAACAGGCGCTTCAAGTCCGAGCTCGAGGCCCCGGTCATCAACATCGGGCTCGGCCCGGTGTCGGATTCCGCGTTGGGATCGACGAAGACGAGGGCGCGGCCGCCGCCGAGCACGTATTGATCGACGGCGAACTGCGCCTTCTCCGAGAGCGCTTTGGGGTGGACGATCATGAGGACGTCGATGTCCTTGTCGATCTTGTCGGGGTTCTCGCCGAGCTCGCGCACGGTGAACTGCTGGCGCATCTCGGTCATGATGACCCACGGTTGCACCGAGGCCTGCCCCATCATCGGATTGCCGAAGGAGCCGCCCATCGGCAGCGAGCTCACGAGGCCGATCACCTTCTTCTTCGGGTTCGCGAGGCCGGCGACGAGCTTGGTCACGTCGTACTCGAGGAAGCGCTCGCGGTCGGCCTGGAAGAAGGGGATGATTTCCTCGTCGTCCGTGCTGTTGGTGCCGGCCAAGCCGAAATAGACCTGGTCGCCCGAGTTGCCGATCGGCACGCCTTGGAGGCCGAAGGCGACGGCACGGTCCTCGGCATCCGAGAACGGCTCGGGATTGTAGAATTCGAGGCGGATCCTGTCGTCGGAGAGGCTCGCATAGCGCTCGAGGAGCTCGCGCACCCTGGCGGCGTAATTGGCGTAGCTCGGCACGGAATCGGCGAGACGCTGGGAGAAGTAAAAGCGCAGCGTCACCGGTTCCTTGAGGTGCGCGAGCAGCTGGCGCGTGCCCGACGAGAGCGTATAGAGGCCTCCCTCGGTGAGATCGAGACTGATACCCTTGAAGGCCGCGTTGGCGAAGATGTTGAGCGAGAAGAAGAGTGCCAGCGCGAGCGCCAAGCCGACAAGGGAAAGCGTCGTGCGGTCGGGCCGGTCAGCGGTCTTCATGGTTTGCAGCCCATTGGATCATGCCGATTTCTTGAGATCGACCAGAACCACGTTCGCATAGAGGAAGAGCGTTATGAGGGAGGCGAGGAAGATCACGTCCCGGAGATCGATGACGCCCTTCTTGATCGCGTTGAAATGGGTGAGGAAGCTGAACGAGGCGACGGCGTCGACCAGCACCTGCGGCAGCCAGCTCTGCGCGAAGCCGAGCACCAGCGGCGTGCCGGAGAGGATGAAGAGGAAGCAGGCGGCGCACGCGAGCACGAAGGCGATCACCTGATTCTTGGTCAGCGCGGACATGCAGGAGCCGACCGCGAGGAAGGCTCCCGCCATGACGAAGCTGCCGAGATAGCCCGCCACGATCACCCCGTTGTCGGGCCGGCCGAGCACATTGACGGAGATCCAGATGGGAAAGGTCAGCGCGAGTGCCAACGCGGTGAAGGCCCAGGCGGCGAAGAATTTCCCGAGCACGGCCTCGGGGATCGAGAGCGGCAAGGTCAAGAGGAGCTCGGCCGTCCCGGTCTTGCGCTCCTCCGCCCAAAGACGCATCGAGATGGCCGGGATGAGGAAGAGATAGAGCCAGGGATGGAAGGTGAAGAACGGCTCGAGGTCGGCCTGCTCGCGCTCGAAGAAGTTGCCGATGTAAAAGCTCAAGGCGCCCGCCAGTGCGAGGAACACGACGAGGAAGACATAGGCCAAGGGAGTGGTGAAATAAGCGGCGAACTCGCGGCGGAACACCACATAGACGTTGCGCATCCCTCTCATCGATTTGCCCTTTATCAAGCCGGGCTGCGCCGGCGTTCCTCAGCCTTGTCCTGTGGTGATCTCGCGAAACACCTCGTCGAGCTGGCCCTGCTCGACGCGGATCTCCTCGACCGCCCAGCCCCGCGCGTGGACGAAGCGGCTCACCTCGGTGATGATCGGCCGGCCGCCCTCGGCATAGAGCCGCAAAGCGATACCCGCCTCCGCCGTCTCGAGCGCATCGACGGCACCGACGCCGGGGACGGTCGCGAGATCGCGCCGGGCCTCGGCGAGCGAAAGGCCGCTGAGCTTGAGCGAGATCGCGTTGTGGAGCCGCGAGCGCGCCTCGAGCGCCTCGGGAGTCGAGTCGATCACCAGCCTGCCGCCCGCGATCACGATCGCGCGGGTGCATACAGCACTCACCTCGTCGAGCAGATGCGTCGAGATGACGGTGGTCTTGCGCGGCGCCATCTCGCGGATGAGCGAGCGCACCTCGTGCTTCTGGTTGGGGTCGAGGCCGTCGGTCGGCTCGTCGAGGATGAGGACCTCGGGATCGTGAAGAAGGGCCTGGGCCAGCCCGACGCGGCGCTTGTAGCCCTTGGACAGCGTGTCGATCGGCCGGTCGAACACCGTGAAGATCTGAGTCTCCTCGGCGGCGGCGTCGATGCGCCGCTTCGCCTCGTCTCCGCGGTACCCGCGCGCCGCGGCGACGAAGCGGAGAAAGCTCTTGGGCGTCATGTCGGCGTAAAGCGGAGCCCCCTCGGGCAAATAGCCGATGCGCGACTTGACCTCGATCGGCTGCTCGAGGACGTCGAAGCCGCACACCTTGGCCGACCCGCTGGTGGGTGTTAAGAACCCCGCGATCATCCTCATGGTCGTCGACTTCCCAGCACCATTCGGCCCGAGGAAACCGAGCACCTCCCCCCGTCCCACCGTGAAGCTTACGTTGTCGACGGCCACGATCGGCCCGAAGCGCTTGGTGAGCGATTGAACTTCGATCATGCCGGCGCAACCATGGCTGCTTAACTCCGATATCTTCTGCGGGCCGCCCGCCTTCGCTGAACGACGCGGCCCCCTCCCGGGATGGCATGAACGCCATTCCGGGCCGCGAATCGTTTGTACCCGCCCATATAGGGAAATGCGGGTGCGAGATAAAGGGGGTTCTTGGTACCGCCCCGGAAATTCCGATCCGCTTGGTCCGGCCCCGGCAATTGCTAAGCCCGCGGCCGTCATTTGTTGCCAAGCCGGGAGGTCAGCCGGCGGCCTTGCGCGACCCTCCCGTCGACTGTTCGGCGGCATCCGCACCCACCTCGGCGATCCCGAGCGCTTCATAATCGCCGGGGGCGGCGGGCGCTGCCGCAGGGCGGCGGCGCGCGAAGAGCCGCACATGCTGGAGCTGGTCGAGGTAGATGTAGATCACCGGCGTCAGATAGAGGGTGAGGAGCTGCGAGAGCATGAGCCCGCCGACCACCGAAAGGCCGAGCGGACGGCGCGCCTCGGAGCCGGCGCCGAAGCCGAGCGCTATCGGCAGCGTGCCCATGAGTGCTGCCATCGTCGTCATCATGATCGGGCGGAAACGGATGAGGCACGCCTGGTAGATCGCCTCGGACGGGCTCATGCCTTCCCCGCGCTGCCGCTCGAGCGCGAAGTCGATCATCATGATCGCATTCTTCTTGACGATGCCGACCAGCATGATGATGCCGACGAAGGCATAGAGGCTGAGCGTCACGTTGAAGAGCATGAGGGTGAGGAGGGCACCCACCGCGGCAGAGGGCAGGCCCGAGAGAATCGTGAAGGGGTGGATGAAGCTCTCGTAGAGCACGCCGAGCACGATATAGACCACGACGATCGCCATGAGGAGCAGGATGCCGAGGCCCTGGAGCGACGCCTGGAACGCTTGGGCGGTGCCCTGGAAGCTGGTGCTCACGCCCGCCGGCATGGCGACCTGGCGCTCGAGGCGCTGAATCTGCTGCACCGCCGTGCCGAGGGACATGTCGGGCGCCAGATTGAAGGAGACCGTGACCGAAGGCAGCTGGCCCAGATGGTTGATCGTAAGCGGGCCGACGCCGCGGCCGATCGTCGCCACGGCGTCGAGCGGGACGAGCGGCCCGTTCGCCGAGCGGATGTAGAGGCGCGAGAGCGAGGCCGGATCGGCCTGGTATTTGTCCAAGAGCTCGAGGATCACCTGATACTGATCGAGCGAGGTGTAGATGGTGGAGATCTGCTCCGAGCTGAAGGCCGCACCCAGCGCGTCCTCGACCTGCTGGGCGGTGACGCCGAGCATCGCCGCCTTGTCGCGATCGATTTTGACCACCAGCTGCGGGCTCGCGATCTGCATGTCGCTGTTGACGTCGATGAAGCCCGGCTGCTTGCGCAGCTCGTCGAGGAACTTGCTGGCGCTTTCGTAAAGCTCGGGGAGATCGATGTCCTGCAGCGTATATTGGTACTGCGCCTTGGTGAGCTGGCCGCCGATGTTGATGCTCGGCGGGACCTGAACGTAGACCTTGATGCCCGGCACGCCGCCAAGCTTGGTGCGCAATTCCTGGGCGATCTGGTCGGCACTCAGCGCGCGCTCGGCGCGCGGCTTGAGCCTGACGAAAAGCGTGCCGGAGTTGGCGGTCGGCCGCGGCCCGGAAGCTCCCACGAAGGACATGTAGCGCTGGGTGTTGGGGTCGGCGCCGACGATCGCCGCCAACTTCTGCTGGTTGCGCACCTGGGCATCGAAGGAGGCGTCGAGCGAGCCCTCGGTGAAGGCGACCACTTGGTCGGTATCGACGCTGGGGAGGAAGTCCTTGGGTATCTTGACGAAGAGGTAGCCGCTCGCCACCACGGTGCCGGCGAAGACCACCAGCATGATCGCCTTGTTGTTGAGGCACCACTTGAGCGACTTGCCATAGCCGGCGATCAATGCAGCGAATCCCCTCTCGGTGACGCGGTAGAACCGGTTGTGCTCGGCCGCATCGTGGTGGCGGACGAAGCGGCTGCACAACATCGGGGTCAGCGTCAGCGACACGATGCCCGAAACGCCGATCGCCGCACAGATGGTGACGGCGAACTCGTGCAGGAGCCGGCCCACGATGCCGCCCATGAAGAGCACGGGGATGAACACGGCGGCGAGCGAGATCGTCATCGAGAGGATGGTGAAGCCGATCTCCTTCGAGCCCTTGAAGGCCGCCTCGAGCGGCTTCTCGCCCTGCTCGATGTGGCGCACGATGTTCTCGAGCATGACGATGGCGTCGTCGACCACGAAGCCGACCGAGAGCGTGAGTGCCAGCAGCGACAGATTGTCGAGGCTGTAGCCCATGAGAAACATCACGGCGAAGGTGCCGATCACCGAGATCGGCAGCGCCAAGGACGGGATGATGGTGGCCGAGAGATTGCGCAAGAAAATGAAGATCACCATCACCACGAGGCAGGCCGCGAGCAGGAGCGTGAACTGCACGTCGTCGACGGAGGCGCGAATGGACTGCGAGCGGTCATAGAGGATGTCGAGGCTGACGGCGGCGGGGAGGTGCGCCTGGAAGGACGGCAGCACCGCCATGATCGCATCCACCACCGCGATCGTATTGGTGCCGGGCTGGCGCTGGATGGCGAGCACGACGGCCCGGTGGCCATTGTACCAGCCCGCGACCTTGGTGTTCTCGACGCTGTCGAGGACCCGGCCGAGGTCCTTGTAGCGGATCGGCGCGCCATTGCGAAAGAGCGCCACCTGGTCCATGTAGGCGGCGGCGCTCATCAGCTGTCCGTTCGCCTGGATCGTCATCGACTGATTGGGCCCGTTGACGGTGCCGATCGGCTCGTTGACATTGCTGGCCTGGACCGCCTTGAGCACCTCGTCGATCCCGAGGTTGCGGCTGGCGAGCGCGTCGGGATCGACCTGCACGCGGACCGCGTACTTCTGCGAGCCATAGACGTTGACCTGGGCGACCCCGCTCACCATCGAAAGACGCTGGGCGAGGATGGTCTCGGCGTATTTGTCCACCTCCGAAAGCGGCAGCGTGGGCGAGCTGAGCGCCAAATAGAGGACCGGGAAGTCGGCCGGGTTGACCTTGCGGAAGGTCGGCGGGCTCGGCATGTTCTGCGGCAGCAGCTTGGCCGCAGCCGTGATCGCCGCCTGCACGTCCTGCGCGGCGGCGTCGATGTTGCGCTCGAGCGAGAATTGCAAGGTGACCTTGGTCTGGCCGAGCGAGCTCGTCGAGCTCATGTTGTCGAGCCCGGCGATGGTCGAGAACTGGCCCTCGAGCGGAGTGGCAACCGAGGAGGCCATGGTCTCCGGGTTCGCTCCCGGCACTAGTGCTGTCACCGAAATCGTGGGGAAATCGACGGTCGGCAGCTCGTTGACCGGGAGCGAGCGGTAGGCGACCATGCCGAACACAACCGCACCCGCCATGATCAGCGTCGTGGCGATGGGCTTGCGGATGCAGAGCTCGGGGAGGTTCATCTCGGGCTCGGCCCCATCAGCCCGCACTCCTCACTTCGACCTTGGCGCCGGGGAAGAGGCGAAGTATCCCGTCGGTCACCACCAGCTCGCCCGCGCTCAGCCCCTTGGTGATCACCGAGGTGTTCTGCTGCTGGGGACCTACGTCGACGGCACGCTGCTCGACCGTCTTGTCGGGCTTGACGACATAGACGTAGGTGCCCTTCTGGCCGCTCTGCACCGCCTGCGAGGGCACCACCAGCGCGTTCGGCATCGTGCTCAAGATCATCACCACGTTGACGAACTGCCCGGGCACCAGACGGTCGTCCGCGTTGGGGAAGGTGGCCTTGAGCTGAATGGTCCCGGTGGTGACATCGACCTGATTGTTGATGAAGGTGATGTCGCCGCGCTCGGCCGGTTTCGGATCGCCGGGAATCGTCACCTCCACTTGGAGCGTTTCCGCCGCCATCCGCTGTCTCACATCGGGCAGGTTCTGCTGGGGAATGGAGAAGGAAACGTAGATCGGCCGCGTCTGATTGATCATGACGAGGGCGACCGTATCGTTGGCCTTCACCAGATTGCCGACATTGATCAGCATGTTGCCGGTGCGCCCGTCGATGGGCGAGCGGATCTGGCTGTACTCGATATTGAGCTTGGCCTGATCGATCGCGGCCTGGTCTGCGAGCACGCTCGCGTGCGCGCTGTCGGCGGTGGCGCGCGCCTGCTCGAACTGCTGCTGCGAGGACCACTCCTTCTTCGAGAGATCGGTATAGCGCTTGAGATCGAGGTCGGCGCGCACCGCCTGTGCCTTGTCGCGCTCGAGATTCGCCTGCGCCAGTTGCAACGCGGCCTGGAAGGGGCGCGGATCGATCTGGAAGAGAAGATCGCCGCGATGGACGTATTGTCCCTCCTGGAAGCCGGCCTTGAAGATCTGGCCGTCGACGAGCGACTTGACCGAGACGGTCGTATACTGCTGGACGTTCCCGATGGTGCTGAGCTCTACCGGCACGCTCGCCTGGGCGACCGCGGCCACGACGACCGGGGCGAGCGCGGCCCCGGCGGTCGCCGCCTGCGCTTGCTTCGCCGAGCGAGCGCTCTGATAGGCGCCGAAATAGTAATAGGCCCCGGCGGCGGCCAGGAGGGCCGCCACGCCGAGCACGAGGGTGCGTCGCAACTTCATCCGTGACTTTCCGAATGCCTCTAATCCGCGCGAATTCCACTAATTATATGGCGAGGGGAGCGAGCTCGAAATCGGCAACCCGCGGTTCCCGATCACGATCGCTCGACCGCCCATAACATACGGCGCTCATTGAAAAATCCGGCGCAGGACGAAGCTTCGTTGTTGCTCTTCGCGTCCTCGGCTAGCCGGACCTACGCCCCGCACCCCCCCAATACATGAGAAGGGCGCGAATCACAAGCGCCACGCCCGTCCCGACCAGCGCTCCACCCACCGCATCGACGGGGAAATGGGCGCCAAGCGAGACGCGCGCAAGCCCCACGAGGACGGCGAAGGTGCAGAGTAGCCAGCGCAGGAGCGAAGGTGCTCCCGAGGAAAGCGCGGCGGCGAGCAGGCTCGCGAAGGCCACGTGGGCCGAAGGGAAGGCGCCGCTGCCCTCCTGCCGGCCGAGCAGCGTCACCGCCTGCTCGCCGAGCGAAAGCACCGGCCGCGGCATGGCGGTGGCCGCCTTGAGCGCGCTCACGATGAGATTGACGATCGGAAATCCGATGCCGAAGACGAACACATTCTGCGTCGAGACGAGGCGGGGGGTTGCGCGCGCGAGCAGTAGGATCGCCGCCATGTACCACGCGAAATTCGCGCTGTCGGCGGCGGCACTCGTTGCCTGCATGAGATGGTCCCAAAGCGTCCCATGCATCCCGTTGATGAGCCGGAACAGCGTCCGGTTGAGGCCGAACCAGTCGTAAAGGATGTGGCCGAGCTCGGACAAGGAACCGCCCCGTCAATGAGCGAAATAGGCAAGCCCGGCGGTGAGCAGGCCAACGGCACCGCCGGCAAGCGCTATACCAAAGAGCCAGCGCTGGCCCGTGAGCACGGTAACCGAGCCGACGCTGATCGCAATCTGCAGGAGCGCCAGCCCGTACATGTATTTCTCGCGGGGAATGCTGAGAGCGGCACTCAAGTCGTTCGCCTTGGCCGAGGCATCCTCGAGTTTGTCGGCCTCGGCCTTGATCTCCTCCTTCTGCTTCTCGTATCTGGCGATCTTGTCGGCGAAAGACGCCTGCTTGTCCTCCGCTGCCAGCGACATCGCCAGTTCCATGAGATGCGACTTGGTGCTGACCGCCTGGTAATAGGACCATTGGTCGGCGGCGTCGGTCTTCCTGAGCACGGCCTCGTTCTTGAGAAGGATCGCCTTGTTCGCCGTCTCCTCGGCCTCATGGCCGATGAGCGCCCCAAAGGTCGCAACGATCGCGGTGAAGATCGCGACCCAGCGCCCGAGCCCCACCTCGGCCGAGGCGTGGTGCTCGCCGTGCGGCAGATGGACACCCTCTTCGCTCATGGCTCCCGCCTCCGGAATGGCACTCGGAGCCCATGGATACGGGAGCCTCCCCGCACGGTCAATGGCCGCGGCCGCGGCCGTCGTGGCGGCAGCCCCTCGACAGATGCACCCTTCCTGCTAGTGTGCCGAGCCGAGACCGGGCGCGGTGCTCGGAGACCCCGCGCCTTATCCGGCGCGGCCTTGAAGAGGGAACAAGCGATGACGCGAATGACGGGCGGGGCGGCCCTGGTCGAGATGCTGCGCCGGCACGGGATCGACACGCTCTTTGCCCTGCCGGGCGTGCAGAACGACGCGCTCTTCGCCGCCCTTTACGACGCAGGCGACGCCATCCGCACCGTCCATCCTCGGCACGAGCAAGGGGCGGCCTACATGGCGTTCGGCTATGCGCGAGCGAGCGGCAGGGTCGGCGCCTACGCGGTGGTGCCGGGTCCCGGGCTCCTCAACACCACGGCAGCACTATCGACCGCCTATGCCACGGGGACGCCGGTGCTCTGCGTGAGCGGCCAAATCCCTTCGCACTTGATCGGACGCGGCTTCGGCATGTTGCACGAGATTCCCGACCAGCTCGCGATCCTCAAGGGCCTCACCAAATGGGCCGCGCGCATCGAGCATCCGACCCATCTGGGCCGGCTCGTGAACGAGGCCTTCCGCGAGCTCGGCGCCGGCCGGCCGCGCCCGGTCGGCATCGAGGTGCCGCTCGACGTGCTGGCGCTCGAGACGGAGCTGAGCCTGCCCGCCGCCGCCCAAGCGGAGGCGCCGGCGCCGCCCGATCCCGCGCTCATCGAGAAGGCGGCCGAGCTCCTGGGCCAGGCGGAGCGGCCGCTTATCTTCGTGGGCGGAGGTGCGATTGAGGCGGGCCCAGCCCTTCTTGCCGTGGCCGAGATGCTTGAGGCCCCCGTGATCGCCAATTGCGCGGGGCGCGGCATCGTGGACGACCGCCATTCTCTCGCGCACACGGTCCTTGCCGGCTACGAGCTGTGGCGCGAAACCGACGTGGTGCTCGCGGTCGGCACGCGTTTGCAGCATCCGCAGATGCTGTGGGGCCTCGACGAGGCGCTCAAGATCGTCCGCATCGACATCGACCCCGTCGAGATCGGGCGCTTTGCCAAGCCCGCGGTCGGCATCGTCGCGGACGCGAACGCGGCCCTCGCGGCCCTCCACGACGCGCTCCTGCGGCAGAACCGCAAGCGCGCCTCGCGCAAGGAGGAGCTCGACCGGCTCAAGGGGCGGCTCGCTCGCGAATGCGCGCGGCTCAGCCCGCAGGTCGAATACTTGGCCGCGATCCGCGCCGAGCTCCCCGAGGACGGCATTCTCGTGGACGAGCTCACCCAGGTCGGCTACGTGGCACGCCTCGCCTATCCCACCTACCGGCCGCGCACCTTGATCAACAGCGGCTACCAGGGGACCCTCGGCTACGGCTTCCCGACGGCACTCGGCGCCAAACTGGCGA